>ENA-OQBJ01000034-OQBJ01000034.1-human-gut-metagenome-genome-assembly--contig:-NODE-34-length-59928-cov-4.750071_pt1 | contig 59928 bp, 74 predicted proteins | sample MGYA00242743_ERZ504545 | MGnify/ENA primary metagenome ERZ504545 (study PRJEB26092, sample SAMD00036252) | human gut metagenome | host: Homo sapiens | study: EMG produced TPA metagenomics assembly of... | reverse complement strand
CCAAAAAATGCCCGCAAAATAAGAAAAACAGAGGATGTTCAGACACCCTCCGTTTCTTCATTCGGCTTTCTAATTTTAAGGCCCCGTCAATTGGCACCCTCCACGATAGCAAATACTGTTCCGGGCAGAGCTTTAACTTCTGTCCGACCCGCTGGCGCAGCTCGCTTTCCTCTCGCATGACCTCTGGATTGAAATATCTCTCCATCGGCAGGCCGCAGATTTTTACAAGCTGAATAATGACCGGCAAGCTTGGGATCGTGCCCTCGTTTTCGATGTTGGCAAGATACCTGGTATCAATATTCACCTTTTCGGCTAAATCTTTTCGTGCAAGGTTCTTCGCCTTCCGTGCTTCTTTTACATCCGCACCGAAGGTTTCAAAGCCAGGGCAGTCTTTAACTTTTGCCATTCAACATCACCCATATACATTCTATATTTCATAGTTTGCGCATGGAATGGTGTTATATCCGCTCTATCTACATTTTATATTTCATGTCTTGGCGTTGCTATCATTCGGTTGACCGTATATAATAATGACAAAGAAATTTTACGGGAGGATAGCAAAATGCTTGAATATATCTCTGCCCCAGAAGCAGCGAAAAGGTGGGGAATTTCTGAACGGCGCGTACAAAAACTGTGCGAAGAAAACCGAATACCGGGTGTTGCAAAATTCAGCCGTATGTGGTTGATACCAAAGGACGCAGAAAAGCCCGCTGACGCAAGATACAAAAGAATTTTGAAAACTACACTTTAATCACAAACTTCTCTGTTATAATGATTTTTGGAGGTGTTTCTATGCAACACATTTTAATCGTTGAGGACGATTTAGATATTCAAGAATTATTGAAAAACTTTTTGCAGGAAGTTGGATACGCTGTTACTCTTGCGAGTGATGGCATTGAGGCAATATCCCTTTTTGCAAGCACACATTTTGACCTGATTTTGTTAGACATTATGCTCCCTAAAATTGACGGCTTTACTGTCTGTGAATTGATCCGCAAGCAGTCAAGTGTCCCTATTATCATGCTGACTGCCCTAAACGGAGAGGAAGAACAAATCCGAGGCTTAGATTTACAGGTTGACGATTATATTACAAAGCCATTCTCCATGCCGATATTGGTTCGCAAAATCGGCGCTGTTCTCCGCAGAAGTTCTATGATACCAGAGCAGGAACACCAAACGATTACCTATAAAAATCTCGTTCTGGATATGGACAGTTATACCGCTGCGGTAGACGGTGTTTCTTTTGACCTTACCCAGCGAGAATTTGAGGTGTTAAGGGAACTTCTGCTAAATCAAGGGCGTGTACTTACGCGGCAAAATCTGCTGGATAAGCTATGGAAATATGACTTTTATGGCGATGAAAGGGTTGTAGATACTCACATTAAAAATCTTCGCAAAAAGTTGGGGATTGACTTCATCCAGACAATCAGAGGGGTGGGATATAAAATTGATAAAGAAAATTAAAGGAAGTCTATTTGCAAAAATATTTGCAATCACTTTTTTTGCTGACCAGTATTTGCTGTGTTCTGACATATACCGTCATTTCGTGGCTCGTTCCCAAAACATATAGCACAACACTTGACGCAAGCTTGGAAAATACGGTTTCCTCTTTTATTGCGGAGTTGCAAACCATGTCCCCGTTGGAAAGCGGAACGCTTTTTGATGAGTTTCTTTTGAACAATAACGGGGTATTGCTTCAACTATCCGACGATGACGGTAACGCAATCGAACTGCCCTCACAGGGGGTAAAAGAATTTCCTCGTTTTCTTGATGGAGGAATAGCAACTGAAAATACTGATCCGGCGGCGTATCGGGCAACACATAGCTACCTGTTCTCTTTCACAGGATCGGACACTGTTTATACATTGACAGTTGCCGGGAGCGCGCATGAGGTTGACCTGCTTAGGAATACTCTGGCAAATGTTTTTATCATTCTATTTTTTGTTATTCTTATTATTGCTACGCTTGCTTCAATGATTTACTCCCGCTATGTTACACGGCCCGTATTACGACTGAGCGCAGTATCAAAAAAATATGTCTGAACTAAACTTTAGCTGGAAGTGTGAAGAAAGTCGGACAGACGAGCTTGGTGTCCTGGCGCATAGCTTGAATGAAATGTCTAAAAAGCTATCTGCCGCTTTGGAAAATCTACAGGCAGCAAATATAAAATTGCAGGCAGACATAGAGCACGAAAAAGAATTAGAACAGGCGCAACTTGATTTTTTCTCTGCTGTTTCTCACGAATTAAAAACGCCTATTACAGTTATCAAGGGGCAGACAGAGGGGATGATTTTGAATGTGGGCGATTATCAGGATCGCAATAAATATCTATCGCGCTCCCTTGAAATCATCAATACAATGGAGATCATGGTACAAGAAATACTGACGGTTTCGCGTATGAAATCATCTAAAGTAGACCTGCGAAAAGAAAAAATAGATTTTTCTGATCTTCTGAAACGGGAATATGCTTTATTTGAGGATCTGATTGTTCAAAAGGAAATTGACATGGAACGAGAATATTTCTCCCGCCCTGCAAATCGTCGCAGACAAAATGCTGATACAAAAAGCAATTAACAATATTGTTTCTAATGCCATCTTGTATTCTCCGAGAGGCAGTTCAATCTATATGGACGCATTTTCTAAAAATGGGTCGGTAGTTTTCCAGATAGAAAATACTGGTGTGCATATTCCAGAAGCAGAAATTCCAAAATTATTTGATGCTTTCTATAGGATGGAGCAATCACGCAATCGAAAAACAGGGGGTAGCGGCTTAGGACTTTATATCGTCAAAACTATTTTAGAACAGCACAATATAATATATAGCTTGAAAAACACAGACAGAGGGGTATTGTTTTCAATCCGATTTTGAAAAATTGCGGGACGGTCAAATTTGATCGCCCCGTATTTTTAACTACACATAAAAAACATATTCGCCACAATGGTATCCCAAACAGTTCTGCTACTATATATTCAGAAACAGAAAGGAGTGTTTCAGAATATGAAAAAACAAAAAATCACAAATCTTTTACTCACAATGGCGCTTTGCGCATCGGCTGTTTTAAGTGGCTGTGCGGCAAGCGCGGCAAGCCAGACGGAACCCAACCAGTCAACTACCAGCTCAACACCTTTTGAGGAGGCGAAAGATAGCGGCACTCCCATTTCCTCTGACGAGGCTTCCTCGGTGCAAGCCTACGAGAATGATGAAGTCCTTTCCTCTGAGGAACAGGCCAAAGCGGAGCAAGAACGCCGGGCTGAGATTGCTGAAAAGTGTTCTATCTATGAACCGTATGGCATGACATACGACACGGAAAAGGATCGTTTCTTCTATAACGGACAAGTCGTGCGTTACTTCAAGGATCAGATCAATTCTAATGAAACGAATGGCTTTTCCTATGATGACGGCGTGATAGACGTTGAACCCATTAGAGATGAAGATGGAACTCTGACAGGTCTAAAGCAATCCTCGGACGCTGACTTTAATGCTCGCACCAAAGAACAGGAGGCATTGAAAGCCGAATTGGAAAAGGCGGGAATTACGGCCGGAAGTGGTAGCTTTGAACAAGGCGATCCAAATTATCGTGATGACAGTCTGGACGCATACACCGAATTTGGCGTTTCTTATGACAAGTCTTCTGATCATTGGATGTACGGCGAAAAGCTATCTATATCCTTTACGACAAGGAGCATTACACTTTTTGCGACAAAGGTGTGAGTGATGGCGTTAGTTTGAATGTTGTTCGTGACAAGGCCGGCAACATTGAAAAGCTGGTTTCTGTGGATAAGGGAGAATTAGAACAGTTTGTGAAATAACTTGTGAATTGCTGGACGACGGCAAAAGAAAAAAAGCCGTCGTAGAGCAGACAATTTGACACGCCCATTTGAAACGGCGGCTTTGATTTTCAGAGCCGCCGTTTCTTTGCGTTTACACAAACCTATGACGACTTGCAGGGACACGGTAGCCGATTGGAGGTTATTTTGCCGTGTCCTTTTCTCTCTTTCGCAGTATCCATGATCTGCACCAGCTAAAAAAAGCGTAGCCCCTCCGTCGGAGTCGTCCGGCTTTGGATATGAACTATACCATGTAAGTAATCTTCTTTATAAAACATTTCTGCGTCCAGCAGGTCCGTTGCGACTTGTTGGGCGCTTTTTTTCTGTTTTCCGAGGACAAGCCCGCCTCGAAAAATTTTGAGAAATTTTCAAAAAGGAGGCTTTTAGCGGGTAGCGAGCGGCTTTGCGTTCGCCTTGTTAGCGGAAAGGGAGAAACCCACCTCATTCCCCCAGGAAAGGGGGTGAAAAGATGGATATGATCCCCCGTAATGACTATGGCGAACGGTGCCAGTTCGATGCTTACTGCAAACTGGTACTGTACCATGAGGCAATCGACTACCTCCGGGAAATGCAGAGGCGCCGTGACAGGGAACTGTCATTCAGCGACCTTCCGCAGATGGAGATGGACAAGCTCTGCGTTGTAGATCATTACCCCAGTGACAGATTTACATTCTCGTCCCATGGGTATGACCTGCATATTGAAAACGAGCTTGTGGCTGATGCCTTCGCCGGTTTGTCTGTTCAGGAGCAGAGTATTTTGATCCTGCATTTTGTTCTGGACCTGCCGGATCAGGAGATTGGCCGCCTTGTTGGAATGTCTCGCAGCGCCGTTCAGCGGCGAAGGGCAAAATCATTGACCGAGCTGCGGATCAAGTTGGCCGCACTCATGCCGAAGGGAGGTTGAAGGTATGAAGAAACCCACTTACAAGGGCAAGGAGCTTCTTCCTCTTTCGGTGATTGACGCCGCCCGTGACGGGGACTCTCAGGCTGTGGATCAGGTACTCCGGTACTATGAGGGCTATATCAATAAGCTCTGCACCCGGACGCTTTACGATCCTGACGGCCAGCCCCATGTTCGGGTGGACGAGTACATGAAGCGCCGATTGGAGATCAAGCTCATTCATTCCATTGTCAGCATGAGCTGACAAGCCCGGTCTGAAAGCGGAAACAGCTTACCCTTTCCCTGTTTCTCTCTTTCGTGAACGGAGGAAGCTCCTTGACAAAGAAAGCCCGTTGGGAGGCCAACGCCGCAGTATAAGGCAAACGGATACATTCCTGTTTGTGCCGAGCCATACGGCCGGTGCGCCATGACCTCGTTTCAAGTCCGCAGGACGGGACCACTGTAACGGGCGAGCGAACAGCACCAGACCGCAAAGCAAGCGTGGCAGCTTGCGGGCGATGACGCACGGGCAGGGTCAAAGATACTCGCGCATTGAACGCCCACAAAGCATTGTGCGCCGCACCCATCAGCATGGGCCGGGGTTAGACTCCCGTGGAGCTGTGCCAGCAGCCGTCCGTAAGCCTATTTTTCTTTTTTTGAAAGTTTATGGATAGATCGTAAACTTTTCAATTAGCAGCAGACAAACACGGAGCAGCACGGTAAAATAATGGTGGAAGTTATATTACCCACACATATTCGTGCTGTTCCTTTTCATAACTGAAAGGGGGTTCTCATGTCTCAAACATGGAACGGCACGAAGAAAGAAACCCCTGAAAGAAGGACATATACGGTTGACGATATTGCTCAAATCCTGGGCATCGGAAGAACTTCCGCATATATCCTCGTAAAAGAAGGGCACTTCAAAATCGTGCGAATTGGTAACGCCATACGCATTTCCAAGCGGTCATTTGACGAGTGGCTTGACTCCCTCGACCTGTGATCCAAGAAAGGAAGAACGATATGGCATCTATAATCAAGCGAAAGAAAAACTATTCCGTTGTTTACAACTATGTGGACGAAAACGGAGAAACCAAACAGAAGTGGGAAACCTGGCACACCCACAAAGAGGCCTTGAAGCGCAAGGCGGAAATTGAAAATCAGCAGCACACGGGAACTTTTCTCCCACCAAGCAATCAGACGATCACCGAGTTCCTTTATGACTTCGTATCTCTTTACGGAGAAAAGAAATGGGGCGTGTCTATGTATGACAGCAAACGGCTCTGATTGCGAACTATATCAATCCGATCATTGGTGATATGGAGGTACAGGCGGTTACTCCCCGTGCGGTTGACGGTTATATCCAGACCTTGCAGAAAACCAAGTCGGTGTCTACCAAGACCCGAAAGGCCGTTACCACCTATGTCAGCGACAAGACCATTGAAAAGATCATCAAGCTCCTGCGGTGTGCGTTTAAGCAGGCAGTACGATGGGAAATCATTGCAAGAAATCCCTTTGACAATGTGATCCTCCCGAAAACGGAGTATGCGAAACGGGATATCTGGACAGCGGATATGATCCGTCTTGCCCTGGACAAATGCACGGACAGCAAGCTCTATGTAGCAATGAACCTTTCCTTTGCCTGCTCTCTGCGTATGGGTGAAATCCTGGGGCTGACCTGGGAGAACGTCCATATTTCCGATGAAGATATTGCGGCGGATAACGCCTATGTCTACATCGACAAGGAGCTGACGAGGGCTTCCAAACGGGCGATTGAAACGCTGGGTGAGAAGGATATCTATTACATCTTCACCCCGCTCATGCCGAACACCAGCACAAGAATTATTTTGAAAAAGCCGAAAACCGACTCCAGCATCCGTAAGGTGTGGCTGCCGAAAACGCTGGCCTACATCCTGCGGGAATGGAAGAAGTCCCAGGACGAGCTGAAAGGCTTCCTGGGCGACGAGTATCAGGACTTCGATCTGGTTGTGGCACTTCCCAATGGACGGCCCTGCGAGGATCGGATCATCCTCAAAGAGTTTGCAAAGCTCCGTGAGGACGCAGGGCTGCCGAAGGTGGTCTTTCATTCTCTCCGTCATTCCAGTACCACCTACAAACTGAAACTCAACCACGGCGATCTGAAAGCCACCCAGGGCGATACGGGCCATGCCGAGATCGACATGATAACCAGTATCTATGCTCACATTCTGGACGAGGATAGAAAGGTCAATGCTCAGAAATTCGAGACAGCCTTCTATGCCAAACCTGATCTTCGCAACGTCCGTCCGCCGGAGGAACCGGCAAAATCGGAGCCTGCGACCCTGGACCTTGAAAGCCTTGTGGAGCAGCTTCAGAAGTCGCCGGAGCTGGCAAGTGCGCTCGCAGCCCTGATAGCGGCGCAAGCCCCGGCAAAGTGATCCGAAAAATCGAATTAGCAAAATGCAGAATTTTCTTAGCAAATTTCTGAAAAGCGTTCGAGTCCAATTAGCAAATATACATCATGCGGCGCATAAAAATCTCCCGGTAACGGAAGTGAAATTACCGGGAGAAGGAGGAACAAAAAAACGCTGCAAACCCTGAAAAAAGGCTTGCAGCGGTGCTTTCTGGCGTCCCAGAGAGGATTTGAACCTCCGACCCCACGCTTAGGAGAGCTCCAACCTATTGTCACTCTCTGTCAATCTGAGGTAAGGTAAACCCATATGGGACACTATTAAAAACTGTTTCCGATTCAATTTGAGTTATTCTGAATACCCCCTCTGTCAAGCTCTGTAAAGCTCTGAAAGTTAGCTGATTGTTTGCTCCAGCTAATAATCGGGGAATGCCTTGATATTACCATCGACATCTGTTATATGACCACCATGCTTCGTACGTTCGATCATGGTAAACAGTATTCAATTAAACTTCCTATCGAAAGCACAAGATATTTTCTTGTCTACAATTAATATACCGCATACGAGACGGTTTGTCCATGCGTTTTTGACTGGCAAATTTTATTCATTAAAAATTTCTGTAACCTTTTCTGTAACGGAATCGAAGAACTTCTAAAAGTCTTTTCTGTTCATCTACATTGGCTTCGAGAAATAATTCCTGTCTGCCTTGTGTTCGTGTATGCTACCAACTATTTGAATTTAAAGATTCATTTATTGATTCATTTATTGATTCATTTATTGATTCATTTGAAGCTTTATTTGTATTATTATTCCGATACTTATTTCTTATATCGTTGCGAATCGTTTTTTCACTAAAATTACACTATTTTTTCACTATTTTTCATTACTTCATCGTCTTCGCCAGTGAATTGAGCAATGCCCGCATCTCTGGATTAGCCAATACTTTTGCCAGAAGTTCCGGATCGACTTCATCAGCAACGGGTGCATTATTATTTTCCTGCTGTGCATGCATCTGTGGATCCAGATTCTTTTTCTCATAAAATGCTTCTTCAAAAAGCTCTGCATTTTTCCTTCGGTCATCATCCAGAATATGAGAGTACACATCCGTAACCATATTGACCTGAGCATGGCCGGAATCACCCTGTACCGCTTTGATGTCTCCACCATTCAGTTTCAGCTTATAAGTAACACTGCTATGACGAAAACTGTGAAATACAACCGGTGGGAGATTATAGTCTTCAATTAGTTTCTTTAACGGACCACGGATTGCTCCATCACCTAGAGGCAGACCAAAGGTACTTGCCATAACCAGATTATAGTCCATATATTCATCACCTAGGATTTCTTTCATTTCATCCTGTTCCGCTTTCCATTCTACAAGCATATTAGCAACACTTTTCGGTAAGAAATTTTACGTACACTGCTTTCTGTCTTCGGTGTTTTCAAAATACGTACCGTAGAATTCTTCTTATGATTTGTCGGGAATACCAACAACACATCTTTTCCATCCAGTGCATTCAAAGATTCTTTTCTTATACGCTGTGATTCTTTATTAATAAAGACATATGCACGATTTTCTTCAATTGCCTCAGGAGAGATATCTACACAATCCCAGGTAAGACCAAGCAGCTCTCCAAGTCGTAAGGAGCATGAAACGATAGATTAATTGCGAGCTTTAATCGTTCATCTTCACAGACACTAAGCGCATACATCAATGTATCCGCTGTCCAGATGTCTCTTTTTTGTGATTTATGTTTTGGCACAGTCGCATGAGTGCAGGGATTCTTCTCCATCAATTCCCATTTCACTGCCTGCTCAAAACAGTTCCTAAGCAGCTTATTAACATCTCTGACCGTACTGGACGATACAAATTCATTTCGACTGGTTTTATTCAATGGATTGATAACTGCACGTCTCTTCAAAAGACTCTGATAATATCTTTCGATGAATCGGGTATTGATCTCTGAAAGTTTCGTATCACCAATAATTGGAAGAATATAGTTATTGATAAGAGAGACATTTCCTTCATATGTAGAAAGCGCCCAGTTTTCTTTTCCATAAAGTGCAACATACTCTGTAATAAGCTCATCCAGTGTTTTGCATTTACGAACGACAAATGATCCCATCTCTTTTTTATATTCAATTTCTTTTTTTCTTCTCTTTGCTTCGGCTTTCGTTTCATAGGTTTCCCATTTCTGTTTCCTCTCACCTTTTTCATTCGTATAAGAATAGATCACATTAAATTTTCCGTTTCGTTCTCTTATAGATGCCATATTATTGCATACTCCTTTCCAAATCTCTTTGCTCCATCCAGTCCTCAAATTCATCCCGACGGATCCTAACTCGACTGCCAACTTTTATTACTGTGAACTTTCCTTTATCCGCCCACTTGTTGATCATGCTTCTGCTGACCTTTGCCAGATAGGAAGCTTCATCAAAAGTAAGATACTTTATATTTCCATTGCTTCCTCGTATTCCGGTCTGTGATAATTTCTTCCGCCGGAAATTAGCCAGGGCAATATTTTGTTCCTGTGCAAGTTCTTCATAATCATTCGATGGATCCAGCTTATACCGATCCTGACCTTCCAGGAATTTTTGAAAACTCTCTTTTGTAATCCTTTTCTTTTCTGCAATCACAATGAATTCAAAAAAATGACTATACTTTGGATTATCAAGAATTGTATATACTGCGCTTCTGGTTGTTCCAAGCAGCTGTGCCATCTCAGGCATCGTAATTGTTGCATCTTCCAGAAGAGCGTCTTTTTTTCTGTCTTCCTTTGTTCGATACCGGGACTGGCTTTTATACCAGTTCTGAAAAGATTCTTTTGGTATTCGTTTCCAGTAATCGACAATAAACAGCTTCCATTTGATTTTTTCTTGAGTAAATCATAAACAAGATATTCATCAACACCCAACAGATCCGCGACTTCCTTAACAGAATAGGACCAGGATTTCAATTCTTTCCCCGGTTCTTCTCCGGTAACTTTATGATATTTAATCTGATTGGCGTACCATTTTTCAAAGCTGGCAATATTGATTCGTATCTTTCCGGCAATCTCTTTTGATTCAAAAACATTTTTATGCACCAGCCAGTATCGATCTGTCTTTTTAATCCCAGTAGCTTTCCCATTTCCGGCACGGTCATCCAGGTCCTCTTTTGTGTTGGACGCCGTTTGTAAGGACTTTCTTCTGATATCTTCGAAATGATTTCTTCAACATCGTCCATTGCCGGAACTTCTTTTTGTTTCATAATTGCTGTTGCCATTTATTCTTCACTTCCTGTCTTTTTTAGTGTTAGTGTTTTTTCTTATATCATATCTCAAATCCAGATAAAAATTTAGGATGTCGATTGCAGACAAAATCTGCCTGATCAACACCCTGTTTTTTATTGTTCCAAGTTATCGAGCCAGTCATCGAAACTCTTCTTAGAGATGCGATACTTTCCGCCATCCAACTGGATCCACCGGAATTCCTTTTTCTTTAAAAGGTTATAAATAGTAGGTCTGCTGACTCCTAAGATTTCCTGTAACTCTTGAACTGTATAACATCTTTTTTCTGACATTTCTTTATCCTCTTTTCTTTGAAATATGAAAGAAAAATTATCCCTTCATATAACGAAACGCTCAGAGCATGTTTTACAGTGGTCAAAAGCAAATTTTTTTACTTTTTTTCTTACGAGTTTTCTTGCGTGTTTTTTTAATGCCACTCGTAAGAAACTCGTAACATTAGATTTTTGCATTTTTCCTGAAATTAGGTAAAGAAAAAGAGCATATGGAATTGAATCCATACACTCTATGATTACTGGAACTTTATTTCATTTTTAATTCAACAAACTTGAATTGAGATTTCATATATTCAAAGGGATTTAATAACTGTTATATTTTATTGTCAAATATCTCTCAAGCCCTTGAAAACACTAAGTTTGTCGCAGGTGAGCTTTCCCTTATTGTTTCCCTTGTATTATATTGTCCCATGAGTGTTTACGAACTCTGATAAGGGAAAAAACAAGAGAAAGAAAATCTTATAAAACAGTATAACACAAAATAAAAGTGACATGGTGAACTGATTGAAATGCTTCTGATTTTTGCAACAAATGATTGATTTAACGATAAGGAGATTTTATACGATGAGAACAATATTTGCAAAATACAATCCTCAGTGCAACAGCATTGATGTTTATATCAGTGCAGGCTATATGCTTCGCATTGACTGCTGGGAAGCGGAAAAAAATTTGAAAACTACCCCGGATCGGATTGTGCATTAAATGCCCTTGCAGTTGATGAACCATTAGAATATGCAAGGCTGTATCTTGACGGAAATTTGCAGATGTGGGTAGATGCAGAAGATTCTTTAGAACTTTAATAGTTAAAAGGCATAGGGCAGATATTCGTAGCAGCAGACATTGTAGGAATATGTATAAACTGACATGTATGCGGTGCTGTGGGAAAGAATCTGTTCTTATCTGCCTGATAGAGCGAGTCGGTGGCAGTCTTATCCGCTCATCTATGAGCCGTTTTTCATCCTCCGTGACATAAAAATTCATCTAGATATTCCGTTTTCGGTTCGCCATGCACTGTCTCCGTTCTTCATAAGGATTTGGGATTATCCCAATAAGCATTCTTCATTTTGGGACAAGGAACCTGAAAATACGAAAAATCGCAAGCGTGTATTCGCTTGCTGTGCTTGCCATCGAAGCCTTACCTTCTATTTTCCATCTACTAAATACTACAATCTGGAAAATGGTAAAATGGCTGTATCCGAAAAGGGAAATAGAAAAATGCCACGACTGAACCTCCGTTATAGAGTGATCTGTCGTGGCATTGCATTGTGAATTTATTTTTGCTGAGCCATTTTCCGATACTCAATGGGCAGGAGTCCCGTACTCTTACGAAACAATTCCGCAAACCGGCTAGAAGTAGAGTAACCGATCATTTCCGCAATCTGTCCCATTGTGAAATCCGTATCGATCAGCAAATGCTCTGCCTGGCTCATGCGGCGCTGTTGAATGTACTCTGTGATCGTGCAGCCTTGCAGCTGCTTAAAAGATGTTTTCAGCTTAGTGGTTCCCATACAGGCGATTTTTGCAAGCCGTTCTAATGGAATATCAAAAGCATAGTGGTCATTGAGATAAGCAATCACATTTTTCAGTTGCGCCACATCCTGCTCGGACAAACGTTTCTCTTTACGGGACAGAATTTTTTTCTGTTCTTCCACCACAAGGGATACGGCCTCGGCCACTTTCGCTTCATAAAATAGTCCTGCGGCAATCCCATCCCCACGGTAAACCTTTACCTCATGGAGCAGCTTTGCCATAGCCGGGAAGTCTGTGGTCTGATCAACCTGCCGGAAAGCTGCAAGTGGCTGATATAGTCCCCCGGATATTGTTTTTGCAAATAATCCTCATAGTATGCAGGCATGACTTCGATACCAATAGACCGGATGGGGATTTTTTTATGGATGATTGCCTTGTATGGCTTATAGCCGCCAATAAAGGCTTTGATACATCCGGCAGACATCCGCCGGTAGGGATTTAATTCTTCGCCGGAGATGGATTCATACTGAGTAATACTCAGAGCTTCCGGCAAATGAAATTCCATGAAGAAATCCTCATGGAAATAAAAATCATGGATTTTAATGTCGTACAGGTCTTTCTTCGCATATACCCAGTAAAAGCCTTCTCCAAATTCAGGCGATAACTGCCAGCATTGTCCGGCAGAATTGAAGTGGTTATTGCTATCTACCGGGATAAAATGGTTATCTGTTAAAAGCGGCTCATAGTAATCCGCAATAATGTTATTGTTCAAATGACGGCCTCCTTTGCAACGATTGGACGGAGTATTGCAATGAAAAGACGAATGTGCCTGTAATGTATTGCAGCCCGCCCGTAAAGTTAGTATGATATAGACCGTGGTTAGTGGCGACTAATCACAATATAACAGATTTCAGACGGTAGGTCAACCGTTCTTGAAAGCAGGAGGAAAAAATATGAGTAATCAAGTAAATGCAAAGGCAGGATTGTCTGTCAAGGACTTAGTAACAACGGGAATTTTTACTGCGCTTCTGTTCGTATTCATCATGGTAGGAGGCGTCTTTTTTGCTACCAACCCGGTGCTGACCTTTTTCATGCCCGCCGGGAGCGCTTTGCTTGCAGGACCAATTTATCTGCTGATGATTGCAAAAGTACATAAACGCTGGAGCGTCACGATCATGGGCGTTATCATGGCCATCATCTGGTTTGTCACTGGTATGCACTGGCGTTTGCGTTGGGCTATCTCATTATGGCTGTCGTAGCTGATTTTGTTGCCGGTACAAAGCAGTACAAAAGCAAGAAGATCAACAGTCTGTCCTATATCCTTTTCTCCCTGGGCGGAACAGGGTCGTACCTTGTTTTCTTCGCTGATCCCCAGGGGTGGGCGCAGACCATGTTGGGAAATGGAACTGAGCAAAGCTATATCGACACCATGCAGACGACCGCAAATGCAGGAATCTTTATCGCAATGTTTGCCGCTCTCCTTGTAACAGCTTCTATCAGTGCATTTGTGGGTTGCAAAATGTTGAAGAAGCAGTTCGAAAAAGCGGGTATTACAGCATGATGGGTAACACTGTACAGAAAGGGCTTTGGCTTGACCCGCGGGCCAAGCTCTTTCTTATTTTGATGTGTGTACTGAGTTCCATGTTCGCACCTTCTCTTACCTATCAGTTTGCGCTTGTCCTGCTGATTGCTGTATTAGGAGTGCTTTGTGGAAAGTGGAAATATGCCGTAAAAGGGGTATGCTTTTATGCGATAGTCTGTGTACTGACAGTCTGGATCATGGCAGCTATGACGGGGACGCTGCGAACCATGTTTGTTGCGTTCCTTGGGCTATTTCACAAGGTTTACGCCTGCGGGATGCTGGCAGGGATAGTCTTGTCTACAACAAAGGTCAGCGAATTTTTATCCGCCATGAACCGAATCCATGCCCCGAAAAAATTTGTCATCACATTTGCGGTCATGCTGCGCTATATTCCAACCGTCCAGGAGGACTGCATTTTATCAAGGACGCCATGCGGATGCGGGATGTATCGCCCTCCCTGGGCGGATTCCTTTCCCATCCGGGAATGACAGTAGAGTGTATCTATGTTCCGTTGCTGATGATGGCCTCCAAGGCAGCGGACGAGCTTTCTATCGCTTCTGTTACCCGCGGGATTGAGAATCCCAATCACCGGACCTGTCTTGTCCAGATAAAATGCGGGATTGCAGACTGGACGGCGTTGTTGATTGCGGTTGCTTTCTTTATTTTTGAATTATGTAAGCGGGGAGGTGTGATCGGGTGATTGAGTTTGAAAATGTATCATTTTCTTATGAGGGACAGGAGCATGACAGTCTGCATGGAATCAGCCTGAAAATTGCAGACGGGGAATGTGTCTTGTTCTGTGGCCGCAGCGGGTGCGGAAAAACAACGGTCACAAGGCTGGTAAACGGTTTGATCCCACAATTTTACCAGGGAGAACTTCAGGGGCGCGTGCTAGTGGACGGACAGGAAATCAGTGACCTGCCCATGTATCAGATCGCTGCAAAGGTGGGGTCTGTGTTTCAAAATCCCCGGACACAGTTTTTCAATATGGATACGGACAGTGAGATTGCCTTTGGAATTGAAAATGAAGCCAGGCCGGTAAAGGAACTGGAGGAACGGTAGAACAGACAACAAAAGATTTGCATATTGAAAAGCTACGGAACCGAAATATTTTTGAACTGTCGGGCGGGGAAAAACAGAAAATCGCGTTTGCGTCGGTCTATGCCATGAACCCGGAAATCTATCTGCTGGACGAACCATCCTCAAATCTGGACATGGCTTCCATCCAGGAATTGAAAGAACATCTGCGGCTGATAAAGAGCCAGGGCAAAACCATTTTGATTGCGGAACACAGGCTCTATTATCTGATGGAGCTGGCAGACCACATTGTTTATCTGGAAGATGGGGAAATAGCAAGGATTTTTACGCCAGAGGAATTTCTCCGTTTGACGGAAAACGAACGGGAACACATGGGGCTGCGGGCAGTTGACCTGACAAGGGTTCTTCCTCCAGCCACCCATCCTACGGTTCTCCCTCCTACATTAGCAATCCGTGATGTTAAGCTGCGTTATAAAAAGAGGACGATTCTACACCAAATTGCTCTTTCTGTCGCAAAGGGAGAAGTCATTGGGGTTGTCGGTCATAATGGAGCCGGAAAAACCACGTTTTCCCGTGCTCTGTGCGGGCTTCATAAAGACTGTGAAGGTGAGTTCCTTTGGAATGGTCAGCCGCTAGAACACAAGTTGAGGCTGAAACGCTCTTATATGGTGATGCAGGATGTGAACTATGAATTGTTTGCAGAAAGTGTGGAGGCAGAATGTTCCTTCGGAATTCGAAACCCGGATCAGGATTTAGTAGAAACAACCATGGCGGAACTGGGGCTTACAACCTACCGGGAACGCATCCCAACACGCTTTCCGGTGGACAGAAGCAGCGGGTGGCTGTGGCAGTCAGCATGATCTGTGGAAAAGATTTGCTGGTGTTCGACGAGCCCACCAGCGGACTGGACTTTGACAGCATGGCGCAGGTGGCGGGATTGATCAAACGGTTATCCGAACAGGGAAAAATCATTTTTATTGTCACCCATGATTTTGAATTTGTCTGCCGTACCTGCTCACGTGTCTTGCATTTTGATGAAGGGGAAATGCCGGATGACATCCCTGTTGTGATGGATTTCCTCCCAAAGATCCGGGAACTGTTCTCTGTTTCAGGGGGAAAGGAGATGTGAAGTGATGAAACAGAAAAAGGAAAACAGGATTACATTGCTGCTTCAATGGGCTGGTGAGCAGAAAATCTGGCTGCTACTGGCAATTCTGCTGGCTATGGCAAGCGGCCTATGCATCATTGTTCCGTATATTGGGATTTACCGTGTGATGGATGCCGCTTTCCAACATATCTGCACAAACGAGCTTGTCGTACAGACGATCATGATGATTGCCGTTTCTGTGGTTCTGCGCTTTGTTTTATTTGGGTGTTCCGGCGTGGCTGCTCATAAAGGTGCTTACGGCGCTTTGTTCAAGGTACGCTGCATGGTAGCGGAGCATCTGGCAAAAGTTCCTCTTGGTACGCTGAATGAGAGGCGGACCGGGGATATCAAAACAGTACTGAATGAAGATATTGAAAAATTAGAGTTGTTCCTGGCTCATAACCTTCCAGACCTTGTGTGCTATATGGTAGGGCCGGTAGCGATTTTTATCTATTTGATGACAGTAAATATCCCATTGGCACTGGTTTCACTGGTGCCGTTGATTCTGGCCGTTGTGGTAATGGGGGTTATGTTTCGGAATACGGACGATTTGATGGACCGGGCGAACCGATCCATTACAACGCTCAATTCCGTTATGATCGAGTATATCAACGGTATGAAACTGATTAAAGCGTACAACATGGGGAGCAAGTCGTTCCAGAAATTTTCCTGCGCGATCCAGGAGGAAAACGCCATGTGGAATGAAACCTCCCGGAGAATGGGGCCTCCTTACGCAACCTTTGTGGTTCTGATCGAATGTGGGATGCTGCTGATGGTTCCCCTGGGCGGGATGTTCTTTCTGAAAGGCTCCCTGGCGGCCAGTGCATTTTTGCTGTTCGTCTATGTCGGCTCCATGTATCTGACGGAGATCCGGCCTTTGCAGGAATTGGGGACAAACTTTGCGAATGTTTTGGGGGCCATTACCAAAACAAAAAAAATATTGGACGTTCCTGTTTATGAAGGCGGAATGGACTTCCCGGAAAACCATGATATTGAGCTTAAGAATGTACGCTTTTCCTACGATGGGAAAACGAATGTCCTACAAAGTGTCAATCTCAAGATCAGGAATGGGGAACGCATGGCACTTGTTGGACAGTCCGGTGCGGGCAAGAGTACCGTGATTGAACTGATCTCCCGGTTTTATGATGTGCAGGAGGGGGAGGTGTTGATTGGCGGGATCAACGTGAATGAACTGAACTACGATACCATTCTGAAGAATATTGCCATTGTATTTCAAAAGACATTCCTTACCCGTGACAGTGTCCTAGAAAACATCCGCATGGGTTCAGACGCCAGCCTGGAGGAAGTACGGGCTGCCGCCAGGGAGGCGCAGATTGATGACTTCATCATGTCACTGCCAGATGGTTATGACACAAAGGTAGGCAGCTTCGGCTCCCGTTTCTCTGGTGGAGAAAAACAGCGGATTGCCATTGCAAGGGCAATCCTGAAAAATGCCCCCATCCTGATTCTGGACGAAGCGACAAGCGCCTCTGACCCGGAAAATCAGATGGAAATTGATAAGGCCATCCAGAACCTCTGTAAAGGCAGGACGGTCATTGTGGTAGCGCACAGGCTGAGTGCCCTAAAAATGTGCGACCGTGTGGCTGTGGTAGAGAACCATACAATTACCAATGTCGGCACCCATGATAAAGTACGGAAAGAGAACGCTTACTATCAGAAAGCATGGGAGGACTACGAAACAGCTCGGGGAATTACTTATCAACTGGAAGGAGGCGGGCAGAATGAATCCGAATAACGTATGGAAGAAGAACAGGGAGTTTTATATTGGCGTTGCCGGGACGGTTCTGGAGGGGTTGCTCTCTGGCAGTTTGTTCATGCTGCTTTATTCCGTCATGCGGTTTTTATGGGATGGTCAGTTTGACATGAATCGTGTACTGGTACTAACGGGTATTATCGCTGTCATCTTCCTGTTCCGCATTTTGATATACAGCTATGGCTATACCAAAGCACAGATCGGCGGTGCCAGAGTCAGTAAAAATATCCGCCTGTTTATGGGCGACCATCTCAAGCGTATCCCGCTTTCCCGGTTTACGAGGGGGCAGACTGGCGATTATATCAATACAATTACCAGTGATGTAAATAATTATGAAAAAATTCTGACGCATAAGATTGGGGACATTGCAAAGAATTTTGCCTTGTCGCTGATGCTGATCGTTTTTGTGATGACGATTTACTTTCCTGCCGGATTGATTCTACTGACTGCTGACTTGCTTTTGATTCCCGGATTATGGCTTTCCTTCCGGCAGGTAGCGAAATATGGAAAAAAGAAGAACGATATTTGTGCGGAGAATGTCAGCAGCATTGTGGAGTATGTATCCGGTATCCAGACTTTCCGGGCCTATGGCGTTGGCGGTCTGAAAAACAAAACCGTGATCCATGCCATGCAGGAGTTTAGCAGGATCAGCTTTGTGTATGAAGCAAAGGTTCTTCCGATTGGTGCAGGATTTGGTATTTTGAGCTGGCTGTCCTGTCCGGTTGTGATCTGGACAGCCTATGGCCCCTGGGCAGCCGGAACTTTAGATACCGTGTCCTATCTTTTGATTTGTATGCTGCCTTTGTTCTGCGCAAAGCTGGCAAATTCCATTTTTGTAGACCTCACCAGCTATAAGAATCTGATGATCTCGAAAAATAAAATCATGGCTGTGATGAAGGAACCGGAAGAAACCGGCAGCATGGAGCCGTTGCAGGCAGCCTCCCATGAGATTGTATTTGACCATGTGGACTTTTCTTATGTTCCCGGGGAACCAGTGTTAAAACAGGCTTCCTTTACTGTGCCGGATCAGAAGCTGACCGCCATTGTGGGGGATTCCGGCTCCGGCAAGTCTACTATCCTGAACCTGATTGCAAAATACTATGAAGTATCTGGCGGCACGATTTCCATAGGGGGCAGACCGATCAATCATGTGGCTGCGGAACGGGTATTAGACCAGATTTCTATGGTGGACCAGGATGTGTTCCTGTTTGATGATACAGTTCGGGAGAATATCCGCCATGCCCGCCCGGATGCTACGGACGCAGAAATTGAAGCGGTCTGCCTGGAGGCAAACTGTGACGGCTTTATCCGCAAGATGGAGAAAGGTTATGATACGCCGATTGGGGAAAATGGTAATCTCCTGTCTGGCGGTGAACGCCAGCGCCTTTCCATAGCACGTGCCATTTTGAAAAACAGCCCAATCCTGCTGCTTGACGAGGCAACGGCCTCCCTAGACATTGAGAATGAGCTGGCGGTAAAACAGGCGATTGCAAACCTGCTGAAAGAGAAAAAAACCGTGGTGATGATCGCACATACCCTGTCCATCGTAAAAAATGCCGATCAGATTCTGGTTGTTTCCGATGGTCGGATCACCGAAGCTGGTACGCACAAAGAATTGTTAGCAAAGGACGGAAGGTACGCTGCCATGTGGAATGCAGAACAGCAACTTTCGCATTTTCAATATGAACAGGTTTACAAATCTTGATGCTAACGGAAATATTCGCTGGAATAAAATAGATGTAATGTAATTAGTGAATTGAATGATAAAAAAACAGAATATAAGGATATCTGGAATATTATATTTAAAAATTGAGTAGGAGCGGTGACTAACCGCCGTTCTCTCAGTGGACAGCCCCCAATTGGTGAACTGTCCACTTTTTTTTAATAATATTCTCGTTCTTCCCACCAGTCTTTCACTTAACATCGGATTCCAATATAAATCACATTCTCAGGCAGTAACAGTACAATAAGATTTATCGGATATTTCAACAGACGCTTATAACAATCCACTGTATATTTTTAAATCTTCATCCTTAAACACATTAAAGATTACCTTTTTTATTCTGCTGTCTTTGTTAAAATACTGCTTTACAGTGTTCGTTGCAATCTCGGCAGCTCGTTGCTGTGGAAAACGAAATACACCTGTAGACAAACAACAGAATGCAATAGATTCCACACCAGTATCAGCTGCAAGCTTTAGGCACTCTGTGTAGCAGCTTGCCAACAGGTCTTCATCTTCTTTTGTGACTTTCCATTGTATAATAGGTCCTACCGTATGAAGAATATATTTTGTCGGAAGATTGTATCCCGATGTTATCTTTGCTTTGCCGGTCTCTTCTTCATGCCCCTGCTTTGCCATAATTTCATGCATTTTCAGACGAAGTTCCATTCCAGCATAAGTATGAATAAAGTTATCAATACAGGCATGCATCGGTGAAAAACAACCAAGCATCTGTGAGTTACACGCATTCACGATCGCATCACATTTCAAAGTGGTAATATCTCCCTGCCAGATATATAATCTCGAATCGGATTTTACAGGTGCAAGCGTGTCAACATCTGTGATTCTACGCTCTATATTTCTTTCTGTAAGATACTCATCCTGTATTTTCAAAAAATCATTACTGATTGGTCTTGGCGGTCTGACATTCATAAGTGAGCGGAGCAGATTTTCCTGCCCCTGCTTATCCGTAGGAATGTTCTGTCTGCCAAACGGTATTTCTTCTTTTAAAAGATACTGAATCAGATATTCTCTTCGCTCATCCTGTGTCATAATACCAGCCCCCTTATATCAGTAATTGCCTTTGCCATATCACCGCCAATACCGATTGCACGTTCCCCGAAGCTTTCCGGAACTACCGCTTCATCTATATTTAGGCGTATCAAACTATAAGACGAGTTCTCCCTCACCATCTTTTCAAAAGGGAAACGTATAATAATCGGCGTATTAAATCCAACTCCAAGTTCCAAAAGAACAACCTTTTTATCTTTATTCTGTTCCAGAAAACCCGCATACCTGTCGCTGCCTCATGCCACGCTTCATCTTCCACAAAATAATTATCACAACGGAGATTCATAGCCATATTGCCGCCACACACCGGACATTTTGGTACAAGTTCTGATGGAATCAGGCAGTCTCTTCTTGCTTTATCCATTTTACGAAACAGGTCTTTTGCATCGTAAGTCTTTGGATGACAGGCTTTCTGGCACTGGATTTTCCCATAATCTCCCTGTGTTGCAAATATTCTTTTTTCATCGAATCCCGCTTTATAAAACTGATGATCCACATTGGTTGTAAGTACAAAATATTCTTTGTTCTTTACAATATCATAAAGCTCTGTATAAAGCGGCAATGCCGGAGGATCAAAGCGGTTCATCAATGCATGTTTTGACCAGTATCCCCACTTTGCCTCCTCAGACGGATATGGATAAAATCCGGCTGCATACATATCTGTCATGTAGTACTCGCCGTATTTTTTTATAAATTCTGCAAAATTGTCTGTAAACCTTTTACCACCATATTGGATTCCCGCAGCTGTCGATGCCCCGGCTCCTGCCCCAATTATAATACAGTCTGTATTTCTTATATTCTTTGCTGCCCTGTCAATCTGGTCTTCATATGCATCTTTTTGGAATACATAATCCCTTGCCGGAGTACTACATAAAAAGTTTCTCCAGTCAGCATGCCCTTTTCTGATTTTCTTAAAAATCATAATGAACCTCTTTTCTCAATACACTGCTTCGGACAAATTTCTGCACACCTTCTTCATCATAGTACATCATATCTATGATTCTTGTCTGAGGATGTCCATCTGAACCTATCGTTGCAACTGTTGTTGAATGAATTTCATCCACCAGAAGTTTAAGATAATCCATTTTTGTCATTTCAAAGTCTCTCCTTTCAGTATCGGTGTAAGTTTTTTATATATCATCATGGCAATTGCTCCAATCACCAAGCCTTTTAAGATATTAAACGGCAATGCATTGAATAGCACAACGTCCAGCCTGGTCTTAATAAATGGCAGAAATTCGCCAAATGATGCAATCAGCTGATCCAGCGGCATAAATGCTTCAAACAGTGGAAGTAGTATAAAATAATTTACAATCGCTGCTGCTATTCCCATAACTACACTTGAAATAACACATGCCCACATCGCCATTTTCCTAGTCTTTTTGTATTTGTATATAAAACCGGCAGCCAGTACATAGGATGCCCCCATCAGGAAATTGGCAAGTTCACCAATTCCTCCTGTTGATGTTGACAGAAGCTGTAATATATTTTTTATCAATTCTATCATCACTCCTGTAACCGGTCCAAACGCAAACGCCCCAATCAGTGCAGGTAAATCTGACAGATCCATTCGTGCAAATGATGGACTCAAAGGAACCGGAAACTCTAAAAATGCCAACACATATGATATAGCTGCCAGTAGAGCTGTCATTGTTATCGTCCTTGTAGAAACTAAATTTTTTCTTGTTTTAATAGTTGCTGTATTGTTACTCATAAATCTCCTTTTTGTGAGATATGCCTGAATTTAAAACAGCCCGCAGGACGGATTCCCTGCGGGACTTGTTTTATCATATCTTCTCTCATCCGGACTTTACCGTCGGTTATGGAATTGCACCATATCAGCTTTTGCTCGCAGACTATACTGCCGGTCAGGAATTACACCTTGCCCCGAAGACTGTAATTTTTTCTGTTAATTATCTTTAAAATTCATAAGGTGGATTTCCAGAGAAATCTGCGATTAAACCATGCGGATTTTCAAGATAGAATACCTCAAAAATAGGATTATCTGCTGTCTGGTACTGTCCCTTAACGATAGGATTGTTCATGCATCCTTCCTTTACACTCTTGTTGTCCTCAAATACTGCTTTGCCATGAAGGCGAATCCATGCGTATTCAGGGGAAGATACTGATACTTCTACTTCAGGATTTGCTAACATATCCTTGTAAACATCCTTTGTGTTGTTAGTACAGAACCAAAGCTTTCCATCCTGCTCAAAACAGAACATGAATGGACGGCATTTTGCCTTTCCATCTCTTCCGACGGTTGCTAAATACTGAACCGGGTTTTTCTGTAAAAATTCTACTACTTTCTGCATTTTAAATTACCTCCTTGATATGCTGTAACAATGATTGTTACATCTTGTAGCTATACAATATCATCCGTTTAATGTAATGTCAATAGTTACATCAAACTTTTTGTAACTTTTTTTGTTACAACTCCTTTTGAAGATTTTACATTGATTATGAAAAACGAAAAGGCTCCGGAAATTGTGATGATATAATCACTCATCCGAAGCCTTCTGTAGGCTACTCTTTCTCTGTATACACTGCAATATCTTTTTTCACATCAGCAAGTGTCATTTCTGAAAGTTTTTCCTCCATTGCCTTCTGTACTTCTAACAGTCTCTTATCAAGAACATGGTGAATATTCTTTCCTACCGGACATTTCTGATTGGGATTCTCATGAAAATGAAACAGTTCTTCATCTGGTGCACATTCCACTGCTTTATACACATCAAGGAATGTAATCTGCTCCAATGGTCTGGTAATTGTCACACCGCCTGTCCCTCTTGCAACTTCAATAAGACCAGCAGCCTTTAATTGTTGCAATATTTTACGAACAATCACCGGATTAGTTCCAATGCTTGCTGCCATAAAATCACTAGTCATCTTCTGATCCGAAAATGTATCTATACAGGCAAACATATGGATTGCCATTGTAAATCTGCTTGAAATCTGCATTATAAACACCTCTCTTTGACAGTAATCATATCAAAAAACAGATGTAATTTCAATGGTTACATTGTTGTTGAAAACTTAATATAAATACAATCAATAGTCTGCTTTAGAAAAAACAGAAAGATACTTTACAAAATCTTCCTGTTTTCTTTTTGTTTTAGTAATATCCTCGTTCCTCCCGCCAGTCTTTCACATAACATCGGATTCCGATATAGACCACGTGCACAAGAATTAACAGTAGAATAAGGTTCATCGGAATGATTGATTTTATCCATTTTCCGAAGTAGATTGCAATAGCTGTACTCATTATCGCCATCATGATACAGATGATATCCCAGCAATATTTCCGGTAGATTTTCCCCACCTGATATCCAATCCAGACTATAAGTCGCCCCTCCTCATCGTTACAAATAGTAACAAAGAAAAAAAAACAATTTTATGTCTATCGACATCTCGCCAAATGGAATTTACCTAACGCAGCGATACCCCGAACGCCCTTAGTTCTTCTCTCTTTTTCTCGCTCTTGTTTTCAGACCCATGTGCTGTAAACACACCCATGTTTTCAAGTCCAAGATAATCCAGAAAGTCTCCTTTGAACGAGAAAAGAGCACCCTCATACATATTAGCATCTCCGGAGCTAAGTATCATGGCAACTTTTTTTCAAATTCTTCGGTCCTCTCGGTATGCCGCAGAATAAATCTGTCGATTACACATTTTAGCTGACCGGATATGCCGTGATAATAAATGGGCGATGCAATAACAAGCATTTCTGCTTCTTTCAAAAGATTATATACTTCCCTGTGGATTTGGACTTCCATTTAATACTAATATCTTCATTTCCATCACCTTATCTTTTTATTCTTCAATCTTAGTACCAGTCATGTTTCTCATTTTTTTCCAAAGCCTCAATCTGCTCCATCTCTTCGTCAGTTAATTCAAAATCATACAACTGCGTGTTCTCCATGATGTGATCAGGATTGCTTGAACCGGAATTACAATTCTGGTGTCACTACTTCCAGCCTCCCAATTTCTATTTTATCTGATTGCAAATATCCGCAATAATCTGAACCGGTGTCATACCAACCTCTTTCAGTAATTCATTTGGGTCATATCGGTCATAAAATTTCTTATCAAGTCCGTAATTTTTCACTTTCATATCAGAACTACCATAGAAGGAAGCTATTTTCTCGCCAAAACCGCCGCTTAAAATACCGTCTTCCATGGTTATTACCATCTGATGTCTTTCGGAAAGACTTTCCAGTAATTCTTTGTCAATACCAGAAGCAAAACGAGGATTGATCAATGTCGCGTAAAGCCAAGTTCTGCTTTTATTTTTGCACTGAGCTGTTCACCACGCTGATAAAAATCACCAAGTGCCAGAATTGCAACCTTTTCACCAGCTTCTTCCACTTTAAAATGATTCAGTCTGTTAAAATCCTTATCTGCTTCACGATAGGTTACCTGATTTCCGGGGATGAGAATCATAACCGGATGTTCCTTCTGATCAACTGACCAATCTAGCATAGCAAGGTATTCATCTTTTGAGGTAGGTGCAAGCACTACCAGATTCGGAACATTCGTGTAAGCCGCCAGTCCAAAAATTCCAAGATGCGTAACATCTGTCAAACTGTCAAAAGAATTGTAGTTTAAGAGAATCGTAACAGAACTATTGTTAATACATACATCATGAGAAATCTGGTCATACGCTCTTTGAATAAAGGTTGTGTTAGTAACCACAAGCGGTTTCGCACCGTTTTTTGCTGCACCAGATGCCATGGCAACCGCCTGTTCCTCCGCAATCCCTACATCCACATACTGCAATCCAAGCTCCTTTCGCTGCTCCTTATTTAAGCCTGCACTGCCCGGCATAGCAGGAGTAATCACAAGAAACTCAGAATCACTTTTTGCTTTTTGCATAATATACTCAGCAGTGATAGATGTATAATCTTCTCCATCTCCAAAAGAAATTGTAGGTTTGCCTGTTTCACGGTCAAATGGCATACACCAATGCCATCCCTCTTTGTCTTTTTCAGCAATCTCATATCCCTTTCCTTTTTGTGTATGGATATGGACTACGATTGGATGATCCGTATCTTTCACCTTGCGGAATAAGGAAATTAGTGATGCTATGTCATTGCCGTTTTCCTCATATATATAATCTAATCCAAACGCTTTGAAGAGATTATTGGAAGCAGTTCCGCCTGTCTCTCTTAATTCGGCAATATTTTTATACATTCCGCCATGTACTTCGGCAATCGACTGCTCATTATCATTTACTATAATAATTAGATTGGAGTTAATCTCTGATCCGGCTACATTCAATCCCTCTAGTGCTTCACCGCCTGAGAGGGAGCCATCACCAATAATTGCAATAATATTTTCTTTATCTCCTTTTATATCTCTCGCTTTAGCCAGACCCGTAGCTAAAGAAACTGAAGTCGAAGTGTGACCTACATTGAAGAAGTCATGTTCACTTTCTTCCGGATTTGTATAACCGGAATCCTCTGAAAAGTGCTCATCGGAAATATATCCATTCTTTCTTCCGGTCAGAATCTTATGAGGATAGCTCTGATGAGATACGTCAAATACAAACTTATCCTTAGGCGAAGAGAAAACATAATGCATGGCAATCTCTGCCTCCACCATACCGAAATTTGGACCAAAGTGACCGCCGATTTTAGTCAACCGGTTAAACAATGCCTCTCTGATTTCCGAAGCAAGTTCCTCCAGCTGCTCCATAGACAATTTTTTACATCTTCCGGTCCGTTAATTGTTTGAATAATTTTATAATCTGTCATTTACATTCTCCTTATTTTCATTAGATTTCTTTAACGAGTAGATCAAATAATCCAGGCAATCTATATTTTCCTGATAATTATGTGTCTGTTCCATTAAATGTTTTCTATACACACACAACTGTGATAACAGCGCTTCTACATTGTTTTCTTGTGCCAGTTTCATGCAACGCTGGATTGTTTTCTGATTACAGCCTGCGTCCACAAGATTCTGATAAATTCTTCCATATTTGTCATTTGCTTCTGCCATCTGTCTGCACCTCCTGCTTTAATTATACATTCTTCAAACGATATATCTAATACTTATAATTCATATCACGATATTCTTGACAGGAATATCATTTGAGTATAGGATAATAAAAAAGGTTGGAGGTTGTACTATGGAAATTCGTGTACTTCGCTATTTTCTTGAAATTGCACGTGAAGGAAATATGTCAAGAGCTGCTGAAAGACTTCATGTTACACAGCCAACGCTCTCTAAGCAGATGAAGGATCTGGAACAAGAGCTTGGCAAAAAATTATTTAAGCGTGGCAGCACCAGCGTCAGTCTTACTGATGAGGGTATGCTTCTACGAAAAAGAGCAGAAGATTTACTGGCCTTGGCTGACAAAATCACAAACGAATTTCAGGCAATGGATGATATCACAGGCGGTGATATTTATATTGGCTGTGCAGAATCTTATCTTGTAAAGTATCTTGCCCGTGCTGTAAAAAAGTTAAGCAGCATTTATCCCAATATTCATTATCATGTTACCAGCGGTGATACCGAACAGGTAACGGAACGATTAGACCGTGGTCTTCTGGATATGGCATTTATTGTAGAACCGCCAGATTTATCAAAATACAATTATCTTGAAGTTCCTGAATACGATACATGGGGTGTTCTGATGAGAAAGGACAATCCATTAGCCACAAAAGAGGCTATTATCTTTGATGACTTATTGGATATTCCTATTTTTTGTTCGGAACAGTCTGCTAAAATGGATTTACCCCGTTGGTGTTCCGATAACCTTGACCGACTTAATATATTAGCGACATTTAATCTCTGCAATAACGGTGCCGTTTTGTCCGTGAAGGGCTGGGGGTTGAGCTTACCTTTGACAAGTTAGTAGAAACAAATGCAGAAAGTGATTTATGCTTCCGTCCGATTACACCGCCCCTCCATACAAAAATGTATGTTATATGGAAAAAATATCAAATATTCACTCCTGTTGCTAATCTGTTACTGGAAGAAATAAAAAAGATCATCGTTTTACCATAATCGTGAAACGATGACCTTTTTGTGATTTGAACACAGCAAGACAAACTTCGATTTAGATTTCACCTGTTTTAAACGATTTAATAACTGTTATATTTTATTATCAAATTCTCCGTAAGTCCTTGAAACACTGGATTTATCGCAGGTGAGCTTTCCCTTATTGTTTCCCTTGTGTTATATCGTCCCACCAGCGTCCTCACTTTCTGAGATTGTCGGTCTTTTCATAATTTTGATCACATTCGGATGATTCTGTTCCTTTATAAAGCTACTTTGTTACACAATACTCATAAACCATTCCACCGTTTCTGGTGAATAATGAGAAAAGAACAAACTCTTTCCAGTATCAAGCACTTCCATCTGCTTCATTTCCTCATCTGTCAGCACAAAATCAAATACATTGAAATTCTCCTGCATTCGTTCTTCGTGCGTTGATTTTGGAATCACAACAACGCCATTCTGAAGCAAGAAACGAAGTGCCACCTGAGCTACACTCTTTCCATATTTTGCTCCGATTTCTTTCAGTACCGGAGTATTGAAAAAATCATTTTTTCCTTCTGCAAACGGTCCCCAGCTCATAATCTGTGTATTATGTTTTGCAAGATATTCACGAGCCACTTTCTGCTGCTGGAACACATGTGTTTCCACCTGATTTACCGCAGGAACAACTTCTGCGAAATGTGCAATATCGATATAACGATCCGGATAGAAGTTTGAAACGCCGATTGCACGTGCCTTGCCTGCTTTATAGGCTTCCTCCATTGCACGGTATGTTCCGTAATAATCGCCAAATGGCTGATGAATCAAAAGCAGATCCACATAGTCTGTTTTCAATTTCTTCAAGGATTCCTCAATCGAAGCCTTTGCTTTTTCATATCCCGCATTGCTGATCCAGATCTTTGTGGTAATGAAAAGTTCCTCTCTTGGCAGACCGCATTTTACAATTGCCTGACCTACGCCTTCTTCATTGCCATATGCCTGAGCAGTATCAATGCTACGATATCCGTTTTTAATTGCAGTAAGCACGCAGCTCTCTGTTTCTTCCGTGGGAGTCTGATAAACGCCATAGCCAAGCTGTGGCATTTTCACACCATTATTTAATGTAATATAATCCATCGTTTCGTCCTCCTTTTGTATTCATTTTATGAAATATGATATTTCTTGTTTTCTGTTTACACTCAAATTATATTCTGTTAAAATGAATGTGTACAATATCAATTCTGGAATCTGCTATTCATATTATGAATAGAAAGGAGTATCTAAATGTTAGACTTATCCGATCTTTACCAGTTTGTAACCTACGCAGACTGTGGTACCTTATCTGCTGCTGCAGATAAACTTCATATTTCCCAGCCGACACTTACCAGAACCATGCATGATGTGGAAGATGCTTTTGGTGTTCCACTCTTTCATCGTGGTAAAAACCGTATCGAATTAACTGCCACCGGTAAAGTTGCGGTAGAGCAGGCCAGGTCTCTGCTTTCCGAGTCTGAAAAAGCAGTTCAGACCGTACAGACATTTGAACGCAATCAGCATACGATTACCATTCATTCCTGCGCTCCCGTACCTCTATGGTCATTATTGCCTGAACTGTCACGCAGATTTCCTGATAATATTATTTCCTCAAAACTGACAAATATGGATGAAATCCTTCAAAATGCCAGTTCCGGCAATGCTGATATCGGTATTCTGCCACAGGCCTGTTCAGATAAAAATCTTCTCTGCATCCCTTATCTTAAGGAGCAGCTATATGTCTGTATCCCGAAAGAACACAAACTGGCAGAACATTCACATCTGAGTCTTTCACAGCTTAACGGTTTTAACTGCCTTCTTCGTGATGAAATCGGTTTCTGGACAAATCTGGTAAAGAGCAAAATGCCAGCATCCCGCTTTCTGATACAGACAGATGAATTTGAGTTTGAAGAATTGGTCAGGACTTCCACATTATTATGTTTTTCCAGCAGTAAAGCACCCGGCTCAGAGCAGACTCTGAAAGGACGGAAACGGATTCCCTTAACTGATCCGGAAGTAAATGTTACCTATCACCTGATCAGCTCAACTAAGAGTACTATTTTACAACCTGTTTCGCCCACTTTTGAATTTCGTCATCAGAAGTAATCTGTTTTTCTTCATTAAAGCGGACATTGAGCCCCGCATGAACCGTTGCTCCCTTGCAGGCATTCTCAAAATCCTTGAATGTATGACCTATCCATCCACCATTCGTTGCAAATGGGTATACAGATTTTTCAGATAAATCTGCACTGTGAAGGAAACTGTTCATAGCGGGTGCAAACGTGTACCACCATACCGGTGTTCCAAGAATAACAGTATCATACTTGCTCAAATCTGCATTGATCTGCCTGATCTTTGGCAGAAATCCGCTGTTTACTTCTTTCTGTCCCTGATCTACCACATGGTCATAACTTCCTGTATATGGTTTGACAGTCTCAATTTCAGCAATATCTGCGCCAATTTCAGCCGCAACTTTCTCTGCTACATGACGGGTATTTCCACCGTATGAATAATAAATTAAAATACTTTTCATTATGCTACCTCACACAAAGACTAAATAATAGTACTCTTTTCAAACTTATAATTCCTTTCCAAGTTCATATGCTTTCTTCATCACATCCACATGGCTTGCAGCTGTATTTGCAGCATCAATTCCACCGCCACTTACGATGCCTTTTAAGGAAGCCTTTTCAAAACAATCTGCCACCTTGCAGACCATTGTAGGCTTTTTCAAATACACTTTCACCATTCTCAGCGGCAGTTGCAATCATATAAATATCTCTGAATGAATAATCTGTCGAATACAAAGGATTCAATCTATCAAGAAGTGTTTTCATCTGACCGCACATCTCATAATAATAAATTGGTGTTGCATAGACAATGACCTCCGCATCCTTTACCTTTGCCATAATATCTGCAACATCATCCTTCAATCCACATATTCCAGTCTTCTGACAGGATAGACACCCGACACAATATTTTATATCTTTTCCTTTCAAAGAAAGAAGTTCCACATCATGCCCAGCTTCTTTTGCTCCCTTTGCACACTCCTTTGCGAGTACATCAGAATTGCTGCCTCCTCGAAAACTTGTAGATATGATCAATACTTTTTTGCCACAATTAAATTTCTCCTTTTCAGCGTCTTTTTTAACCTTACGTATAACTTCGCAGGCACTCCTGCCGCGATCATATTGGCCGGAACATCTTTTGTTACAACTGCTCCGGCAGCAATGATCGAACCTTTACCAATCGTAACCCCTGGAAGAACCGTTACATTTGCTCCAATCCATACATTTTTTTCAATATGAATTGGCTGAAATGTCATACCAGCTCTTTTCTCAGGATCTTCCATATGATTGATTGTTGCCAGTACTGCATTATGTCCAATCAGAGTTTCATATTACTCGAATATTCTTCAAATGTCATGATTAACCAACCCCGTTTTCTTTAAAAAATTTCTGGATTTTATCAAATGGGATTACATCCAGATTATCGTAAAGATCTGTATGGACGGCCCCTGGAATTGTCAGCAGCTCTTTATTGGATGTGTACTTGCTGTCCTTAATCATATTTTCATAAGCATCTTTTCCAAAATAATAACTGTGCGCTTTTTCTCCATGAACGATAAGGACTGCACTTCTGATTTCATTACAGTACTTTAATATTGGCTGATTCATAAATGACATACATCCAATACTGTTCCAGCCCCCATTGGAATTCAGGCTCCTTTTATGATAACATCTGCCTTTATAATACTCACTATAATCTTTTACGAAGAGAGGGGCATCTTCCGGAACCGGAAGTGGAACACAACCACCACTTCTGGAATACTCGCCTTTACGGTATTCTTGTGTTCTGAGGGCATTCAGTGACTGTTTCTTTGCATAACGTGCTTCTTCACTGTCCTCAGAATCAAAGTACCCATTTGCATTTACCCTTGTCATATCATACATGGTAGATGCTACAGTTGCTTTTATTCTTGTATCCAATGCAGTTGCGTTAAGAGCCATTCCACCCCATCCGCAGATTCCAATGATTCCTATTTTATCCGTATCCACATCTTCCCGAACAGAAAGAAAATCAACAGCAGCCATGAAATCTTCTGTATTAATATCCGGAGAGGCCATGAATCTTGGATTTCCTCCACTTTCTCCCGTAAAAGAAGGATCAAATGCAATCGTTAAATATCCTTTTTCAGCCATCGTCTGCGCATATAATCCAGAACACTGTTCTTTGACTGCACCAAATGGTCCGCTTACGGCAATCGCAGGATATTTCCCTGACACATTTTTCGGCTTATACAGATCTGCAGCAAGTGTGATTCCATAACGATTTACAAATGTCACTTTCTTATGGTCTACTTTTTCACTCTGTGGAAAAGTTTTATCCCATTCAGATACCAACTTTAATTCTTCTGTTTTTAACATATTTAGCATCCTCCATATGCAAAATTTCTTGTAATTACACTAACAATAGTATATGATATAAATATCATACAACCTAAAGTTAACTTTAGGTCAAGCATATTTTGAAAGAAGGTTTTTTATGTATACAATCGGTCAGGTCTCTGCAATGTTTAGTCTTCCTGTTTCTACCTTAAGATATTATGACAAGGAAGGTTTTTTCCCTAATCTGGAACGTAAAGGAAACATCCGTTATTTCAGCGATAATGAGTTGGAAGCGCTTCGTATCATTGAATGTCTGAAGAAATCTGGGCTTGAGATCAAAGATATAAAGCAATTTTTTATCTGGGTATCTGAAGGCAGCGCCAGCTATGAAAAAAGGAAAGAATTATTTGAAGCCAGAAAATCAGCTGTTGAAACTGAAATCCAGGAACTTCAAAAAAACTCTCTCCCTCTTAAAATTTAAGTGCTGGTATTATGAAACAGCAATGAAAGATGGTAATGAAGATACGATAAATGCCATGTTACCTGATAAACTTCCAAAAAATATACAGAAACTATATGACAAAGGACATGAATGATTTTTGTTTTCTTCTTCAGACTGGAATTTGTATGGATCAACTCCTTATCGACCTGCCTTAGCTTGCTTATAAAGCAGAATGCCTTTGATAAGCAATAACAGGAACGTTACTGTTGTCGCATACGGCTCTCTCGCCATAGCTAAAAACAAAACCGCAATTATACTGAGTCCTACAGAGATGAATGTAACCGATTTTTTGCCCTTTTCTAATTTGAAATAGGTCATCAGTATTTTCATGATTCCAATAAACGAACATAATGGTTCCCAAAATATAACATCAATATAGGTATACGGTGCATGTTGAGTTAATACTTTTCATCTCCCTGATATTCAGGTAAAATCATCAGCAGATAAACCATTAAAAATAAATTTTTCAAAGCCTCTGTAAGATTAATAAAGCCCATCACGATGGTGGTATATGAACAGTAACCAGTAAATAAACAATTTATTGACAAATAACTGACCAGATGTAATAATACCACTCAGAGATAGTATTTGGACTCAAAACTATACTCTGGCTGAAATCACTGGAATCTTATATAAAAGCAGCCAGCCGGAATCCGGAAACGGGAACGGAGGGATGTATGTAATTTTAAAAGATACGAGCCGGTATTTATGATACAAAAAATCAGATTTCCAATAATCTATGGAATAGTAAAACGTATTTTATGTATCAGAAACAGGACTCAATATACAGGGAATCAATCAGAAGCGTTTCAGGGTCAAAGTGTATCCTGATGCGCTTTTTTTTGCAGATCATAAAGGTATATTTCCTTTTTATGGTGCTGCTTGACTCTGATTTTTCCCGCAGGAAAGGACTATATAAGATGACAATAGAAATGTTAAAAGGAAAAATCCACAGAGCAACTGTTGTCCAGGCTGAACTGGATTATGTGGGAAGCATTACTGTGATGAAGAACTGTTGGAAGCTGCCGGAATACTGGAATATGAGAAAGTTCAGATTGTAGATGTGAACAATGGCAGTCGATTTGAGACATACACAATCTGTGGAAAACGCGGAAGCGGTATGATCTGTCTGAACGGAGCAGCAGCAAGATGTGTAAGCACAGGTGACAAGATTATCATCATGGCTTACGCAGGATATGAGCCTGAAGAGGCACGCACTCATAAGCCTGCAGTTGTATTTGTAGATGAAGAGAATAAGATCAGCAGAGTGACCAATTATGAGAAACATGGTCTGCTGAAAGACATGGCCTGAAAACGTTGATATCAGATTAGAGGCTATCATAAGATGAAAGTGAATTCAGAAAAGAGGCTATCTCAAAATCTATGATACCGGTCCATTGACCGAGAAAAAGGAGATAACAATGCAGGTAACAAAAACAGTAGAAGAAACAAGAAAACAGATCAAAGCATGGAAAAAAGAAGGTAAAACTATAGGTCTTGTTCCAACAATGGGATTTCTTCATGAGGGACATGCAAGTCTGATCAAAAAATGCAGAGAACAGAACGACATTGTAGTTGTGTCTGACTTTGTCAATCCAACACAGTTTGGTCCGACAGAGGATCTTGAGGCATATCCAAGAGATTTCGAACACGACAGCAAACTCTGTGAGAGTCTTGGCGCAGACCTGATCTTCTGCCTGAACCTTCTGAAATGTATCATGATCCCCATGCATTTGTAAGTATCGATACATTATCTGAGACACTTTGTGGAAAAACACGTCCTATCCATTTCAAGGGTGTGTGCACAGTTGTAACCAAGCTGTTCCATATTGTAGCCCCGGACAGAGCATATTTCGGACAGAAGGATGCTCAGCAGCTGGCCATCATCCGCAAAATGGTCCAGGATCTGAATTTTGATATAGAAATCGTAGGCTGCCCGATCATCCGTGAAGAGGACGGACTGGCAAAATCCTCCAGAAATACATATTTAAGCGATGAAGAGAGAAAGGCTGCTCTCTGTCTGTCCAGATCCGTAAAACTCGGACAGGAAATCATTCACGCAGGTATTTCCGCAGAAGAACTTCTCGGCAAAATGCGTGCAGTGATTGAGGCAGAGCCCCTGGCAAAAATCGATTACGTTTCCATGGTAGATGCACTTACCATGCAGCCTGTGGAAAAAGCTGATCATAATGTTCTCGTAGCAATGGCTGTCTATATTGGCAAAACAAGACTGATCGATAACTTCAGCTACGAGGTATAATATATGGAAAATATTTTAAAGAAAATCGGGAAAATCAGCAGTTTTGCATCCAGATATATTGGAATCATCATCATTGCCTTTTCATGCCTTGCCTTTTTCTGGAGGGATGGATTTGCATGGATGACAAATTATACATCTGTTTTTCTGGGCGTGATCATGTTTGGTATGGGACTGACCATACGTCTGGAAGACTTCCGGGCAATTTTTTCCAGGCCCAAGGAAGTGATCATTGGCGCAGTTGCACAGTATACGATCATGCCAGTCGTAGCCTGGGTATTGTGTAAAGTTATGAATCTTCCCGCAGATCTGGCTCTGGGTGTGATTCTTGTGGGATGCTGTCCTGGTGGAACAGCCAGCAATGTGATCACCTATATTGCAGGCGGTGATGTTGCACTTTCAGTAGGAATGACCATCGTTTCCACTCTGGCTGCTCCTGTTATGACTCCATTTCTTGTGTACATTCTGGCAGGTGCCTGGGTGGAAGTATCCTTCTGGGCAATGGTACTTTCTGTTGTAAAAGTAATTCTGGTTCCTGTACTTCTTGGAATCCTTCTCCGTACACTTGCAGGAGATCATGTAGATAAAGTTTCAGATGTTATGCCATTGATCTCTGTTGTAGCCATTGTTATGATCATTGGCGGAATCGTGGCAATTAATGCAGAGAAAATCTTAAGCTGCGGAGTTCTGGTCCTTGGCGTTGTTGCGATCCACAATTTCTGTGGTATGATGCTTGGACTCCTTGCAGCAAAAATTTTCCATGTAGAATATACACGGACAACAGCTATAGCTATTGAAGTGGGCATGCAAAACAGCGGACTGGCAGTTTCTCTGGCAGCAGCTAACTTTGCAGCCAATCCACTGGCAACACTTCCAGGTGCTATTTTCAGTGTATGGCATAATATTGCAGGCTCCATCTTTGCAGGAATCCGCCGTTCCGGCGCAGAGAACCGGACACGCACAGGTGAAAATGGTGTGTCTGCAGCATAAATAACAAGCGAACGTAGAAAACAAAAAATCCCCGGAATCCCTGGCTTAACAGTGATAAGAAACTAATTTGCTTATCTACTGCCAGCTAACGGATTCCGGGGCAAAAATAAGTAAGTCCGTAAAGCTCCATTGACGAAAAAGGAATCACAAGATACAATAATAGCAAATAGCAGTGGGAGGATATTACAAAATGGCTGAACGAAAACCATATGTCACAAAAACAAGGCAGGTTATCCTGGAATATATGAAAGAACAGAGGGCAACTACTGTCAGTGTAGCTGATATCGAAACGTATTTAAAAGAAGAGGGTATTAGGGTAAATACAACAACTGTCTATCGCTATCTGGACAAGCTTTGTGCAGAACATATTGTAATTAAATACCCTGATCTGAAATCCGACAAAGCAGTATTCCAATTTGCAGGAGAGGAAAAACGATGTACCAATCATCTACATCTGAAATGCATTAAATGTGGTAAAGTGATACATCTGGACTGTCACTTTATGGATGAACTAAAGGAGCATCTCTTTCAGGAGCATGGATTCCGTCTTCAGTGCAGTGGTGATATGCTTCACGGGATCTGTCAGGACTGTGAAGAGAAGAAGGACTCTTCACAATTCTGATCAGGATTCTTCCGGTTCTTCTCCAATCAACTGCTCACAGCTGAACAGTTCTCTGACTGCATTTTCATATACTACACATTTCTCTGCTTTCTTAATTTTTTTGGCATATTTTTTATTGTTTGTAAACATAGGTGCCAGATAAGACCATAATTCTTTCATACGAAACAGGATATTTCTGTCTCCGGACAGGTCTTCGCAGTACTCATTGTACATCATATCATGAAATCTGCGGATTTCTTCCTTTGACGCAGGTGCACCGCCACGGATTTCTCTGGCAAGTGCAGGATTCTTCAGTGTTCCTCTGCCTGTCATAATGCAGTCCAGGGTCGGAAACATTTCCTGTAATCTGATACAGTCCTCTGCTGCGACAATATCTCCGTTATAGCATACCGGACTCTTTGCCCGCTCCACTGCCTCTCCAAATGTTTCCAGACGGGGCGTATTTTTGTAATAGTCTTTCTGCACTCTTGCGTGAACAATTAACTCCTCCAGCGGATATTTATTATAAATCGTCAGCAGATCCTCAAATTCTTCCGGATCATCCATACCCAGACGGGTCTTGATGGAAATCTTCATATCACATTTATGGAAAATCTCATCCAGGAATTTGTCCAGTTCATCCGGCCTGTCCAGAAATCCTGCACCTCTGCCCTTCGTCACAACGGTCTTTGACGGACAGCCAAGGTTCAAGTTTACTTCTTTATATCCGTATTCCTGCAGAGTTTCCGCTGTCTGGATAAAATCCTCTGCATTCTTTGTCAAAATCTGGGGAACAGCATACATCCCCTCATTATTCTCAGGCATAATGTCTTTCTTTTCTCTGGTGCTGAGATGTCCTTTCTGATTTGGAAGGATAAAGGGAATAAAATACTTGTCAAAACCTCCAAAGCACTGGTAAAGTGCCCTTCTGTATGTATATCCTGTGATTCCCTCAAGGGGGGCTAAATATATTTTCATGTGCTTCTCCTGTTGTATTTATTGTATTCTTCATTCATTATACTGTAGTTATTCTGTTTTCTCAATGCAGATTTGAAACAGCCGCTGCAAATTGTAAAAAGGCTCAAAATTTTCTGGAAAAGCACCAACACCCTGTCCCGGACATAAACTATATAGAAATCCCCTTCGAGGTAGCGATTTGAAGGCCTTTCAAAAACCTTTGTCCATATCCCAGGAAAAATATTATCTTCAAAAATATCAGGAGGGTGATTCTCAGGCAAAGAATATCCTGATCGAGCATAATCTCCGGCTGGTAGCACATGTGGTCAAAAAATATCAGGGAACCGGTGAGGATACAGATGATCTGATCTCTATTGGAACCATCGGACTGATCAAGGCTGTCACAACCTTTAATCCCCAGAAGGCTTCCCGGTTATCCACCTATGCTGCCAGATGTATAGAAAATGAACTGCTGATGTATTTTCGTGCTAAGAAAAAGCATTCAAAAGAAGTGTCCCTATATGAACCCATAGGAACAGATAAAGAAGGAAATGAGATTAATCTGTTAGATGTGATCGAGAGTGCACCTGTAGATATTGTAGAAGACTGCTATATCCGCGAAAATACCGACTATCTTCTACGCTCTCTGAAAAAAGTCCTGTCAGATAAGGAATATCAGGTGATCTGCTGCAGATATGGGCTCTTTGGCATGGAGGAAGAAACTCAGCGGGAAATTGCCCGAAAACTGTGTATCAGCCGCTCTTATGTCTCCAGGATCGAAAAAACTGCTCTGCAAAAGCTTCGAGGCCTTTTCCCGCAAATGCAGTAAACGCAGCCAACAAATTTAACGTTGGCTGCGTTTATTAATCACTCTGCTCTTCTTAACAGATCGTAAACCTGGATTTCGGTTCCCAGGTCGATAAACAGCTTCTGCTGTGCATGAGGCGCACTCTCCATGGAATTGCCTTCCTCATCATAAATTCCCTTCACAGTGACAGCTACATTCTGTCCGTCCGGTTTCATAATTTCAATTGTCTCACCTACAGAGAATTTATTTCTCTGAGTGATCTGCGCATAACCCCGTTCATCCACTGCCTCAGCAAATCCCAGATACGTATATTCCTTCTGATAAGTATTATTATCATAAATCTGTGTATTCTCATCCGGTTTTCCATAGAAGAATCCGGTTGTAAACTGTCTGTAGGTACAGTTGGAAATCTGTTCCTGGTACCATGCATATTTGCCTGATATTTCTCAGGGCTCTCCATATAGTCGTCTATTGCCTTGCGGTAAGTTCTGGCAACTGTTGCGACATAGAGAGCGGTTTTCATACGGCCTTCTATCTTCAGACTGTCGATTCCGCTGTTAATGATATCGTCCATATGCTCGATCATGCAGAGATCCTTGGAATTAAAGATATAGGTTCCTCTTTCATTTTCAAATACCGGCATATATTCTCCCGGACGTTTCTCCTCAACAATGGAATATTTCCAGCGGCAGGGATGGGTACAGGCTCCCTGGTTGGCATCACGTCCTGCCAGATAATTACTGAGCAGACATCTTCCGGAATAGGAAATGCACATAGCACCATGGATGAATGTTTCAATCTCCATATCCTCCGGAATATGCTCTCTGATCTCTTTAATCTCCGCAAGCGAAAGCTCTCTGGCTGTTACCACACGCTTTGCTCCCAGATTGTACCAGAAACGATATGTCTCATAGTTAGTATTGTTTGCCTGTGTACTGATATGACGTTCGATTTCCGGGCATATTTCCTTTGCATACATATAGATTCCCGGATCTGCAATGATCAGTGCATCCGGCTTCAGTTCTTTCAGTTCTGTCAGATATTCCCTCACACCCGGCAGATCATAATTATGGGCCAGAATATTTACAGTCACATAAACTTTCACTCCATGTTCATGGGCAAAAGCGATTCCTTCCTTCATATCTTCATGGGAAAAGTTCTTTGCTTTGCACGAAGTCCAAAGGCTTCTCCACCGATATATACTGCATCTGCTCCGAAAATAACAGCAATCTTCAACACCTCAAGACTGCTAGCCGGAACCAGCAATTCTATTTTTCTCATATTGTTCACTCCTGTTTCACACTGACTGTAACTCCGTCTCCCAGGGGAATGATCGAAGTTATCAGGGATGGATTATGTTTCAGTTCATACAAATACTCACGCATTCTCTTATATATGGTTCTGTTTCTGCGCTCTACCAGATAATGGGACTCTATGATATCTCCCTCCTGAAGCACATTGTCAGAGATGAGAACACCGCCATTTTTCATAAGACGCATCACATCCGGAAGCCAGTTGATATACTGTCCCTTTGCAGCATCCATAAAAATCATGTCAAACGAATCTTCCAGTTCTTTTAATATCTGTCCTGCGTCTCCCTCAAGCAGAGTAATCTGCGCTTCCCGTCCGGCTCTCCTGAAATTCTCTTTTGCGATGGGGATTCTCTTCTCATAATTCTCGATCGTTACGATTTCAAGATCCTCAGGACCATATTCGCACATAAGAAGTGTGGAGAAGCCAATGGCTGTCCCCACCTCCAGAATACGCTTCGGCCGGTTTACAGCCAGAAACATTTTTATAAAGCTCTGCATTTCTCTCCGGATGATCGGCACCCGTTCCCTGATGGCATACTGCTCCAATTCTTCAAGAAACGGTGTATTTCCCATATCCAGTGAATTAATATAGGTACGCATCCGCTCGTCAACTATCACGAATCACTTACCCCTTCCTGTTCATCATCACCTGCCAGAATTCCCATGATACGATTAGGTGTATATGCTGTACTTAACAGATACGTTCCGGCCTGAAGCTTTCCATGATAAGTGGACAGTCTCTCCTGAACATAAAATACCGTTGCACTCTTGACCAGACCTTTTTTCTGAAGAGTTTTGGCAATCTTGTACAAGGAAGTATCTTCCTTGATCACCACTGTAACTTCCTGTCCTTCTCCGGGACTCATGGCCTGCTGATTAAAGACATCATGTCCAAACTGATAAGAAGCCTTTCCTACCCAGAAAAGTAAAACTATCACACATATATAAAGCACGATCTTAAAAAACGTTCCTGCAACAACAACACCTGCTGCACCTGCACGTTCCCTGGTATCACTCATAAGCTATTTCCTTTCTGTATGTCAGGCGGATAAAGTCATCCGCTCAGTTATCTGCTCACAGCAGGATAACTGTTTTACAGTTTATCTGCTCACATTCCCGGGACATCTATATCAATACCTTCTCCCAGTTTTATACAGATTCTCTGCATCATTTTGCACAAAGCAAGCTCCGCATCCAGATACGCATTCACTTCCGGGTGTCTGCGAAGCTCTGCGGATTCTTTTCCCATCTGCTCTACAACTTCAAACAGATTATCGGAATCCCATTCATTCTGGACTTTATAATTATCTGCCCTGAATGTATCCACACGTGCCTTCAGTTCGGGCTTCTTTTTCAGGATATCACTCTGCTTCTGAAATTCCAGATATTCAGGGCTCTCCTTTATAGCCTCCAGAAGCCCTTTAATACTTTCCTCTATTGTATTTGGTTCCATTTTATGCCTCCATGATAATAGGCAGGATCATAGGACTTCTCTTGGTACGTTTCCATAAAAATTCACTGAGCGCATCCTTCACAACTGTCTTGATCTTGCCCCAGTCCGTAATATTACGTTCCAGACAAGAATCCAGTGCATTCTCTACCACTTCTCTTGCACCATCCATCAGATCCTCAGATTCCCTCACATATACGAAGCCTCTGGAAACAATATCCGGTCCTGCAAGAATCACATTGCTGTGGCGTTCCAACGTAACCACAACGATCATAATTCCATCTTCTGCAAGATGCTGACGGTCACGAAGAACGATATTTCCTACATCTCCTACACCAAGTCCGTCTACCAGGATTGCTCCTGTGTGTACAGTGCCTGTTACTTGTGCACTCTGGCTGTCAAGCTCCAGAATATTTCCGGATGCAAGGACAAAGATATTCTCTTTGGGGATTCCAAGTTCCTCAACTACATTTTTCTGTGCGGTCAGATGTCTGTATTCACCATGAACAGGGATTGCATATTTCGGTTTTACCAGAGAATAGATCAGCTTGATTTCTTCCTGGCAGGCATGTCCGGAAACATGGACATCCTGGAAAATAACCTTCGCACCCTTCATGGAAAGCTCATTGATAACCTTGGATACCGCTTTCTCATTTCCCGGAATCGGATTGGAACTGAAAATAATAGTATCATTCGGTTTGATCACTATTTTCTTATGGATGTTTGCAGCCATACGGGAAAGAGCTGCCATGGATTCACCCTGGCTTCCTGTTGTGATCAGCACTACCTGTTCATCCGGGTAATTCTTAACCTGATCAATCTCAATCAGAGTCTGATCCGGAATGCGAAGGTATCCAAGCTCTGCTGCAGTTGTGATAACATTTACCATACTGCGGCCCTCTACTGCAACCTTGCGTCCGAAACGATAAGCTGTGTTAATGATCTGCTGTACGCGGTCTACATTGGATGCAAAAGTGGCAATAATGATTCTGTTTGTCTTATATTCATTGAAAAGATTATCAAACACATGTCCCACAGAACGTTCAGACATGGTAAATCCGGTTCTCTCTGCATTAGTACTGTCACACATCAGTGCCAGTACTCCCTTTCTTCCAATCTCTGCAAAACGCTGCAGATCAATGGCATCTCCGAATACAGGAGTATAATCTACTTTAAAGTCGCCGGTATGCACTACGATGCCTGCCGGAGAATAGATCGCAAGTGCAGATGCATCCTGGATACTATGGTTTGTCTTTATAAATTCAATTGAAAAATCACCAAGATTAATGACCTGTCCATGCCTTACTTCCTTTAACTTGGTAGTATTGGTCATATTATGCTCTTTCAGCTTATTTGCAATAAGGGCAATGGTCAGCTTCGTGGAATAAACAGGGACATTTACATCTTTGAGTACATACGGCAGCGCACCGATATGGTCCTCATGTCCATGAGTGATCACAAAGCCTTTTACTTTGGAAATATTCTCTTTTAAATAGGTGACGTCCGGAATGACAAGGTCAATTCCGAGCATATCATCTTCCGGGAAAGCAAGACCGCAGTCTACCACAACAATGCTGTCTTCATATTCAAATGCTGTGATATTCATTCCAATCTGTTCCAGACCACCCAGAGGAATGATCTTTAATTTAGATGTTGGTTTCTTCGGTCTGCGGGAAGAATTCTTTATCGCAGCCTTAAATGGTACCTGTATTCCGTTCTTCTCTTTATCTGCCGGAGCCTTGCGGTCCTGCATTGGTTTTCTTCCATAAGAGTTTCTGTGCTGTGGTTTATATTTATAATTCTTCGGTCTGTTGTATGGCCTTTTCTGACCATGTCCGAACTGTCCGTCATGATTTTCACGCGCTTCATTATTAAACTGGTTGTTATTTTCGTTACTCAAGTACTACACCTCCATGCTACATTTCAAGGTCTACGTCATCTAACATTTGTTCAAATACTTTAAAAACAGCCTGCATCTCATCCTCGTCCTCGACCATTTCATAGCAGGCTTCCTGACTGTCATCCTCTGACACGTCTTTAAAAATATAGGCTGTCGCCTCATCATCCTGAGAATCAGATACCAGAAGATATGCAACTCCTCCGATCCTGGTCTGCTCCTCTACATAAAACTCCGCTTCTGTTCCGTCCTCAAGCTGAAATTTAATTTTCTCCATCTTATTAATCTCCTAACAGGACAGGGAATCCAGATATCCCTGCAAAATAAAAACAGCAGCCAGCTGATCCAGATACTGCTTGCGGTTCTCTCTGCGCACACTGGCTTCCATTAAAGTACGATTGGCTTCTACTGTTGTCAGACGCTCGTCCCACATGATCACTTCAAGACCTGTACGTCTTTCCAGCATTTCTTTAAATTCCAGTGATTTTCGGGCACGTTCTCCAATCGTATTGTTCATGTTCTTCGGATATCCAAGCACGATCTTCTCCACGTGATATTCCGAAACAAGTTCTTCAATACGGGCAAGTGTCTGGCGCAGGTGGTTCTCCTGTTTACGCCAGATCGTCTCTACACCCTGAGCGTGATCCCCAGCGGATCACTAATGCTGCACCGACTGTTTTTGATCCATAATCTAATCCCAGAATCCTCATATCAGCGTTCCCAGGATTTGTTCTTAATATACTCGTTTAAAAGTTCCTCTACCAGTTCGTCGCGCTCTACTTTCATGATCATGCTTCTTGCGCCCTTGTGACTGGTAATATAAGTAGGATCTCCAGACATAATATATCCAACGATCTGATTGACCGGATTGTATCCTTTCTCATCCATTGCTGTGTAAACGAGATCCAGAACTTCTTTTACCTGAAGCTCCTGATCTGGTTTTGTTCTGAAATATTGGGTATTACCCAGATTGTTCTCTGCCATTTTATTCACGTCCTTACCTGATTTATTGTCGCAAAGCCTTCTTAGTAATTCTGCTTTGCTATGTATTGCAAATTTCGTATACAATACACATATTTTCTTCTATATTTTAATATAATTTCACGTATTGTGCAACCGCAAATTTATTGATGATTATTCGTTACTGTTCACTCCGTTCTCAGTAACATAGCCAAAATTCATTCCAGATTGCCTGCGGCAATGGAATTTTGGCTTGTATGTCTCGGGATTTTGGCATATTCATGCCAAAACACCTCGCGGGATAGTGGTGTGTGAACTGTAACTATTCTATTCCCAGAACCTCACCTGTTAATGTATGTTCTTCCAGGAATTCTTCAGCTTTTACAGTAATGATGTCATTCACACTGTAGTTGTCCTGTTTTTTCACTGCTGTTTTAATATATTCCATACTGTGGCCGATATACCACTGCTCTCCGTTAATCTCTACTTCTTCCTCAAGAAGTACTTTCAGTTCACCGCCGAGCATGGATTTTTCATATTCTTTCGCATGCTGTTCATTTAAAGCAAGCATCTTGTCACTTCTGACCGCTTTCTGTGCTTCAGTGAGCTGTCCGGACATGGCTGCAGCCTTTGTTCCATGGCGGCGGGAATATTTGAAAATATGAGTTTCATAAAAATGAATGCTCTCTACGAAATCATAGGAATCCTGAAAATCTTCTTCTGTTTCCATCGGAAAACCAACGATCACATCTGTGGTAAGTGCAGGATTTCCCAGATATTTTCTCAGAAGCCCGCATTTCTCTGCATATTCTGCGCTTCTGTATCTGCGATTCATTCGCTCCAGTGTGGTATCACATCCGCTCTGCAGGGACAGATGGAAATGCGGACACATTTTCGGCAATGCGGCAATGCTCTGCACAAATTCTTCTGTGATGATTCCCGGTTCCAGGAGCCCAGACGGATTCGTTCGATTCCTTCTACCTCATGTACTGCCCGGATCAGGGAAAGCAGTGTTTCTTTCTCTTCTGCCGGGAAATCTACACCATAAGAGCTTAAATGAATTCCTGTCAGAACGACTTCCTTGTATCCTTTTGATGCAAGTGCATGAACCTCATCCATTACATGCGCGATCTTACGGCTTCTGACACGACCTCTTGCATAAGGAATGATACAGTAAGTACAGAATTGATTACAGCCGTCCTGAACTTTGATATATGCGCGTACATGCTCTGCTGTATGATCAATTGCCAGTTCTTCATATTCTTTTGTCTGGTTGATCTTGAGCACATGTTTCTGCCTGGTGTGCTGTTGCTCATATTCCTCGAGTACCTGGACAATATTTCCCTTCTGATTGTTTCCAAGGATCAGGTCTACAGCCTCATCTTTATCCAGTTTTCCTTCATCTGTCTGTACATAACATCCGGCTGCGATCACGATAGCATCCGGGTTCATTTTCTTTGCTTTGTGCAGCATCTGTCTGGATTTACGATCTGCAATGTTGGTTACTGTACAGGTATTAATTAAATATACATCAGCCCCCGGTTCAAAAGGTACGATCTCGTAGCCCGCTTCTTCCAGAAGCTGCTGCATGGCTTCTACTTCATAGGCGTTTACTTTACATCCTAAGTTGTGAAGTGCAACTTTTTTTCCCATTCTTTCCTCCTAATTGATTTTTCTGTTTTTATAATTCTATACCTGCATACTCATTTTCTGTAGTCTGGACTTTGTATACATGCTGACATTTCGAAAACTTATATGCTTACAGAATAGATTTTGTTTTCGCTTTAGTTATTGTTCATTTTCTACAAAACAGTCTGATATTTTAGCACTGTTCTACATTTTCACTAAATCTTTCTGGAAATTTTATCCGTTTTCACCTTGACTTTTATGGTCTCTGCCGTTAAGATGAAAACTGTAAGCTGACAGACAATCAGGTCAGCAAATAACTATTATTAAGGGAGGTTCTCATAATGAAAACAGTTAAAATTTCACTGAACTCTATCGATAAAGTGAAAGCGTTCGTTAATGAAATCAGCAAATTCGACTGCGATTTCGATTTAGTATCCGGAAGATATGTAATCGACGCAAAATCTATCATGGGTATTTTCAGCCTTGATTTATCCAAACCAATCGATTTAAACATCCACGCTGATGGCGCTGCTCTTGATACCGTTATGGCAATCGTAGGCAAATACGTTACAGAATAATTTTTTCGCAGTCATTGAGGAACTGTTTACCAGTTCCTCTTTTTTTGTATACCAGAGTTTCAAGTTCAAACATAAGGAAGTAGCGTCAGCAGATTCCGAATGTTTGTAATCGATATTAGTCAATCTCAATAATCTCAACAGTCTCCAGCGCTGTCTTCATGAGTTCGTCAATTTTTTCTTCCAGTTTTGTTTCAGAACGGTGGATCACGTTCAGGTTTGGTTTGGTAACCGGATGTTTTGCCACGAAAATAGTACAACAGTCTTCGAATGGCTGAATGGATGTTTCATAGGTTCCGATTTCCCAGGATCTTTCTACGATTTCCTGTTTGTCGAATCCGATAACCGGACGGTATACAGGGAGTGTGCAGACTTCGTTTGTTGCTGCAAGGCTCTGCAGGGTCTGGCTGGCAACCTGACCGATGCTTTCTCCAGTGATCAGACCGAGACATCTGCTTTCTTTTGCGAAATGCTCTGCAATACGCATCATGTAACGACGCATAATGATAGTCAGCTCATCGTGCGGACACTGGTCGTAAATATAGAGCTGAATATCTGTGAAGTTCACTACATGAAGGCGGATTGGTCCACTGTATTTTGCTACCTGTTTTGCCAGATCTACAACTTTCTGTTTTGCTCTCTCGCTGGTGTATGGCGGAGCGTGGAAATATACAGCGTCAATTTTAACGCCACGTTTTGCGATCATGTATCCTGCTACCGGGCTGTCGATGCCGCCTGAAAGAAGAAGCATGGCTTTTCCGTTTGTGCCGATCGGCATTCCGCCTGCGCCCTTGATAGTCTGGGAATATACATAAATCTTGTCTCTGATTTCCACAGAGAGAGTCAGATCCGGTTCATGTACATCTACACTTGCATCCGGGAATTCATCCAGAATGCGGCCGCCCAGTTCTGCGCTGACTTCCATGGATGTGATCGGATAGGATTTCTTTGCTCTTCTTGTATATACTTTAAAGCTTCCGTCGTAGTCCGGATGGCAGTTCTTCATGTAGGAAACTACGTCCTTTGCCATCTGCTCGAATCCCTGATCTTCGTAGATCACTACAGGGCAGATTCCAACAATACCGAATACATGCTGCAAGGCTTCTACTGTCTCATCATAGTCATACTGCTCCGGGCAGAATACATAGATTCTTCCCTGTTCTTTCTTTACTTCAAACTCACCTTCTACTTTGGAAAGGGCGATGTTCATCTGCTTTACAAGGGCATCTTCGAAGATGTATCTGTTCTTGCCCTTGATGGCGATTTCTGCGTATTTTATTAAAAATGCGTGGAATATCATTTGTTTCTCCTTCTCTTATTTTGCTTATAATAAATTGTTTTATATAATATTAGAATTAATATTTTTCTGGATTTAATATCTGTAATTTTCAAATAGAATTCATATAAATGCTATTAACAACCTTTTCAAATATTCCTGAGCTTATCTCAGGTTCCATTCCAAATATCACTTATAACTATTATTTGTTATCTGCGTGCATAGCGTTTCAGCATCGGCAGTACTTCATTCAGAACTTCCAGGCAGTAGTCAACTTCTTCGAATGTATTCTCCTCTGAGAAGCTGATACGTACAGTGTTCTCGATCTGTGCATTGCTCATTCCCATTGCGGAAAGTGTTGCGCTTGGTTTTCTCTTATGGCTGGAGCATGCGCTTCCTGCTGATACGTAAATGTTTCTGTCCTCTAAGGTATGAAGCAATACCTCGCTTCTGATTCCCAGAAAGCTGACGCTTAAGATATGCGGTGCGCCTTCTCTGACAGGCATTCCATTGATTACTACATCGTCAATCTTAGAAAGTCCTTCTGCCATGCGTTCTTTGAGCTGGTAAAGATGCTCTACTTTCTCGTCAAAGTTCTGGTACATCATCTTCGCTGCAACACCAAGTCCTGCGATTCCCGGTACGTTGTCTGTTCCGGAACGCATGCCGTTCTGCTGGCCGCCGCCGAGAATGAGAGGCTGTACTTTTGCCTTGCTGTTGATGTACAGGAATCCAACTCCTTTTGGTCCATGGATCTTATGTGAGCTGACAGACAGAAGATGGATATTCCATTTCTTCGGATAAATACGATATTTACCGAATGCCTGGATCGCATCTACATGATACAGCGCCTTCGGACACTTCTCCTGGATCATTGCACCGATTTTCTCTACAGGCATAACCGCACCGGTCTCATTATTTACCATCATTGTAGATACGAGAATGGTATCCGGCCTTAATGCTTTCTCCAATGCGTCAAGTTTTACTACTCCATGCCCGTCTACAGGAAGAATGGTCACTTCAAATCCCTGTTCCTGCAAAAAAGCTACCGGCTGGCTGACTGCAGCATGCTCTACTGCAGTTGTGATAATGTGATTACCGCTTCGTTTGTTGGCAAGCGCACCACCGATCAGAGCCAGGTTGTTTGACTCTGTTCCGCCGGAAGTGAACAGGATTTCTTTTTCTGTTACTTTCAGTATCTGTGCCAACGTTCTGGCAGATTCTTTGACATACCCTTCTGCGTCTACACCTTTCTGGTGCATGGCAGATGGATTTCCAAAATCTTCCATCATTGTTTTTACCACGATGTCCTTTACTTCTTCAAAGCAGCGGGTCGTGGCTGAATTATCAAAATATGCTTCCATTTTTGTTCTCTCTTGTTTCTGTTATTCATTTTCCAACTGGAACATCAGAACTGAAAGAATCGCAAGTCCTGCTGTCTCAGTTCTGAGGATTCGTCTTCCAAGTGTAATCGCATGGGCACCTGCTTCCAGTGCCTTTGCTACCTCTTCTTCCTCGAATCCACCTCCGGTCCGATAAAGATACCGACAGACTGTCCAGGCTTAATCTCGCTGAGGATTTCTCTGGTTTCTTTCATTCCTTTGGCAAGTTCGTACGGGATCAGTTTTACATCTAACTGTTTCGCAAATTCCAGTGCCTGTTTGTAGGTCATTACTTCATGGATTTCCGGGATCAGCATTCGCTTGGACTGCTTTGCTGCACTCTCTGCGATCTGCTGCCAGCGAACCACCTTCTTTGCTGCCTTCTTAACATCCAGTTTCACCACACATCGCTTTGTCTCTACCGGGATTATAGAAAAAGCTCCCAACTCTACTGCTTTCTGGATGATCAGTTCCATCTTGTCTGCTTTCGGCAGTCCCTGAAAAAGATAAAGCTTATTTGGCAGCTCATATTCCGGCTCCTGTGCATAGAGGATATGCAGCAGAACCTCATCCTCTCCCAGTTCTTCAATCTGGCAGTGGTATTCTTTATCTCCTCCGTCACTGATCCACACATCCTCCCCACATTTCATGCGGAGAACGTTTTTAATATGATTTACATCCGTCCCATTGATGTGGATACGGTGTGCCTCTTCCTCAATCTGATAAGACTCCACAAAAAAACGCTGCATAGGATCAGTCCTTTCTTGCTGTTACGGAAACCCACTCGCCCTGATGTGTCACTTCTACGACCGTCAGGCCTGCTGCTTTTACCGCCTCCACTACAACTTCTTCCTTCACATCAAGAATACCGGAAGTAATGTAGTAAGCGCCTTTTTTCATCTGGTTTACAATTACCGGTGTCAGAGGGATCAGAACATCTGCAAGGATATTTGCTGTTACGATATCATATTTTTCATATCCTGCCTGATCCTGAATCGCTTTATCGTCAATGATGTTTCCGATCACCATATCAAAAGTTTCATCCACGATCTGGTTTGCTTCTTTATTCTCTGCAACTGCAGGAACTGCACATGGATCAAGGTCTGTTCCCAGTACATGTTTCGCACCAAGTTTCAGGGCAACGATACCAAGGATACCGCTTCCGGTTCCTACGTCAAGCATCTCTGTATCCGGTGTTACATATTTCTTTAACTGGCGAATCACAAGCTGAGTAGTCTCATGCATACCTGTACCGAAGGCTGTACCCGGATCAATGTGGAGGATCATCTTGTCTTTATCCTCTGCTTTTACTTCTTCCCATGACGGTACGATAAGGATATCATCTACATAGAACTGGTGGAAATACTGTTTCCAGTTATTAATCCAGTCCTTGTCCTCTGTCTGAGATTCTTCAATGGTAGCTTCCCCGATGTCCATAAAATTCTTCAGATCATCTAATGCTTCACGAACATCTTTCAGGATTGCTTCTTTGTCTGCATCTTCTTCCAGATAAAAATTCAGATAGGCAATGCCGTCATCTGCTGGTCCTTCCGGCATAATATCTACAAACATCTGAGCCTTGTCTTCCTCAGTCAGAGGCTGTTTGTCCTGAATTTCCACGCCTTCAATGCCGACTTCTGCAAGTGTGCTGATAACGATATCTTCTGCTTCTGTTTTCGTTTTTACTGTAAAACGGTTCCACTTCATGTAATTGTCTCCATTTCTTTATGTTATATAATTAACTATTATCATCCAAAATATGTCTGGCCCATTCTCTGTTACTCTGCAGCTATTCCCATAATGCAGCATCTCACCACATCCAGTCAATTCTTATTTACCCACCGACTGCATGCTTCACTTATTTTTTCAAAAAAATGTCTGAATATCTCGTGGCGATTTCCTTTGCTGTAAAATCTCCACGCCAATTCTACCAGTGCAACTCCGGCAATGGCATCCACCAGATAATGCTGTTTAAGCACCTGGGTAGAAATAATGATCAGTATTGCAAAAATCAGTGAAAAATGCTGATACCATTTTGGAATATTCTCTGATTTACTGACTCCGCGCCAGCTCAGCCAGCTTACATAACAATGGATTGACGGAAATAAGTTAGACGGACTGTTTCCACCATCCATGAGATAAACAAACTTAAGCATCTGCTGGGACCATGTAGTTCCTGCAAGCTCAGGTCTGACATTGGTAGTTGGCAAAACCAGAAAAATAATAAAACATGTAATATGAACAGTCAGATCAGTTGCCACAAACCGATAAAATCCATCTTTTCCTCTCTGTGCAGCCAGAATATAATTCACTGCCCAAAAAGGGAATGCCAGAATATAAATCCAGATAAACTGTGGTATTAACGGCACTGCCCTGTCCAGTGACATGGTAAAATCAAAATGATATCTGTCTGCTGTCAGTACTCCGCTTCCCCAGTAAATAAGACAGTTTAATACAAAAATGCTTATCAGCGGCAAAATTACCCATACAGGGAGATACTTCTCCCGAAAAGCTGCGATCTTCTCTGTTTTTGTCAAATATCTCTCCATTTCTCAGGAAACTTTTATTCCTGTCTGTTCATCTGATTTTTACCGTTACTCTTCAATATACACGACTATACAAAAAAGAAAAGAGGGTAAACCTCTTTCTTTAATTTTCTTTTATAATTAATCCTCAAAAGTCTCTTTTAATTTATCCATGAAACTCTTTTTCTTCTTTTCCGGTTTTTCAAAATCATCAGAATCTTTTGATTTCGGACGGTTACCACACGCCTCATCGAATTTGCGCAGTGCTTCTTTTGCTTCTTCGTTGAGGTTTGTAGGAACCTGCACAACAAAAGTCACATAATGATCGCCACGTACATTCTTGTTTCTCAGAGACGGTACACCTTTTCCCTTCAGACGGATCCTTGTGTCTGTCTGAGTTCCGGGTTTCACTTCATATTCAACCTCTCCATCCACTGTGTTGATACGTACAGTACCGCCCAGTGCTGCCTGCGCGTATGTAAGAGGCGCAGTAGAGAAGATATTCATATCCTGTCTCTGGAAGATCGGATGACGTGCAACATTTACTTCTACAAGCAGATCGCCTCTCGGACCTCCGTTTGTACCCGGTTCACCCTTCTCACGGATGCGGATGCTCTGACCATTGTCAATACCTGCAGGTACAGATACCTGAATCTTCTTTCTTGAAGATGTATATCCGGTTCCGCGGCAGGAAGTACATTTATCCTTGATGATCTTACCTGATCCATGACAATCCGGACAAGTCTGTACATTACGCACCATTCCAAACATGGACTGCTGTGTATAAACAACCTGACCTTCTCCATGACATTTCGGACAGGTTACCGGTGAAGTACCCGGCTTCGCACCTGTTCCATGACAGGTGGTGCACTCGTCTTTCAGTACGATCTCCAGTTCCTTCTCACAGCCAAAGACAGCTTCTTCAAAAGTAATATTTACGCGTGCGCGGAGATTAGCTCCCTTCATCGGACCATTATTGGCACGTCTGCTTCTGCTGCCGCCACCAAATAAATCGCCGAAAATATCGCCGAAGATATCACCCATATCAGCACCGTTAAAATCAAAACCTCCGAAGCCGCCGCCGGCACCTCCGCCACCGTTTTCAAAAGCCGCATGGCCAAACTGGTCATACTGTTTTCTCTTCTCCGGATCGCTTAAGATGGTGTAAGCCTCTGTTGCCTCTTTAAATTTCGCCTCAGCCTCTTTATCTCCTGGATTTACATCCGGGTGATACTTCTTGGCCAGCTTACGATATGCTTTTTTAAGTGTTGCGTCATCGGCGCTTTTGTCCACGCCTAAGACTTCATAATAATCTCTCTTATCAGCCATGATTTTAATCCTATACCCGTTTTATTTATAACACAACTATTCAGTGAGAGAGACTCTCCCACTGAACAGTTATTATTGATATTTCCGTTGCAAATCTCTGCTTTTACAGAAATGTCACATTATACTTCTTTGTAATCAGCATCTACAACATCATCGTTGTTTCCTGCATCTGTGCTGCCTGCTGCACCGCCGCCCATATTCATGTCCGGTCCTGCCTGGCCGCCTGCCTGCTGTGTCTGCTCATACATTTTAGCGAAAAGTTTCTGAGCACTTTCCATCATCTTCTCCTGAGCAGCTTTGATATCTGCTACCTGAGAATCTGTCATCTCTTCTGCATTTGCAGTCTGAGACAGTAAATCTTTCAGTGCGTTCAGGTCTGCTTCTACAGCAGCTTTATCATTAGCATCGATCTTGTCTCCGGCTTCTTTCAGTGCATTCTCAACCTGGAATACCATGGAATCAGCATTGTTTCTTGTATCGATTGCTTCTTTACGTTTCTTATCCTGTGCTTCAAACTCAGCAGCTTCTTTTACTGCCTTGTCGATATCGGAATCAGACATGTTAGAACCAGCTGTGATTGTGATGTGCTGTTCTTTACCTGTTCCAAGATCCTTAGCAGATACATTTACGATACCGTTTGCATCGATATCAAATGTAACTTCAATCTGCGGAACACCACGACGTGCTGGCGGGATTCCGTCCAGACGGAACTGGCCAAGGGATTTGTTGTCTTTTGCAAACTGACGCTCACCCTGTACAACGTTGATATCTACTGCTGTCTGGTTGTCTGCTGCTGTTGAGAAAATCTGGCTCTTTCTTGTAGGAATTGTAGTATTTCTCTCAATCAGTCTTGTTGCGATACCACCCATTGTCTCGATGGACAGTGACAGTGGAGTAACATCCAGAAGAAGGATATCACCTGCGCCTGCATCACCTGCAAGTTTACCACCCTGGATAGAAGCACCAAGTGCTACACACTCATCCGGGTTCAGGTTCTTGCTTGGCTCTTTGCCTGTTAACTGTCTTACTTTATCCTGAACAGCCGGGATACGGGAAGATCCACCAACCAGAAGTACCTGGCCAAGTTCAGATGCTGTGATACCTGCATCTGAAAGTGCACGACGTACCGGTTCTGCTGTCATTTCTACTAAGTCATGTGTTAATTCATCGAATTTAGCTCTTGTAAGGTTCATATCGAAGTGTTTCGGGCCTTCTGCTGTAGCTGTGATGAATGGCAGATTGATGTTTGTAGTTGTTGCGGAAGAAAGCTCTTTCTTTGCTTTCTCTGCAGCTTCTTTTAATCTCTGAAGTGCCATCTTATCATTGCTTAAGTCTACACCTTCTGCTTTCTTAAACTCTGCAAGCATGTAATCTGTAACTTTCTGGTCGAAGTCATCACCACCAAGACGGTTGTTACCTGCTGTGGAAAGTACTTCGATAACGCCGTCACCGATTTCGATCACAGATACATCGAATGTACCGCCACCTAAATCGTATACCATGATCTTCTGTTCTTTTTCATTGTCAAGACCATATGCAAGAGCTGCTGCTGTTGGCTCGTTGATGATACGTTTTACATCAAGACCTGCGATTTTACCGGCATCTTTTGTTGCCTGACGCTGAGCATCATTGAAATATGCAGGAACTGTGATAACTGCCTCTGTAACTTTCTCACCAAGGTATCCTTCTGCATCTTTTTTCAGTTTCTGAAGAATCATAGCGGAAATTTCCTGTGGAGAATATTTCTTGTCGTCGATTGTTACACGATAATCAGTACCCATCTCTCTTTTAATGGAAGAGATTGTTCTCTCTGCGTTTGTTACTGCCTGACGTTTTGCAGGTTCACCTACAAGACGTTCTCCTGTTTTTGTGAAAGCAACAACTGATGGTGTTGTTCTTGCGCCTTCTGTATTAGCGATAACTGTTGGCTGTCCGCCTTCCATTACGGCTACACAGCTGTTTGTTGTACCTAAGTCAATACCAATGATTTTTCCCATAATCTTGTTCCTCCTGTTTATTTTCAACTAGATTTGATATATTCTATATTTTCATGTAAATTAGTTGGCTACTTTTACCATACTGTGGCGAACTACGAAATCCTTGTAGGTGTAACCCTTCTGGAATTCTTCTACCACAATATTCTCACCGGCTTCTTCATCCTCCACATGCATTACTGCGTTGTGGAAGTTCGGATCAAATTCCTTACCCACTGCTTCAATCGGTTTCACGCCCAGCTCATCTAATGTGGTGATCAGCTGTTTGTAGATCATCTTCATGCCATCTGCAAAAGAATCTCCTTCAGGTGCCTGTGCAAGACCTCTCTCGAAGTTATCCACAACCGGAAGCATTTTCTCAACTATGTCCTTGGCTCCGATGATATACATACTGGATTTCTCTTTCTCCGTTCTCTTACGGAAGTTATCGAATTCAGCCATGTTTCGTTTCAGCCTGTCTGTAAGTTCTTCAATCTGCTGTTCAAATTTATCTTTTTCCTTTTTTCTTCTTGCCGAAGAAAGAAGTTTTTGATTTGCTGTCTTTCTTATCATCCTGGGAAGCTTCCTCGTCTCCGTCCTCTACCGGGATTTCCTCTGTTTCTGCTTCGCCGTTCTCTACAACTTCAGGTTCATTCTCAACAGTTTCTTCTGTTACCGGAGTATCTGTTGTCTCTTCTTCCTGAGCTGTGTTCTTTGTTTCTTCTGACACTCTCTATTACCGCCTTTCTAACTCTCTTTCTTAATCAGTTCGTCCAGCTGGACTTTCAAAGCCTTCAGGCTGTCAACTACGTTTGCATAATCCATACGCTTGGGACCGATGATACCGATGGTACCATGCATTCCTTTTCCAAGTTCGTAAGTGGCTGTGACTACACTGCAGTCTTTCATGGTCTGCACCGGCATCTCATCACCAATGTACACCTGAATTCCTGTGTTCTCGGTATCAGACATTCTCTCTTTCACCAGGTCTACCAGATCCTGCTTCTCTTCAAATGCTGAAATCAGCTCGCTCGCTTTGCTTGTGTCTGCAAGCTCCGGATACTTGAAAATGTTGGTTGCTCCTGAAGTATATATCTGCATATCGTCTTCGTCTACCTGGATGGTGTCTGCCACTGCATCAAGGACTGTGCCAACCACAGAGCCATGTACACCTGCCTGTTCTTTCAGGCGGGCAATCATTCCCAGGTTGATATCCTGAATGGGCACCCCATTTAAGTTGGTGTTAAGAAGAAGATTTAATTTCAGGATTGTCTGATCGTCCATCTCCTCATCCAGATTGATGATCTGGTTTCGGATGACATTGTTATCACTCACTACTACTGCCACAAGCTGAAGGGGTGTCACACGGGAAAGCTGGATGAATTTAATCTTGCTTCCGCTGTACTGTGGAACAGAGATCATTGTTGCATAGTTGGTATTGGAGGCCAGTACCTTTGCTACCTGCTTCAACATTTTATCCAGTTTGTCAGTTTTCTCTATCATGAGATCCTTGATTTCCTGAACCTCTGATTCCTTTTCTTTCATCAGCTCGTCTACGTAGAGGCGATAACCTTTATCAGAAGGAATTCTTCCGGCTGAGGTGTGGGGCTGTACGATATATCCCATATCTGTCAGGTCTGACATCTCATTCCGGATGGTGGCAGAGCTTACATTTAAATCTGCAAACTTGGAAATGGTCCGGGAACCCACCGGTTCGCCTGTTTCCATGTAGGTTTTGATGATGGCTTTTAGTATTTTCTTTTTACGATCATCTAATTCCTGATCCATGAAGTTCCACTCCTTTACTGCCTTTGTTTTTGGTTTGTTAGCACTCATGTTTTAGGAGTGCTAACACCTTATGCTCATAAGATAGCACTCTTGATTTGGTTTGTCAATATTATTTTGTGAATTTTTTGTTATTTTATGAACAATAGGGGTTATTAAGATTATGTTATAGAAAAGGGACGCGGGGAGAAATTATTGATATTGTGTGCGGTTTCGGACGCTAAGAGATACTAAGTCTGCAGAAATCTGCTAAAGGCACACAATATCAATAATTCTCCCCGCTGGCTGTTCAGGACGATTATACAGGCGGGGCTCTCGCCTGGGAGGCAAATCGCCTCTTCTATAGCAATCCTTGTAAATAATGCATTTAAGACAGTTCAGCAAAGTGCGAAAGACAAGGAAGATATCTGACGCAGGATTTCACACTCTGATGGACTGGATTAAGATACATTATTTTAGAGAATTGCTATAGAATAACTATATCACTTGCTTGTCTTCAAATTCGATTACACAGATGAAAAAGACTCAGTATAGCACTATTTATCTAAAATATCCAGATTCTTTTTCAGGTCGATCATTTTATCGCGGAGTTCGGCGGCCTGTTCAAAGTTGAGGTCTGCGGCTGCGGCGCGCATTTGTTTTTCTACCTGGGCGATGAGTTTGGTGAGTTCTTTGCGGGTCATGGACTCTGGGTCTTTCTGGAGTCGGACTTCGGTTTCGGCTACTGCTTTGGATACGGCAATGAGGTCGCGGACTGCTTTTTTGATAGTAGTCGGAGTGATTCCGTGTTCTTTGTTATAGGCTTCCTGGATGGTTCGGCGGCGGTTGGTTTCGGTGATGGCTTTGTGCATGGAATCGGTCATGTTGTCTGCGTACATGATTACATGGCCTTCACTGTTTCGGGCAGCTCGTCCGATGGTCTGGATGAGAGAGGTTTCGGAACGGAGGAAGCCTTCTTTGTCTGCATCCAGGATTGCTACCAGGGTGATCTCCGGGATGTCCAGGCCTTCTCGAAGAAGGTTGATTCCTACCAGAACATCAAAAACATCCAGACGCATATCACGAATAATGCGGGCACGCTCTAAGGTATCGATATCGGAATGGAGGTAACGGACTCTGATTCCTACTTCTTTCATATATTCTGTCAGGTCTTCTGCCATTCGTTTGGTGAGAGTGGTAATCAGGATTTTGTGTTTCTTTGACACTTCTTTGTTTACTTCTCCGATCAGATCATCGATCTGGCCTTCAATGGGGCGGACTTCTACTTTCGGATCCAGAAGTCCGGTTGGACGGATGATCTGTTCTGCACGGAGGAGTTCATGATCATACTCATATTGTCCCGGAGTGGCAGATACAAACATGACCTGATCCAGTTTGGATTCGAATTCTTCGAAGCTTAAAGGACGGTTGTCCTTTGCCGAAGGAAGACGGAAACCATAGTCCACCAATGTCTGCTTCCGGCTCTGGTCACCGGCGTACATTCCTCCTACCTGAGGTACTGTGATATGAGATTCGTCTATAATAAGTAAGAAGTCATCTCCAAAATAGTCCAGCAGTGTGTATGGCGGCTGTCCGGGCTTTAATCCTGACAGATGTCTGGAATAATTTTCGATTCCTGAACAGAATCCGGTTTCTTTCATCATTTCAATGTCGAAATTGGTGCGTTCTGAGATTCGCTGGGCTTCCAGAAGCTTGTCTTCGCTTTTGAAATACTCTACACGTTCTTTTAATTCTTCTTCTATTGCTACAGCTGCTCTCTGGATCTGTTCTGCTGGCACTACATAGTGGGATGCAGGGAAGATACTGATATGAGAACGCTGGCATTTGATTTCTCCTGTCAGTACATCAATTTCTGAAATACGGTCGATCTCATCTCCGAAAAATTCTACTCTCACGGCTGTATCGGAGCTGTTGGCAGGAAAAATTTCCAGGGTATCTCCACGGACACGGAAGGTGCTTCGGTGGAAGTCCATCTCATTTCTGGTGTACTGAATGTCGATCAGCTCCCGGATTACCTCATCCCTGTCTTTGGTCATTCCCGGACGCAGGGAAATCATCATGTCAAAGAATTCCTGAGGGGAACCCAGTCCGTAGATACAGGAAACGGAGGAAATGACCACTACGTCTTTCCGCTCTGACATTGCGGCTGTGGCAGAGAGACGGAGTTTGTCAATCTCGTCATTGATGGAGGAGTCTTTGGCAATATAGGTGTCTGAAGACGGGACATAAGCCTCCGGCTGATAGTAGTCATAATAGGAGACAAAATATTCCACTGCGTTCTCAGGGAAGAATTCTTTCATCTCACCGTAAAGCTGCGCCGCGAGAGTTTTGTTGTGGGCGAGGATGAGAGTTGGTTTGTTTAGCTGGGCGATGACGTTCGCCATGGTAAATGTCTTGCCGGAACCGGTGACACCCAGTAAAGTTTCGAACTGGTTGCCTTCTTTAAAGCCTCTGACCAGACGTTCAATTGCCTGAGGCTGATCTCCAGTTGGCTTGTACTCGGAATGCAATTCAAAATGATCCATAATATTCTCCTGTTTTAATCAAATTTCACTTATCAAAAATTGAAATATGTTTAATATGGTTATATTTTCAGTATATCATCCCATATAAAAAAGTACAGAGCAAGCGAATACCTGTTCTGTACTTTAACGTGTCGCGTTACTGTTCACTCTGGCTGCCTAAAACCGAACAAATAGTCTTCTCAACTTTTTCTGCATCAACAGGTTTTGCAATATGTCCGTTCATTCCTTTTGCCAGTGCCTTTTTTCTGTCTTCCTCAAAGGCATTGGCTGTCATGGCTATGATTGGAATAGTGGCTTTGTCTTTATCTGACAGTCCGCGGATCATCTCAGTTGCCCTGTAGCCGTCCATGTTCGGCATCTGGATATCCATAAGGATCAGGTCATAGGTGCCTGCCGGTTTCTGTTCTATCCTTGACACACACTGAACTCCATCCTCAACACGATCAACCATAAGTCCCATATCCTCCAGGATAAACTGTGCGATTTCCGCATTCAGATCATTATCCTCGGCAAGCAAAATATGTTTTCCGCTGATTCTGTCTGTTTCATCCACATCTGAAGATTTTTCCGTATCCTGTTCATAGTAGCTCTTATCAGCAATCCTGTATTCCAGGGTAACTGTAAATTTACTTCCTTCTCCCTGCTTACTTTCTACTTCAATAGTTCCGTACATCATATCAATATACTTCTTTATGATCGGCATTCCCAGACCTGTTCCCGCAATCTTTCCGTCTGTTGTATTTCGTTCCCTGGCAAAAGCTCAAAGAGAGATGGAAGGAATTCTTCGCTCATTCCGATACCTGTATCAATTACCTGAGTCCGTATCCGCACATAGTCTTTCCTGTCACAGTCAAGCTCTGTGATCCTTATGGTAACTCTTCCCCCTGAAGCTGTATATTTTACCGCATTACTGATCAGATTGAGGAAAATTTCCTTGTTCTTCGTCTCATCGCAGATTACGTGCTCATGCTTGACATCATATTCCATCTTAAGGTGAATACATTTTTTCTCCGCTTCCGCCTGGAAAATTTTGTAAATTCCCTGATAAATATCTCTGATCTTCACATAATCTTCATCCAGTTCCACCTTACCGCTTTCAATCCGGGCCATGTCCAGCACATTATTGATAATAGACAGAAGCAGATTTCCGGACTGTTCCATCTTCTCCTGATAATCCAGAAGTTTCGGATCAGTCAGTTCCCTTTTTATCAGTCACTGTATCCCAGCAGGGCATTCATGGGTGTCCGGATATCGTGAGACATATTGAAAAGGAACTCTGATTTGGCGGCATTAGCCTTTTCTGCCTGAATCTTGGCTTTTCTCGCTT
>ENA-OQBJ01000033-OQBJ01000033.1-human-gut-metagenome-genome-assembly--contig:-NODE-33-length-59975-cov-2.842334_pt1 | contig 59975 bp, 106 predicted proteins | sample MGYA00242743_ERZ504545 | MGnify/ENA primary metagenome ERZ504545 (study PRJEB26092, sample SAMD00036252) | human gut metagenome | host: Homo sapiens | study: EMG produced TPA metagenomics assembly of... | reverse complement strand
CTGACGGGCGGATAGACTTTGCAATGTCCACGATGCTTGCATCATAGAAGTAGAGGCCCGTCACAGCAAAATGGGATCTGGCACGGCAGGCTTCTCCTCGAGACTGACAGCCTCGCCCGCCGCATCGAAGGCGACGACACCGTAACGCTCCGGATCACGGACATAATATGCAAAAACGGTCGCACCATCTTCCTGCTGAGCAGCCCTCTGCATCATGACAGCAAGATCCGAGCCGTAAAAGATGTTATCACCGAGTACCAACGCACACCCTTCGCCCGCCAGCCATTCTTCACCGATCAGGAAAGCTTGCGCCAGTCCTTTCGGCTCCGGCTGTACGGCATATGAGATTGAGATTCCCCACTGCGAGCCATCGCCTAGCAGACGTTTGAAATTGGCATTATCCACAGGTGTCGTGATGACGAGGATATCCCGTATCCCTGCGAGCATCAGCGTCGACAGCGGATAATAGATCATCGGCTTGTCGTAGACGGGCATGAGCTGCTTCGATACCGCAATCGTCAGCGGATACAGACGCGTGCCCGAACCGCCGGCCAGAATGATTCCCTTGCGTATCACACATTACACTCCTTCCTCAAAAACCTTGTTCTACTGTCATCACATCATTCATATACGAAATTCAAAGAGGTTGCCAGCCGCTCTTTCAGCGACGGCGCTTCCTGATCCTTGTCAGACAGGATAACCGGCTTAAGAGGCCACGCAACGCCAATGTCCGGGTCATCCCAGCGGATGTTGCCATCACACTCCGGCGCATAATAATTGTCGGCCTTGTACTGGACCTCGACATCATCTGTCAGCGTGAGGAACCCATGCGCAAAACCACGCGGGATGAAGAGCTGCTTCTTGTTTTCCGCCGAGAGTTCCACACCGACCCACTGGCCAAACTGAGGCGAGCCCTTGCGGATGTCAACGGCAACATCAAAAATCGTACCACGTGTCACTCGCAGGAGTTTGGCTGGCACATCGGATTCAGCTGATAATGCAAGCCGCGCAGTGTCCCCTTCTCGGCAGAATACGACTGATTATCCTGCACGAAGTCCACCACAAGGCCTGCCGCTTCCATCTTGCGACGGGACCAGCTCTCCATGAACCAGCCGCGTGCATCACCGAACACCTGTGGCTCCAAGACATAAACACCTCTGAGCTTCGTTTCTACTACATCCAAATTCATGACACCCCTTCGTCCTATATTTGTTCTGCATAAGCAGCAACACTATTGTTTCATTATAACATAGTTTTCTGAACTTTACGGAATATAATTTCAGTGGAAAAGGCAACTGACAGAACCAGCCGGCAAGAACGCAGCCTTTAAGAATTATGCCCCAGCGCAGAAATATCCATATCGACATCGATGAGGATGTCGTAAGCGGGAAAGGCTGCCTGGACTTCCCGCTGCAAGGTCTGCAGGACGACAGGGATATCCGTGCCGAAGCGCACGACGACATCAAAGCGCATCTCCTTCTTCTGCCGATTGACATAGAAGCCATGCACTTGCAGGATCCAATTCCTGTGAGCCAGCACGATCCTGTAGACCTGCTTGCGTATCGCAATGGCCTCGTTATCATTCGTGTTGTAGGAGTAAACCGTGACGCCCATCAAACGGACCCCAGTCTCCTGATAGACCTTGTCATGGATGCGGCGCGTCAGTCGATCCACTTCTTCCACGGTCATGGTATCCGGCAGTTCAATATGCACCGATGCATAGTTGCGACCCGGACCATAATTATTGAGCATGAGATCGTACGCACCGCGGATCTCTGGTTCGGCAGCCAGCATGCCCTTGATCCTGCGGACCAGGACAGGATCCGGTCTCTCACCAAGGATATCGTTCAAGGTGTCCCTCATCATATCGATGCCGGATTTCACGATGAAAAGTGCGATGATGGCGCCGACATATGCCTCGAGCGATATCCCGGTCCCGAGAAAAACCAGTGCAGACGCCAGTACGGAAAAGGAAAGAACCGCATCAAAAAGCGCATCGGCTCCAGAGGCCACCAGGCAGCGGATTCTGCCGCATTTCCCTGCCGCTTGAAATACCGTCCAGCACGATCTTGACCACCACAGCCACCGCAATGATGACCAGGGACAGCATGCTGTAATCCGCCGATTCCGGCTCCAGGATTTTCTTGCCGGATTCCCAAAGAGCCGTCAGACCGGCATAGAATACAATGGCAGCGATGATCATTGCACTCAGATACTCGATGCGGCCATGTCCAAAAGGATGTTCGCGGTCTGGTTTCCTGCCGGCCAATTTTGCGCCAGCTACCGTGATGACGGAAGACAAGGCATCGGAAAGATTATTGACCGCATCGAGCAGGACGGCAATTGAATTGGCCGTAATGCCCACAGCCGCCTTGAAGGCGGCCAGCAGGATATTGACCACGATCCCCACCATGCTCGTGCGCACGATGATGTGCCGCGTTGAGCATCTCTTGCTGATAGGCAGCTCTGACGGGCTGAGCAGATTGTTCGTTTGACAAAGTATCACATTCCTTCCCGGCTTGTTCACGTCGATGTTCCATCCACGTCCCACCTCGGCAAGCAATCCCATATTACAGGAAAACGCTTCTCCCCGCCGTCGAGCGGCATGAGAAGGCGAATGGCATCATCAGATATTAAATTTTGGCATATTCGAGGATGGCACGGCTGTCGTACATCCGCTCGTAATAGCTCTGGTAATCGCCGCTGATAATGCCCATCCACCAGTCACGATGCTCCAGATACCATTGGATGGTCTTATGGATGCCGTCCTCAAACTTCGTTTCCGGCTGCATCCCAGTTCCTGCTGGATTTTTGCCGGATCAATGGCATAGCGGCGGTCATGACCCTTGCGATCCGAAACATATTCGATAAGGTCTTCCGATTTGCCCAGTTCCTTGAGGATGGTCTTGACAACCTCGATATTCGCACGCTCGTTGTGCCCGCCGACATTATAGACCTCACCCACACGGCCTTTCTGCAGGATCAGGTCAATGGCGCGGCAATGATCTTCAACATAGAGCCAGTCACGGACATTCTTGCCATCGCCATAAACCGGCAGTTTCTTGTCAGACAATGCATTGATGATCATGAGCGGGATGAGTTTCTCCGGGAAATGATACGGTCCGTAATTGTTGGAGCAGCGTGAGATTGTCGTCGGCAGGTTGTACGTGCGATGGTATGCCATGACAAGAAGATCCGCGCCGGCTTTCGAAGCGGAATACGGACTGGATGTCTTGAGATTCGTATCCTCGGTGAAGAAGAGATCTGGACGATCGAGCGGCAGATCACCATACACTTCATCTGTCGAGACCTGATGGTAACGGTCGATCCCGTATTTGCGGCAGGCATCGAGCAAAACACTCGTACCAATGACATTTGTCTGCAGGAAAATCTCCGGATTATCAATCGAGCGGTCTACATGGGATTCCGCTGCAAAATTGACGACAATATCCGGCTTTTCCCGCTCAAAGATACTATACACCATTTTGCGATCTGCAATATCCGCCCGGATGAATTTAAAATTTTTCTTTTCCATGGCACCCTCGAGAGTTTCAAGGTTGCGGCATATGTCAATTTATCCACGCAGATAATGCGGTCTGCCGGATGCTTCTTGAGCATATAATAAATGAAATTGGAACCGATGAAACCGGCTCCGCCCGTGACAATGATGTTCATGATAACTCCTCCAATCTATGATGAATGACCGCCTGACTGCTGGAACCCCAAGATACGTGCGGCCATTTTACGCTTTCTATAAGATATACGACAGTACAGAAGGAAATTCCTCTTTTTGACTTTATAATGCTGCAAAAAACCAGTGCCTGCAGCGAGCCTGGCAGCAATTGCTTATTTCTTGATTTTGAGCTAAGATGTAAACGAGAGAAGCGGAAAGGAAGGGATCGATCATGCTGAACTGTTCGATTTGCGGGCGCGAGATCTCGGAAAAAGAAGCCCTGATCAACCGGGATGAATCAGGTCGCAAGCGCATCGTCTGCCGAAAATGTTTTGAAGAAGCCGTGGGCACAGATTACGATACATTCCGTTATCGCCGAGAAAATGCCAAGCAAACCCTGCTTGCCGTCCTCTTTTGTCTGGCCGCGACCATTTATGCTTTTATCGCGCGAGGCCCCCTGTACGGCCTGCTCGGTATCATCTTGACGATTCTCGTCTACTTCTTTGCCACTAGGAAGCCCAAGAAGCAACATGGATCGGCCGGAGAGAAAGATCATATCTGACAAAACAGGATGCCCAAGCTTGCATCATGAACAGGCTGAGCGGCCATACAGCTTCGCCAGGAACCTTCCTGACGAGGATGTATGGCCGCTCGTTGTGCCAACCAGGAGTCTATGAGACCCTTCTGTATGATATTGTACGATTTTGCAGCAATCAAAGCAGCATCTTGATGATATCGCGGCGTGCAATGATGCCATGCAGTTTCCCTTCACCATCGATGACGGGCAGGCGCTTGATATGCTTGTCAAACATCAGCTTGGCCACCTTGCTGACTTCATCATCGGCGCGAACGGAAATGACCTTTTCCGTCATGATCTGCTCTGCTGTCGTCGCGGCAATCTTACGGAAAGCCTCACGGTACTCGCGCAGTCCCGAATAATAGATGACAGCACCCAGGATGCAGAGTTCATCCGGCAAATCCGGCGTGACTTCTTTGCACATGAGATCTCCCTCGCTGACGATGCCGCAGACCTTGCCATCATCATCTACGACAGGCAGACCCGAAATATGATTGTGGATGAGCGTCTCGGCAATTTCCCGGATTGAGGCATCCCGTTTGACGGTAATGACATCTGGTGTCATGATTTCTTTCACCAGCATAATGAAAACACCTCTTTTCACAAATCAGGAAAATAGTCAGGCGCAAGCCCGACTATTCTTGTTTCTGTTAATATTCGCGATATTGGCAGCACTCTCCTTCTTTTGCAGGAAAATTCCGAGAAATAATTGCATTTTCTCTCCGTCTCCCTGACAGAATCGTGCTATAATAAAACAAATAAAACTTGCCAGACAATATTTGTTGAGAGAAAAGGGGTGTTGAGGATGACTCAATATCAGGAATCCCATGCATCAAGATTCAAGAAGAAACTGCTGCCGCTCGCTCTTTCCGCCTGTCTCGTCATACCAGGCGGCTATGCGATTGCACCTGCACCACAGGCATCTGCCGAATTTGGCTGGGGCAGCGTCATCGGAGCGGGCATCCAGGGCGCAGCAGCGCATGCACAGCTCACGAAGATCCTCAAGAGGTACAACGATTCCGAAGAAGGACGTCAGGAATTCTTTGAAGAGATGAAAAAGCAGTATGGTGTCAATGACGATGCGTATCTCAACAATCGTCTCGATACCATCATGACCAATCTGACTGCAGCCATCGGTGCCGTTGATCCAACGATCTATGACAAGCCATATAATTATTTCATCAATAAAGAAACGAGTTTCAATGCCTTCTGCACGCTCGGACACAATATGAGCGTCAATACGGGGCTCTTTTCCGTTCTGACGAATGAAGACGAGATTGCCGTCGTACTCGGCCACGAGATGGGCCACGGCCAGAAAGATCATCCGCCAAGGGCGCACGCCGCAGCCTCAACATGGCTATCATCGGCGCAGCAACGGGGACGACGCTCGGCAGTATCGTCACGAGCGTCATCAATAACCGCAACATCACGAAACCGATGGAACGTGAGGCCGATGCCCTGGCCTTTGAATACATCACGCATTCCAATTACAATCCAGGAGCCTGTGCAGCCGTCTGGCAGCGCGTACTCGATAAATCAAAGACAGAGCCCAGCGCCCTGCAGGAATTCCTGTCTGACCACCCGAGTGACAACGACCGCCGCGATGCCTACGCCAAGAAGCTCACGGCCTACAGCAACAAGCATGTGACGGTCAAAGACGGCGTTGTCAGCGTCAATGGCAAGGAGTTCGATCAACCAGCTCCTCACGGTGACATGTCTTCTGCAGAACGCTCGTATTTCGTCGCCGGCAATCTCGCCGCAGCCTATCACAACGGGCACAACAAGGAACAGGCTTATGCCGACGGCAACACCGTGATGCTCGGCGTACAACCCATCATCACCTGCAACGGCAACGATGAAAGTGCAGCCAGCCTGGCAGAAAAACTCAATAAGATCAAATGATTTCATTACAATCGGTGAAGATACCCGGAGTCCATACATCACTCCGGGTAAAATTTAAAAAAAGTTGTTGACAAAGCGTCTGCTTTTCCGTATAATATTTCTTGTGATTGCGGGATGTGGCACAGTTTGGTAGCGCGCATCGTTCGGGACGATGAGGCCGCAGGTTCGAATCCTGTCATCCCGACCATTTGAATGGTCAAGCCGTCAGCTTATGCTGACGGCTTTTTTGTATCTATTCTTATATTGTTTGGAAAATTGCAGTCAAAAAGATGTGGCAGCAAATGGAATGCATGCCACATCTTTTTGTCATACCAGGCATGAGCGCAAGGACTCAGCTGAGCTTGGCGTCTTCCGGCTGATAATCAATGCTTTCCCCCTGTTTCTCTTTTTCCACGACAGCATGCTGGAACTCAAAACACTCTTCCGCGATATCCTTGTTGAGCCAGAGCAGGCAGATGAGATTCGGGATGGCCATGAGCCCATTCATCGTATCGGAGAAATTCCAGACGATATCAAGCGTCGTGGTCGCACCGACAAACGTCACCAGCTGAAAAGCACACGATATCCCATGATGACCTTGCGATTCTTGACGAGGTACTCGAGTGCTTTTTCGCCGTAGTACTCCCAGCCCAGGATGGTCGAGAAGGCAAACAGTGTCAGGGAAATCGATACGATAAGTTTGCCATACGGACCAAAGACCGTGCTGAATGCGGCGATGGTCAGCTGGGCGCCCGAAAGCATCTTGCCCGTTTCGGGATCGGTCATGCCCAGCACACCGGAAGAAGAGATGACAAGAGCCGTCAGCATGCAGACAATCATCGTATCGAAAAACGTCCCCGTCATATTGACGTAGCCCTGCCGCGAGGCATGGTCTGTGCGGGCAGCAGCCGCAGCAATCGGCGCAGAACCCAGGCCGGCCTCATTCGAGAAGACACCGCGCGCCACACCCCAGCGCATCGAAGTGAGTGCAGTAGCCACAATAGAGCCACCGACACCGCCTGCCACGGAATCAAAGGAGAATGCCATGCGGAACATCTCCGCGATGCCGGCCGGCACCGCTTCAAAATTCACGATAATGACCACCAGAGCAACGGCAAAATAGAAAAGTGCCATGGCCGGCACGATGATGCTCGAGACCATGCCAATGCGGCGAATGCCGCGAATCAGGACAGAAAGTGCAACGACGGCAATGAGACCGCCCGTGAACTCCGTAGGGACAGCGTAACTTGAGAAGAGTGCGGCAGAGATGGAATTCGCCTGTGTCATGTTGCCGATGCCAAAGGATGCCAGCACGACAAAAGAGGCAAACAGGAAAGCCAGGGTATGTCCCACGTAGCGATTGCGGATACCGTTCTTCATGGCATACATCGGACCGCCGGCCATCTCCCCACACTGTTCGTCTCGCGGTACTTGACGGCCAGGACGGATTCGCCGTATTTCGTCGAAAGCCCGAACGCGGCACTGATCCACATCCAGATGATGGCCCCGGGACCACCGAGTACCATGGCTGTCGCCACGCCGACGATATTGCCCGTGCCGACGGTAGCCGACAAAGCAGTCATCAGCGACTGGAACGGTGAGATATCTCCCGCATGGCGGTCGCGATGACGAAAGATCATCGAAACGGCATACCAGAGATTCCGCCATGGCAGGAAATGCAGCCGGACCGTCAGGAAGATACCGGTCCCGACCAGCAGTGCGAGCATGATGGGTCCCCAGACGAAGTTGTTGACTTCTGCCAGAAGTTTAGCAAAATCCATACAAAGCCCTCCCAAAGATAACATACATACATATAAGTCCCTAAGACAAGAAGACGCCCTGTGCCTTCACGGGAAATGAGCAGTCCCAGCGAAGACTCCAGAGCGTCCATCGTTGACGTCTACATGTACTATTATAATGTACTTATGTAACTTTGTAAACTATATTTTAATTTTTCTGCAAGCGTTCCAGCGCACGATGTGCGATATCCTTGCGATAGAATGCATCCTGGAACGAAATGGCAGCAACACCTTTATAGCCTTATCCACAGCCTGCTTGACGTCCTCGGCCGTGGCTACGACGCCGAGAACACGGCCGCCGCTTGTGACGATCTTGCCGTCTTTCGCAGCTGTGCCGGCATGGAATACCAGCGTACCCGCAGCTTTGGCCTTTTCCAAGCCGTCAATGGCAAAGCCTTCTGATAAGACTTCGGATAGCCGCCCGAGGCCATGACGACACAGACAGCAGCACCGTGGCTCCACGCGATATCGAGATCCGCCAGCGTGCCATCGACACAGGCAAGCATGATCTTGACGAGATCGCTTTCTAGCAGCGGCAGGACAACCTGTGTCTCAGGGTCACCAAAACGGGCATTGAACTCGACGACTTTCGGGCCATCATCCGTGATCATGAGGCCGGCATAGAGACAGCCTTATACGGACGGCCTTCTTTAGCCATGGCGTCAATGACAGGCTTCAGGATCTTTTCCACAGCTTCCGCAACGAGTTCCTTCGTCATGACCGGCGCTGGGGCATACGTTCCCATACCGCCCGTATTCGGCCCTTTATCTCCATCATAAGCACGTTTATGATCCTGCGAGCTGACCATCGGCACAATCGTCTTGCCATCCGTGAATGCCAGGAGCGAAGCTTCTTCCCCAGCCATGAATTCTTCGATGACCACACGACTGCCAGCCTGACCAAAAGCAGCATCATCCATGATTTCATGGATGGCATCGAGTGCCTCGTCAAGAGTCATGGCAACGACAACGCCTTTGCCGGCAGCAAGGCCGTCTGCTTGATGACGATAGGAGCCCCTTCTTTTTCCACATAAGCACGGGCATCATCTGCATTGGTGAAGACCTCATACTTCGCCGTCGGGATGCCGTATTTCTTCATGAGATTCTTCGAGAAGGACTTGGAGCCCTCAATCTCTGCAGCGAGCTTCGTCGGGCCAAAGGCTTGATGCCAGCTGCATTCATGGCATCGACCACCCCATTGGTCAAGGGGACTTCCGGACCGACAACCACAAGGTCGATGGCTTTATCCTGAGCAAGCCTGACCAGAGCTGCATTGTCGCAGATATCGACCCCCGGGATGCATTCTGCCACTTCCGCCATGCCAGGATTGCCCGGCACGGCATAGAGTTTCGCAGCCAGCGGCGACTGTGCAAGTTTCCAGGCCAGCGTATGCTCGCGGCCACCCGAACCGATTACTAAGATATTCATGATGATTCCTCCACAAAAACAGCCCTCTCCACAGGCCGCAAGGGGATACCCCCTTCTCCGGCGGGAGAAGGCTTCTTCTTATTTCTTGAGCTGTTCGGCGAGATAATCCTTGATCATCGTATCGTAGGCAGCCGTATGGGCAAAGGCTTCCTGTGCGAGTTCCATACGCGTGCGGTCATCGACACAGCCATTTTTCGCGACCTGTTCAGCAATGGCATCGTAGCGGGACGGATTCGTCACGATGGTGACGAATTTGAAGTTCTTCGCAGCGGCACGGACCATGGCCGGGCCACCGATATCGATGTTCTCGATAGCTTCTGCGAGCGTGACACCGGGCTTTGCGATTGTCTCTTTGAATGGGTAGAGATTGACGGCTACGAGGTCGATGCCCGTGATATGGTGTTCCTCCATCTCTCTGACGTGTTCCGGGTTGTCGCGGACAGCCAGGATGCCGCCATGGATGTACGGGTTCAGCGTCTTGACACGGCCATCCATGATCTCCGGGAAGCCCGTGACATCGCTGACATACGTAACGGGAATACCTGCTTCCTTGATGGCTTTCATCGTGCCGCCCGTCGAAACGATCTCGACACCAGCCTCATGGAGCTTTCTTGCAAATTCAACGACACCCTGTTTATTCGATACACTGATCAGTGCGCGTTTGATCTTCATGGTCTTTGTACCTCTTTCTTAATCTAAAATCCGCACATGACGGCCTTCTACCTTCAGGCGCCCTTCACAGTAAAGCTGGATGGCCTGCGGATAGATGATGTGTTCCTGTTCGAGTACGCGGGCGCCGAGCGTTTCTTCCGTATCGTCATCGAGTACGGGCACGGCAGCCTGCAAGATGATGGGGCCGCTGTCCGTACCTTCATCGACGAAGTGTACCGTACAGCCACTGATCTTGACGCCATAGGCGAGTACGTCACGGTGCGCATGAGCCCCAGGGAAACTCGGCAGCAGGGCCGGATGGATGTTCATGATGCGTCCTGCAAAGTGACGCACGAAATACGGCGTCAGGATGCGCATGAAACCTGCCAGCACGACCAGCGTAACACCAGCTTCTTCGAGTGCCGCGATCAGTGCCTTTTCAAAGGGTTCACGGCCTTCATGCTGCTTGCGGTCAATGCAAACAGCCCGTATGCCAGCTTTTTTGCACGCGTCAGCGCATAGGCATCCGGCTTGTCGGCAAGCACGACAGCGATCGTGGCATCCACTTCGCCACGACCAATGGCATCGATGATGGACTGGAGGTCTGTGCCGCGGCCGGAGCAAAGCACGCCTAAAATCTGTTTACTCATCGAATACGCCGCCTTTGATCGTCACATCATGGTTGCCGCGGATAACACGTCCGATCTCATAGACCGTTTCGTTCTGGGCGGCCAGATACGCTTTCATCTTATCGGCCTCCTCACGCTGGTCATGATGACCATGCCGATACCCATGTTGAACGTGCGGTACATCTCATGCCAATCAACATTGCCCCACTGCTGCAGGAGACGGAAGATGGCCGGCATCTGCCAGACAGAACTGTCAATCGTGACAGCCATATCATCCGGCAGTGCGCGCGGGATATTATCATAGAATCCGCCGCCCGTGATATGTACCATCCGTGGATGTCGAATTTCTCAATGAGCGGCAGACACGTTTTGGGATAGAGACGCGTCGGCGTCAAGAGTTCCTCACCAATCGTCTTGCCGAGTTCATCGATGTACTCATCGCCCTTGAAGCCCTTGTGTTCGAAGCAGATCTTGCGGACGAGTGAATAGCCATTGGAATGGACACCGGAAGAGGGCAGGCCGAGCAGTACATCGCCTTCCTGGACACGCTCGCTCGTAATGACCTTGGATTTTTCGACAACGCCGACCGCGAAGCCTGCGATATCGTATTCGCCCACCGGATAGAAGCCGCTCATCTCAGCCGTCTCGCCGCCTATGAGCGCACACCCCGATTCCTTGCAGGCACCTGCCACGCCCTTGACCACTGCGGCCACCTGTTCCGGGTCCAGCTTGCCAACAGCAAGATAATCAAGGAAGAACAGGGGCTCTGCGCCCTGTACCAGGATGTCATTGACGCACATTGCGACGGCATCCTGCCAATGGTGTCGTGTTTATCCAGCATGAAAGCCAGGCGCAGCTTCGTACCGACACCATCTGTGCCGGAAACCAGGACCGGTTCCTTATATTTGCCAGCGTTCAACGCAAAGAGGCCGCCGAAACCGCCGAGGTCGCCGAGGACTTCTGGACGATACGTTGCTTTCACGCTGTCCTTGATGAGTTTGACGGAATAGTTGCCAGCATCGATATCGACACCAGAATCTTTATAGGTAAGTTGTTCTGCCATTTTCTTCCTCTTATTTCCTTTCCTGTCCACTATATGCTTGCGACACACTTTGCTCAGCACTTGCGCTGCTCAAATACATATTTGCTGCTGCCAGCCGGCTTCGCTCCATCTTCAATCGGGTATGCACTGTTGAAGCAGGCATAGCACATATCATCGGCATTGAGCTGCGGCACACACTTCTTGAGTCCATCGATGCTCAGGAAGTGCAGGGAATCTGCACCAATGAACTCGCGGATTTCCTCAACGCTCTTCGACGCAGCAATGAGTTCTTTGCGCACGCTCGTATCGATGCCATAGAAGCACGGATAACCAATCGGAGGGCTGCTGATGCAGACATGCACAGCTTTTGCACCGGCATTGCGAAGCTCCGGACAATCTTGCCGCTCGTCGTACCGCGGACAATGGAATCATCAACCATGATGACCGACTTGCCAGCGACGACCGAGCGAATGGCATTGAGTTTGAGCTTGACTGCCGTATCGCGCTTTTTCTGCGTCGGCTGAATGAACGTACGGCCAATATAGCGGTTCTTGATGAGCCCCTCGACGAAGGGAATGCCGGATTCATAAGCAAACCCAGTCGCGGCCGTCGTACCGGAGTCGGGAACCGATATGACGATGTCCCCCTTGAACCCCGATTCACGTGCGAGTTCGCGACCCATGAGGAAACGTGCTTCATGGACACTCTGCCCGTCAATGATGGAATCCGGGCGTGCGAAGTAAATATACTCAAAGATGCAGCCGGCCTTTTTTTCCTCCGTCGCAAAAGGATACGACTTGAGACCGTCCTTATCGATGACAACCATCTCACCCGGCAGGACATCGCGGACAAACTCGGCACCGACCACATCGAGCCCACAGGTCTCTGAGGAAAGGATCCAGCTGCCTTCCTCCGTTTTGCCGATGCAGAGCGGGCGGAAGCCTTGAGGGTCACGGGCACCGATGAGTTTGTCCTCCGTCATGATGGCCAGGCAGTAGCAGCCCTTGACCAGCCTGAGGCTCTCGACGATACGCTCCTCGATGGTCTCCTTGTGGGAACGAGCCACCAGATTCACGATGACTTCCGAATCGATGGACGTCTGGAAGATTGTCCCCTGCTGCTCGAGTTCATGACGGATCTCTGCTGCATTCGTGAGATTGCCGTTGTGCGCGAGTGCAATCTTGCCGCCTGCATAGTTGACCAGCAGCGGTTGCGTATTTGCGAGCAGGCTCGAGCCCGTCGTCGAATACCGCACGTGACCGACCGCAATGCACTGATTCTCCATATGCGGGACCTGATGACGGAAGACCTCATTGACAAGGCCCATACCGCGCGTTACATCCATCCAGGCTCCATCCGTGATGGCAATGCCGGCACTTTCCTGCCCGCGATGCTGCAGAGCATAGAGTCCGAGATACGTCAGTCCTGAGACGTCTTCCGTGTGAGAATAAACGCCGTAGACACCACATTCCTCTTTCCATTTCGGTTCTGGGTTGTAGCCATTTTCATACATGGTTGTTTTGCTTCTTCCTTTTCACTTTCCTATTTTGCTTGACTCGTCAAAAATGATGAAAAAACAGTCCACGAAGGTGGACCGCTCTTCTTTAGAGCTGCGCTGCTACGCGAGCTGCTTTCTTGTCAACTTCCTCGACCATCTTGGCACGATAATCTGCGAGCTGCTTCTGGAGGCTCTCATCCGCAACAGCAAAGATCTCAACGGCAAAGATGGCCGCATTCTTGGCCCCATTGATGGCCATCGTGGCCACAGGGATGCCCGAAGCATCTGGACGGTGGAGAGCAGAGCGTCCATGCCGTTCAGAGCCGTGGCATTGATGGGTACACCAATGACGGGCAGCGTCGTATAGCTGGCTACGACACCCGCGAGGTGTGCAGCCGCACCAGCTGCCACAATAAAGGCCCCCACGCCTTTTCCGGCGCATGGAGTACGAACTCCCGCACCTTGGCAGGCGTGCGATGTGCCGAAGCAACTTCTACGACCGATTCAATCCCAAACTGTTTCAAGAGCTCAACGGCTGGCTTCAAGATTGGCCAGTCGGAATCACTCCCCATGAGAACAGCGACTTTCATGAAAGATCATCTCCTAATGCAATACGACGAATAGCCGGGCAAGTTCATTCAAAATCCTTGCCCGTCAGCATCTTGAATGCTTCTTTATATTTGGCAATCGTCTTGTCGATGACATCCTGCGGGAGTTCATAATCACTATCCGGGTTGGCTTTCAGCCAGTCACGGACGAACTGCTTGTCATACGACGGCTGCGGCTTGCCTGCTTCATAGCCTTCCAGCGGCCAGAAACGGGAGCTGTCCGGCGTCAGGACCTCATCGCCGAGGATGATATTGCCTTCTTCATCAAGACCGAACTCAAACTTCGTATCGGCGATGATGATGCCGCGCGAACGTGCATAATCGGCGCATTTCTTGTAAATGGCAATCGTGTAATCGCGAACTTTCTCAGCATATTCCTGGCCATGTCCCGGGAAACTCTTCTCAAGGACCTTGGCTCCCTGCTCAAGGGAAACGTTTTCATCATGATCGCCAATCTCTGCCTTGGTACTCGGCGTAAAGATCGGTTCAGGCAGCTGCTGCGATTCCTTGAGTCCTGCCGGCAGTTTGATGCCGCAGATCGTGCCGTTTTCCTTGTAGCTCTCCCAGCCGCTGCCCGTGATATAACCACGGACAATGCATTCCATCGGGATCATCGTGAGCTTCTTGCATTTCATGCTGTTGCCGAGGAATTGCGGCTGCTGGAAGAATTCCGGCATGTCCTTATTATCCACCGAGATCATGTGATTGGGCAGGATATCCTTCGTGAAGTCGAACCAGAACTTCGACATCTGGGTCAGGATTGCGCCTTTTTTCGTGATCTTATTCTTGAGGATGTGGTCGAAAGCCGAGATGCGGTCCGTAGCCACCATGATGATGCTGTCGCCTGCGTCGTAGACCTCGCGAACTTTTCCGGATTTAAACGGCTTATACTCTTTCATGAATGATCGTCCTCCGTTTTGCAATCGCAATAATGGGTAATATCTTTACATATCCATCATAACGAGATTTTTTCCACCTGTCAACCAAAAAGGAGACACATGTCCTTGCATATCCTTGGCGCAATATATCATACATGCCAAACAGGCCGCTGCCTATGCAATCGGATGCATAAGCAGCGGCCTGTTGAATCTTTCTAGGGAAACCGTATCCTATTTTTACAGATGGCTTTCCGCGATCTTCATGCCAGCGGCATCATGCTGTTCCTCGGAAAGCGGTTCCGTCTTCGGCTGTGATTTGGGACCGCGCTCTTTGGCAACGGCCAGCATCAGCTTGATGCGATTGAGCTGATTGACTTCTGATGAACCGGCATCACAATCGATAGCCGTGAGGTTTGCGCCTTTATAGCTCTCGCGCAGTTCATGCATGACGCCCTTGCCGGTAATATGGTTGGGCAGGCAGCCAAAGGGCTGCAGGCAGACCACATTCGGCACACCTTCGTCAATGAGCTTGACCATCTCGCCCGTGAGGAACCAGCCCTCGCCGGCCATGTTGCCAGGCTGACATGACGCGAAGCAAGTTCTGCCGTCTTGTAGATGGAGTGCGGCGGCATGAATGGCGGCTCTCTCCAGCGCTTTCTTCATGGGCTGGCGGAAGAATTCAATGATCTTGATGAAGATCTTGGCAAAGAATTCATCCTTGTACTTGCCGTCCAGCAGCTCGTGCTTGGAAATGGAATCGTATGCCGAGTACAGGAAGAAATCCACGAAATCCGGCATGACCACCTCAGCGCCTTCCTCGATGAGTACGCGCTCGATATGGTTGTTAGCCACCGGATGGTACTTGGCGAGGATCTCGCCGACAATACCGACCTTGGGCTTCCAGAGCGTCTCATCGATGGGGATGTTGTCGAACTCCCGGACAATCTGCTTGATGGCCCGCTTGTAAGCGAAGAAGCCGCCATCGCGCAGGATGTCTTTGCACTTCGTCATCCATTTGTCGTAAAGGCGCTGCGTCTCGCCCTGCTGGAGTTCATACGGCAGCATGCGGTTGCGGACATTCTGCAAGAGATCGCCGAAGATTGCAGCCTTGACAGCCGCCACGAGCATCGGGCGCGTCAAACGGAAGGAATCCGTTTCCTCCGGCAGGCCGTGTACAGCAAAGACCGGCACCTGGGGGAAGCCCGCATATTTCAGCGCCTGGCGCATGACACTCATGTAATTCGTCGCACGGCAGGCGCCGCACGTCTGGAACATGGCAATGCTCGTGTGATCCGGATCGTATTTGCCCGATTTGAGTGCCGCGATGAGCTGGCCGATGACGACAATCGACGGATAGCACATGTCATTGTTGACATAGCGCAGGCCAAGATCGATGGCCGCCTTGTCCGGCATCTGCGGTACGACAAGATTGTAGCCGAAATCGCGCATGACTTCCTTGATGAGTTCAAAGTGGATGGGAGCCATCTGCGGGGCAAGGATCGTGTGTGTCTTCTTGCAGTCCTCAGTGAAATGCGGACGCTCGATTGGCGCGACTTCCTGATACGGCACGGGTTTGCGGCGTGCGAGCGCTGCCATCAGGGAACGCAGGCGGATGCGAGCCGCGCCGAGGTTCGAAACCTCATCGAGTTTGATCATCGTGTAGATGCGGTGATGCTGTTCGAGGATTTCTTTGACCTGTCCTGTTGTCAATGCATCGAGACCGCAGCCAAACGAGCTGAACTGGATGAGTGTGAGATTCGGATGTTCCGCCACGAACTGTGCAGCATGATAGAGGCGCGCATGGTAGCTCCACTGATTGACCACTTCGAGCTTGCTGCCATGGACCGGCATATGGTACACGGCATCTTCAGACAGGATGGGCAGATGGTACGACTGGATCATCTCCGGAATGCCATGATTGATTTCCGGATCGATGTGATACGGGCGTCCCACGAGCAGGATAGCCTGTTCTCCCGTCATAGCGATGCGATTGAGAATCTTCTGTCCATAATCGCGGACATCCTGACGGTACTGGGCAAGTTCCCGATAGCCGGCTTCTGCCGCTGCGGTAATCTCTTCCTTCGTCAGATGCTCATGCGCGCCGAGTTCCTCCACGAGGCGTGCAATCATGCGCTTCTTGTCGTGAATGGGCAGGAATGGCTGGATGAAATCGATGTCCTTCTCACACAGGATATCCATATTGCCACGGATATTCTCGGCATACGAAGCAACGATCGGGCAATTGAAATGATTTTCCGATGGATGGACATCATCCTTCATATTGTACGGCTCGCAGGGATAAAAGATTTTCTTTACGCCCTTCTCGACGAGATCCATGATATGACCATGCGCAAGCTTAGCGGGGTAACAGAGCGAATCCGACGGGACTGTCGCCATGCCCTTGAAATAGAGCTTGGCACTCGATTTGCCCGAGAGTACGACACGGTAGTCGAGTTCCGTGAAGAATGTGAACCAGAACGGATACTCCTCATACATGTTGAGCGTGCGCGGGATGCCGATCTCACCGCGCTGCGGATGTTCGAGCGGACGGTAGTGAGCAAAGACACGCTCGTATTTGTAACGATAGATATTCGGGGTGTCGGCTTCCTTTTTCTCCTTGCCGATACCGCGTTCGCAGCGATTGCCTGTGAAGTACTTGCTGCCATCCGGGAATTTCTGCATCGTGATGAGGCATTTGTTGCCGCAGCCACGGCAACGATAGGAACTCGTGGCAACGGAAAACGCATCGAGTGCATCTGCAGACAACAGAGAAGAATGTTCCTGTCCCGATTCCAATGCCAGGATTGCTGCACCGTATGCTCCATGAGCCGGCAATATCCGGACGAATGACCTCGCGATCCAGCAGCTTCTCCATGCAGCGCAGTACGGCATCATTATAGAAGGTGCCGCCCTGCACGACGATATGGTCACCGAGTTCCCGTACGTCTTTGAGCTGCATGACCTTGAAGAGCGCATTCTTGATGACGGAGAACGCAATGCCCGCGGAAATATCGGCAACTTCCGCACCTTCCTTCTGCGCCTGCTTGACCTTCGAGTTCATGAAGACGGTGCAACGCGTGCCGAGGTCAACGGGCGCCTTCGAATCAATGGCTTTGGCCGCAAACTCTGCCGGCGTCATGTGCAGTCCCTCGGCAAAATTCTGGATAAAGGAACCACAGCCGGCGGAACACGCTTCATTGAGCGTGATATTGCCAATGCTGCCATCCTTGACGAAGAAGCACTTCATATCCTGTCCGCCGATATCGAGTACGAATGTGACCTGCGGGCAGAATTCCTGTGCCGCCCGCAGATGCGCGAAGGTCTCGACCTCGCCGCCGTCAGCATGCAAAGCCGCCTTGACAATGGCCTCGCCATATCCCGTCGTCATCGTGCCGGCAATATGCGTGCCTTCCGGCAGAGCCTTATAGAGTTCCTTGATTTCCTGTACCACCGTCTTGAGCGGCGAACCATGATTGCTGCCATACGAGGTATAGAGGATTTCCTTATCCTTGCCGATAGCCGCAATCTTCGTCGTCGTCGAACCTGCATCGATACCGATATAAACAGGTCCCTGGTACGTCGCCAGATCACCGCGTTTCACCTTGTCCTTGTCATGACGTGCCTTGAAACGCGCATAATCCTCACGATCCTCAAACAGAGTGAAATCGGCTTTGCGCGTCTCCTTGGCCGCAGCTTCCCTGGCCCGCTCGATACTCTGTTCAAGGATGGGCAGGTCGATGACCTTCGCCTCATCGGCAAGCGCTGCGCCCATGGCCACGAAATAGTTGCCGTAATCGACATCGACAACATGTTCGTCGTCCAGTTCAAGCGTCTCGATGAAACGTTTCTTGAGTTCTGGCAGGAAATGAAGCGGCCCGCCAAGAAAAGCGACTTTGCCATTGATAGGACGCCCCTGCGCCAGATTGCCGATGGTCTGATTGACCACGGCCTGGAAGATGGAAAGAGCAATATCGGCTTTCTCGGCACCATCATTCATGAGTGCCTGGATATCCGTCTTGGCAAATACGCCACAGCGCGAAGCGATTGTATAGATCTGCTTGCCTTTGGCAGCCAGGTCGTTGAGCCTTTGGCATCTGTCGAAAGCAAAGATGCATGTGTCAATGAAAGATCCCGTACCACCGGCACAGACTCCATTCATGCGCTGCTCTGGGGCATCGCCGAAGTAGGTAATCTTAGCATCTTCACCACCGAGTTCCACCACGGTATCCGTCTGTGGTATCAGCTGCCTTACCGCAGCCGCACAGGCGATGACCTCCTGGACGAAGGGCAGGCCGATGCGCTGCGCAATGCCCATACCGGCAGACCCGGTCAGAGCAAATGAAACTTCTGCTCACCAACGATGGATTTCAGATGCGTCAGATTCTCCTGCAGGGCATTGCCGATTTCCGAGAAATGGCGGGCGTAGTTCTTGTAGAGGATCTTCTTCTCATGATCGAGGACCACAAGCTTGATCGTTGTCGAACCTACGTCAATCCCTACGTTCAATACTGATTTCATGTTTACACCACCTAGTGTTATAACGTTATTGACGAAAAAAGCCTTTTACAGGCTTCTTTCATATTTTAGCGCATATACAAAGGGGGTGCAAGTACCTTCGTTACAGATGCAGTGCCTCTCCGTATTCCACAGCTTCCAGGAAAAGCCCGCAAGCCGGTGCCGTAGCTGCAGCCCGAGTGCGGTCGCGGCTGTCCATGATGCGCTGAAAATCAGCTGGCGTAAAATCATCAAGACCGACACGTACCAATGTGCCAATGATATTGCGCACCATATGATAGAGGAACCCGCTGCCATGGATCCGGCAGGCAAGGATATCGCGGCTTCTTGTTCCAATACAGCTTCATACATGGTTCGCACCGGCTCATCGGCGCGCCGCCGCTGGCACGGAAAGCCGAAAAATCATGCGTACCGAGAATCATCTGCAGCGCCGTCTCCATCGCTGCACGATTGAGCGGGCGACGTATATACCAGGCATACCGTGCTGTGAAGGGATCCGGTACATCTCCCTGCTGGATCCGATAGCAATACGTTTTGCTTTTCGCGCTGTGACGCGCACTGAAATCAAAATCTGCCTCAGCTGCTGCCAGCACGACGATATCATCCGGCAGCAGGCTATTGACGGCACGCACGATGCGGTCAACAGGGATGCGGCCATCCGTGAAAAAATTGACCACCTGTCCGCGTGCATGGACCCCGGCATCTGTACGTCCGGAAGCCGCGAGTTCAATGGAGTCTCCGAAGACCACCTGTAGTTTTTCCTCGAGTACATTCTGCACGGCGACAATCGGTGGCGTCTGTCGCTGGAAACCATGATAGGCGGTACCGTCATACGCAACCTTCAAGGCAATGTTGCGCGCCCGAGCCTTCATCTCAGCTTTATGTTCCGGTTTCATATCTATGCATGATCCTTTCTTACTCACAATCCACCAACGGACCAAAGAAAGCACAGGAGATGCCTGCGGACTGCCATCCCGTCTTTCCAGGAATGATTTTCACCGCAGGAAGGCCAGTACCACAAAAAGCCCCAGAGAAAACAGGCATGCGATGTAATCGATGCCGGTCACCTGCAATGCCTTCATCTGCGTTCGTCCCTCTCCGCCACGATAACAGCGGGCTTCCATAGCCATTGCCAGTTCATCGGCGCGGCGAAAGGCGGACAGGAAAAGCGGCACAAGGATTGGCACCAGTGCTTGAGACGATTCAGGATGCTGCCCTCGCTGAAATCTGCACCGCGTGACTGCTGCGCTTTCATGATACGATCCGTCTCCTCGATGAGCGTCGGCACGAAGCGCAAAGCTATCGTCATCATCATGGCCAGTTCATGCGCCGGCACGCCAAAGCGCCGTAATGGCGACAATAGACGTTCCATGGCATCAGTCAGTTTCAGAGGACTTGTCGTAAACGTCAGCAGGGAAGACAGCAGGATCAGCAGGACAAGCCGCAGGCAAACCAGGAACCCCTGCGCCAGCCCCTGCCAGGTCACGGTGAAAATCCAGATTTTCGCCAATTCTTCTCCCGGCGTACTGAAAAGATGAATGAGGAAGGTAAAAAGGATGATCCACCAGAGAGGTTTCACGGAACGCAGCATCATGCGCAGCGGTACATGTGAAACCAGGATAAGAGCAAAGGTCATCCCCGCGAGCAATGCATACGAAGCTGCACTGCTCACGCAAAGATTGCCACCAGGAAGAAAAAGAGCAGGATGATCTTCGTACGCGGATCCAGCCGGTGCAACAGGGAATCCCCTGGGAAAATTGTCCAATCGTGATATCGGAAAGCATCAGGGCTTCCCTCCTTTCTCTTTACGCTGTCGAGTCTTGGAGGTTTGCCGACGATATGCAGCCAGGATCTCATCCATCGCCTCATGCATCGTCAGAGCCGTCTCCTCCTGCAGTGGCAGGCCAGCTGCACACAGATCCTGCATGAGCTTCATGACATGTGGCGGCCGCAAGCCTGCTTCGCGCAGCATCGCTTCCTGTGCAAACGCATGCTTCGGTACATCATCGCACACCAGTCGTCCCTGATTGAGTACAAGCAAATGGTCAGCCAGACGGGCAATGTCATCCATGTTATGTGAAACAAAAATAATGGTCATGCCCTGTTTTTCATGCAGGCGGCGGATGGTACGGATAAGTTCTTCGCGCCCCCGCGGATCCAGGCCGGCGTGGCTCATCGAGGACAAGATACTTTGGCCGCAAAGCGAGTACTCCGGCAATCGCCACACGGCGCTTCTGTCCGCCACTCAGCTGAAAGGGGGAACGCTTGGCATACGTATCATAGTCAAGGTGAACGAGCTGCAGAGCCTCTTGCACACGCTGTGAGATTTCCTGCTCCGTGCAGCCAAGATTCCTGGGACCAAAGGCCACATCGGCCTCAACCGTTTCCTCGAAAAGCTGTTGTTCCGGATACTGGAATACCATGCCGACTTTGTGCCGCGCTTCCTTGACAGCCTGTCGCATCTTCTTGTCAGCAGGCTGTAGATCAACACCATCCACGAGTACTCGCCCACGTGTGGGATGCAGCAAACCATTGAGATGCTGCAATAGCGTCGATTTGCCAGACCCTGTATGACCGGCAATCGCCGTGAAAGAGCCTTCATCAATGATGGCTGATACGTCTGACAAGGCCTGACGCTCAAAAGGGGTCTTTGGCATATAGAGGTATTCGATATGTTCCAGCGCAATGGACAACGCGCTCACTCCCATCTGTTTCTTTCATAATTATATAATCGATGCAGCCGCTTTACTGCGTCAGTGCCGCCACCAATTCTTCATCGGTAAGGATACTCTGTGGCAAAGGCACGCCTTTCTTGCGCAACTGGCTGGCCAGTTCTGCTGCCAGCGGCACATCAAGCCCCAAATCCTTCATGCGGTCCGCCTGCGCAAAAATCTCACGCGGCTTCCCCTGAGCCACCAGACGTCCTTGATCCATGACAACGATACGGTCCGCATCCACCGCTTCTTCCATGAAGTGCGTAATGTGTACGATGGTCATCCCCCGTTCCTGATGAAGCTGACGCACGGTAGTCATGACCTCTTCACGGCCTTGGGGATCGAGCATGGCCGTTGGCTCATCAAGTACGAGACAATGCGTCTGCATGGCCAATGCCCCCGCAATGGCTACACGTTGCTTCTGGCCACCGGACAAGAGATGTGGCGCAAACTTGCGGAACCGCGTCATATGCACGGCTTCAAGGGCCCGATGCACATTCTCACGAATGGTCTCGGGCGCATGCCAAGGTTCTCCGGGCCGAAAGCCACATCATCCTCGACTACAGCTGCAATGATCTGATTGTCCGGATTCTGGAAAACCATGCTGACTTCCTGACGGATTTTCCAGAGGTCTTCCTCTTCACACGTATCGTAACCGGCAATGCGGCAAGTGCCACGCGTTGGCAGCAGGAGCGCGTTAAGATGCTTGGCCAATGTCGATTTCCCCGAGCCATTGGTTCCGAGGATTGCGACAAATTCTCCTTCCTCAATGGAAAGAGAAACATCGGACAAAGCCTGGTGTTCATTTTCCGTACCGGCATGATAAATATGAGAAACATGATCCAGCTCAATAAAAGCCATACTATCCGTTCCTTCCTGATTTCTTCATTTCTCCAGAAACATTTCAAATGGTTGTTGCAAGAGCTTCCTGCTCTGCAAGGAATCAACCGTATTATTATACCGCACTTCGATTGTCAAGACAAATCAAATCACAAGTTGACAATTTATACACGAAAAAGGCCATCTGCCAAAGCAGATGACCTGATAATTCGCTATGGAATTACACGAGCTCGATGATGACCATCGGAGCAGCGTCGCCACGGCGAACGCCGAGCTTCAGGATACGCGTATAACCGCCCTGGCGGTCAGCGTACTTGCCTGCGATCTCATCAAACAGCTTTCTTACTACATCTTCATCAGCCAGCTGAGCGATTGCCTGGCGACGAGCGCTGAGGTCACCGCGCTTTGCAAGCGTGATGAGGCTTTCAGCGAACTTGCGAAGCTCTTTTGCTTTCGCTTCCGTCGTCTCAATGCGGCCATATCTGAAGAAGGAAGTGAGAATGCTCGTAAACAGCGCCTTGCGGGCTGCGGAGTTACGTCCTAATTTTCTGTAGCTCATTGATTTCCCTCTTTCCTGTCAGTCGTTGTCTTGTTTGAGCGTTAAACCGAGTTCCTCGAGCTTTTTCTTGACTTCTTCAAGAGATTTACGTCCGAGGTTGCGGACCTTCATCATGTCATCTTCCGTCTTTTCAGCCAGGTCAGCGACCGTATTGATATTAGCACGTTTGAGACAGTTGAAGGAACGTACGGAAAGGTCAAGGTCTTCGATGGTCATATCAAGGACTTTCGAAGAATTGTCCTCTTCCTCTTCGGGGAAGGATGCTTCCTCCTCTTCCACTTCCTCCGGCAGGCCATCCATGTTCTGGAACAGCTTGAGGTGCATGACGAGGATACCGGCAGCTTTGCTGACAGCTTCCTCCGGGCGCAGCGAACCATCCGTCCAGACCTCGAGGATCAAACGGTCATAGTCCGTCACATTGCCGACACGCGTATCCTGCACCGTGTAGTTCACGCGCTTCACCGGGGAGAAAATGGAATCGATTGGAATGACGCCAATCGTATCATCCGGCTTCTTGTTCTTGTCAGCCGGAACATAACCGCGGCCGCGCTCGACAGTCATCTCGATCTTGAGCTTACCGTCAGCGTTTACCGTAGCGATGTGGAGATCCGGATTGAGGATCTCGATGTCGGCATCACAAATGATGTCGGCAGCCGTGACCTCTTTCTCACCCTCAACGTCAATGCGGATGACGCGCGGCTCATTGCCTGCCATCTTGAGGCAGAGCTCTTTGAGGTTGAGTACGATGTTCGTGACATCGTCCCGGACGCCCGGAATCGTGGAGAACTCATGGAGTACACCATCAATCCGGATGGAGGTAATCGCAGCACCTTCGAGAGAAGACAGGAGCATGCGGCGCAGGCTGTTGCCGAACGTCGTGCCGTAACCGCGCTCGAGTGGCTCGCAGATGAACTTGCCATAGCGGCTGTCTTCACTGATTTCCGCAATTTCAATTTTCGGTTTCTCGATGTCTATCATCTTGAATGAACCTCCTCAATAACACTATGCGCATAGGCACAAATATTCATTATTTGGAGTACAACTCGACGATAGCCTGCTCGTTGACAGGAACATCGATTTCTTCACGGTTCGGGAAACGCGTTACCGTACCCGTGAGATTGGCCTGATCGGCCTGGAGCCAAGCCGGAGCAGACAGCGCATTGCTGCTCTCTTTGAGCTCCTTGAAGAATGCATTGCTCTGGCTCTTCTCGGCCACAGCGATGACATCGCCGACTGCAACGAGTGCAGACGGGATATCGACACGCTTGCCGTTGACCGTGAAATGGCCATGACGGACGAGCTGACGAGCCTGACGGCGCGTGTTGGCGAGGCCAAGGCGGAAAACGACATTGTCGAGACGACGCTCGAGAAGGCCGAGGAGGTTTTCACCCGTAACGCCCTGCATCTTCTTTGCTTTATCGTAGTATCCACGGAACTGCTTCTCAAGCACGCCGTAGATGAACTTTGCTTTCTGTTTTTCTTTCAGCTGCGTGCCATACTCGGAAACCTTGCGGTTCGTGCGGCGGAGCTGACGCTTCGATTCTTTGGAACGACCAATAACAGCCGCTCGAGGCCGAGGGCACGGCATCTCTTCAGGCTGGTACTCTATCAATTGCCATCGGTTAAATGCACCTCCTATTATACTCTTCTACGCTTCGGCGGACGGCAGCCATTGTGCGGAATCGGAGTAACATCTTTGATCATGTTGACTTCGAGGCCCGTTGCCTGCAGGGAACGGATTGCGGCTTCACGGCCAGCACCCGGACCCTTAACGTAAACTTCGACCTGCTTGAGGCCATGCTCCATAGCTGCCTTTGCAGCCGTCTCAGCTGCCATCTGTGCAGCGAACGGCGTGCTCTTGCGGGAGCCGCGGAAACCAAGGCCGCCTGCGCTGGCCCAGGAAAGTGCATTACCGCTCTTATCGGTGAGCGTAACGATTGTGTTGTTGAACGTAGAGCTGATATGTGCTACGCCATATTCAATGTTCTTACGAACTTTTTTCTTCGTGCGAACTGCTTTCTTAACTGCCACCAGTTAACCCTCCTTTATTAGTCCTTTTTCTTGCCTGCTACAGCCTTTTTCGGGCCTTTACGCGTGCGGGCGTGTTCTTTGTGTTCTGTCCACGGACAGGAAGACCAAGACGGTGGCGACGACCACGGTAGCAGCCGATATCAACGAGTCTCTTGATGTTCATCTGGCGCTCGCGGCGAAGGTCACCTTCGACCACGACGTTCTTATCGATGACATCACGAAGTTTTACAACTTCGTCCTCCGTGAGGTCTCGCGTACGAGTATCCGGATTGATGCCAGTCATCTTCAGGAGATCCTGAGAAGTCTTGAGACCAATACCAAAAATGTACGTCAAAGCAATTTCAATTCTCTTGTCACGGGGTAAATCTACACCGGCAATACGTGCCATTAATAAAGCACCTCCTTATTCATTCATTAACCTTGTCTCTGTTTGTGTTTCGGATTTTCGCAGATGACCATTACACGGCCTTTGCGTTTGATGATCTTGCACTTTTCGCAAATCCGCTTTACTGACGGTTTTACCTTCATCGTTATATGCCCCCTTTTCGATATTGTCAGTCTTGTCATTTTGCTAGTATACCATGTTTCTTTGCTCCTGCCTAGTGGCAGAGGCAAAAAAGTCAAATATTTTTTCAGAACGAGCAAAATGGACAAATTGACTTATTTGAATCGGTAGGTTATACGGCCACGCGTTAAGTCATAAGGCGTGAGTTCAATCGTGACTTTGTCACCGGGAAGGATACGGATGAAATTCATGCGGATCTTACCGGATACATGCGCCAGTACAACATGACCATTTTCCAGCTCAACCTGGAACATTGCATTGGGCAGTGCCTCCAGGACTTTGCCTTCTACTTCAATAACATCTTGCTTCGACATGTCATTTCTCCTTGTCACAGAAATTGGTTGGGCCAAAGTCATCTAAGGAGCTTCTGCATTATCTTTCAATGCCATGCCCAACAACAGGTTGTCATTTTCCTCTAATCATTGTAATGGGCGGCCAATGGCCGCCCTTACAACAACTTCTATCATTCGGTGAATTCACGGCAATCCATCAAGCCTTCAGGGCATCAACGAGATCCTGCGTGACTTTGTCGATTGCCTGTCTGCCATCGACTTCCGTATAGACACCGGCCTTCTCATAGTAGTCGATGAGCGGCTTCGTGGAAGCCTCATATACGGCAAGGCGATTCTTCATCGTCTCCGCGTTATCATCTGCACGCTGGAAGAGTTCACTGCCACATTCGTCGCAGATACCTTCCTGCTTCGGCGGATTGAACTTCGTATGATACGTAGCTCCGCACTTCTTGCAGATGCGGCGGCCGACTGCGCGCTCAATGAGATCTGCAACCGGGACACTGATGTTCAGGACCCGGGTCAGGGAAAGGCCGAGTTCCTTGAGGATGCCCGTCAGAGCATCGGCCTGCTCGACCGTGCGCGGGAATCCATCGAGGATGAAGCCTTTCTTGCAGTCGTCTTTTGCCAGGCGTTCACGAACGATGCCAATCGTGACCTCGTCCGGAACGAGCTTGCCTGCGTCCATGCATGCTTTCGCCTGCTTGCCAAGCTCCGTGCCTTCCTTTACAGCTGCACGGAACATATCGCCCGTAGAGATGTGCGGGATGCCGAACTCTTTGACAAGATTAGCCGCCTGCGTGCCTTTGCCGGCACCCGGGGGGCCCATTAACAAGATATGCATAATGTGTGCCTCCTCTTATTTCATGAACCCTTCGTAGTGACGCATGACGACCATGGACTCGATCTGCTTCATCGTCTGCAGTGCAACACCGACGACGATGAGCAGCGCCGTACCGCCGAAGTAAACACCTTCAATATGAGTTGCCGCAGCAATCATATTAGGCAAGACGCGATAAAGGCCAGGAACACGGAACCCGCAAGCGTGATACGAGTCATGACATGATCCAAATAATCTGCCGTTGGCTGTCCAGGGCGGATGCCCGGGATGAAACCACCGTATTTTTTCAGATTCTCTGCCATATCCGATATCTTTACAGTAACCGCAGTATAGAAATAAGTGAAGAAGATGATCAGGCCGACATAAAGTGCCGTCTGAAGCGGCTTGCCCCACTCAAGATAACTGGCAACGGTCTTTACCCAGGGTACATCAATAAACTGGGCAATGGTTACTGGAAACATCAGCACGGATGACGCAAAGATGATTGGGATAACACCCGCCTGATTGACTTTCAGGGGGATGTGGCTGGAATGACCACCATAGGCACGCTGACCGACCACTCTCTTGGCATAGGAGATGGGAATACGGCGGAAGCCATTTCAATGTAAACAACGAACATGACCATCGCCAGAGCAATGACGCCGAACATGAATACACTGAAATAACTGATGGTACCAGCCTGTACGTAATGGTAAAGAGTTCCAAGGTTCTTCGGGAGAGCTGCCACGATACCGGCAAAGATGATAAGCGAGATACCATTGCCGACACCCTGTGCCGTAATTTGTTCACCGACCACATGAGGAAGACCGTTCCCGCCGTGAGTGTAATGGCGATGATGAGGATATTCACAGGATTCGGATTGAGGATGGCAGACTTGAGGCCGATGGACATGCCGATGGCCTGCAGGAATGCCAGCACTACTGTGAGGTAGCGCGTGACCTGCGTCGTCTTCTTGTGACCTTCCTCGCCCTCCTTGGACCACTGCTCGAGCGTCGGAATGACGACGTTGAGGAGCTGGATGATGATTGCCGCATTGATGTACGGCGTAATACTCATCGCGAAGATGGAAAATTTACTGAACGCACCGCCAGAAAAGAGGTCCAACAGACCAAACAGGTTGCCGTTGGCGAAGAGTTGCTCCAGCGCCGTCGGATCAACCCCCGGAACGGGGATGTGAGTCCCCATCCGGAATACGGCAAACATGATCAGCGTGAAGATGATCTTCTGCCGAAGTTCTGGAATCTTAAAGATGTTGCCAAGGGCTGAGAGCACCTCAGATCACCTCTACTTTGCCACCTGCTGCCGTAATCTTCTCTTCTGCGGATTTCGTGAAGCCGTTAGCACGAACCGTCAGCTTCTTCGTAAGCTCGCCATTGCCGAGGATACGGATGCCGTCCTGCACGTTCTTCAGGATACCGGACTCAACGAGTACAACCGGATCAACCGTCGTACCATCTCAAAGCGGTTCAGCGTCTCGACGTTGACCTCAGCAAAGGTCTTGGCCCAAACATTCTTGAAGCCGCGCTTCGGGAGACGACGATAAATCGGCATCTGGCCACCTTCAAAACCCGTGCGTACGCCGCCGCCGCTGCGGGAATTCTGGCCCTTCATGCCGCGACCAGCCGTCTTGCCGTTGCCGGAACCAAGACCGCGACCGACACGGTTGCGGACCTTGCGGGAACCAGCTGCTGGCTGTAATTCATGTAATTTCATCTAGTACACCTCCTGTTCCGTCTTAGTCTGCGATTTCTTCTACCTGGATCAGATGCTCGACCTTGTGGAGCTGGCCACGGATGGCCGGGTTGTCCGGGAGCTCAACAACGGAGTTGATCTTGCGCAGTCCAAGAGCACGAACGGTCTTGCGCTGCGTTTCCGGGCGGCCGATCAAGCTTCTTTTCAGCGTGACTTTAACTTTTGCCATTTTGTGAGCCTCCCTATTAACCTAAGATTTCCTGAACCGTCTTGCCACGGAGCTCAGCGACAGCCTCAGCACGCTTGAGTGCCTTGAGGCCTTCCATCGTTGCGCGGACCATGTTGTTCGGGTTTGCGGAACCGAGGGATTTCGTCAGGATATCGCGGATACCTGCGAGCTCAAGGATAGCACGAGCCGGGCCACCAGCAATAACACCAGTACCTTTTGCAGCCGGCTTCATCATGACTTTGCCGGCACCAAAGATACCGATCATCTCATGAGGAATCGTGCGGTTGTCATAAAGAGCAACCTCGATGAGGTTCTTCTTTGCATCCTCGACACCCTTGCGGATTGCTTCTGGAACCTCAGCAGCCTTGCCGAGGCCAACGCCTACTTTACCTTTCTTGTTGCCAACGACAACAAGGGCGCTGAACGAGAAGCGGCGGCCGCCTTTGACGACTTTCGCAACTCGATTGATATATACAACTTTCTCCTCGAACTCAGGAGTCTCGTTGTCCATATTTCTAGCCATTCATTTACCTCCTTCAGACGTTATCTTAGAATTTCAGACCAGCTTCACGAGCTGCTTCTGCGAGAGCTGCGACACGGCCATGATAGACATAACCGCCACGGTCAAATACGACTTCCGTGATGCCCTTCTCGAGAGCACGCTTGGCGATTTCAGCACCAACAGCCTTAGCTGCTTCAATGTTGCCGCCATAGTTCTCAAAACCCTTGTCCTGGGAGCTTGCAGAGACGAGCGTTACGCCCTTCTCATCATCGATAACCTGCGCATAGATGTTTGCGAGGCTGCGATATACGTTGAGGCGCGGACGAGCGCCGTGCCTGCGATATGGTTGCGGACACGCAGATGACGTTTCTGACGTGCCTTGTTCTTATCTGCTTTAAGAAGCACAGAGATTCACTCCTTTCCCGAATTCGTTCCTTATTTCTTGCCCTTGGCGCCGGCTTTACCTTCCTTGCGACGGATATGCTCACCAGCGTACTTGATACCTTTGCCTTTGTACGGCTCCGGCTCACGGAAGCCGCGGATCTCAGCTGCAATCTGGCCGACAACTTCCTTATCGATGCCTTTTACCGTGATGGCATTGGCGGACGGTACGTCAAACTCGATGCCCTGCGGCGGCTCGACGACGACCGGATGGGAGAAACCAAGGGACAGGTTGAGGTTCTTGCCCTGCTTCTGGGCACGATAACCGACACCATTGATTTCGAGATTCTTGGAGAACCCTTCCGTTACGCCCACAACCATGTTGTGGATCAGCGTACGGGACAGGCCGTGAAGGGATCTGTGCGTTTTATCGTCAGAAGGACGCGTTACCGTAATAACGTTGCCTTCGACGGTTACTTTCATTTCCGGATGAATATGGCGGGAAAGTTCACCTTTCGGGCCCTTTACTTTCACCAGATTGTCCTCGCTGATCGTGACTGTTACGCCAGCCGGGATTTCAATCGGTGCTCTACCAATCTTGACATCTGTACACCTCCTGACTACTATCAATTACCAAACGTAAGCGATGACTTCGCCGCCGAGACCAGCCTTGCGGGCCTGCTTGTCGCTCATGATGCCCTTGGACGTGGAAATGATGCGATGCCGAGGCCGCCTAAGACACGCGGAAGCTCATCATGCTTTGCGTACTGGCGAAGGCCCGGTTTCGAGATGCGTTTGATACCGGAGATGACCTTCTCGCGCTGAGGGCCATATTTGAGGGAAATCGTGATGACACCCTGCTTGTTGTCCTCCGTGAACGTGTAGTCTTTGATGAAGCCCTCTTCCTTCAAGACCTCTGCAATAGCGGTCTTGATCTTGGAACCAGGGATTTCCACCTGCTCGTGGAATACAGAGTTTGCATTGCGCAAACGAGTCAGCATATCTGCAATAGGATCAGTCATTACCATTGAATCGATATCCTCCTTTCAAATGTCAACAATTACCAGCTGGCCTTGGTTACGCCAGGAATAGCGCCTTTGTAGCTCTGCTCGCGGAAGCAGATACGGCACATATCGAACTTGCGCATGTAGCCATGCGGACGGCCGCAGATCTTGCAGCGGTTGTACTTGCGCGTGGAGAACTTCGGTTCCTTGCTCCACTTCTCAACCATAGACTTCTTAGCCAAGTTTCCTTACCTCCTTATGCTTTGAACGGCATACCCATGAGTTTCAGGAGCTCTCTGGCTTCTTCATCCGTCTGTGCCGTCGTAACAATTACAATGTTCATGCCACGGATCTTATCGATTTTATCATACTCGATTTCCGGGAAGATGAGCTGCTCTTTGAGACCGACTGCATAGTTGCCGCGGCCATCAAAAGCCTTATCCGATACACCACGGAAGTCACGGACGCGCGGAAGAGCAACGTTCATGAACTTATCGAGGAACTGATACATACGCGTGCCACGCAGCGTTACTTTGCAGCCGATTGGCATGCCTTCACGCAGCTTCCAGGCTGCGAGAGATTTTTTGCACGAGTCAGCAGCGGCTTCTGTCCAGCAATGATCGTCAGATCATTGACGGCAGCATCGAGAGCCTTCGGGTTGCCAACGGCTTCGCCAACACCCATGTTGATGATGACTTTCTCGATTTTCGGGAGCTGCATGACGTTCTTGTAGCCAAACTTCTCCGTCATGGCTTTGCAGACTTCGTTCTGATATTTTTCCTGTAATCTATCCACTGATGTTCCTCCTTTCTCGCTTATTTCGTCTGATCGATGACTTCGCCGCACTTCTTGCAGGCACGAACCATCTTGCCATTGACTTCTTTGTGTGCAACGCGCGTTGCTTTATTGCAAGCCGGGCAGACGAGCATGACTTTGCAGGCATGCATCGGAGCTTCTTTGACGAGGATGCCGCCCTGCGGAGCCTTCTGGTTCGGCTTCGTGTGACGCTTTACTTTGTTGACGCCCTCGACGATGACCTTGCCCTTTTTCGGCAGAGCCGCAATGACTTTGCCCTGTTTGCCTTTATCTTTACCGGACAGCACAACAACCGTGTCGCCCTTCTTAACGTTCAGTTTTACGAGTGACAAAATAGCACCTCCTCACAATTAAAGTACTTCAGGAGCCAGGGAAACGATCTTCATGAAGTCTTTATCGCGAAGCTCTCTAGCTACCGGTCCGAAAATACGCGTTCCTTTCGGAGTCTTATCGTCTTTGATGATGACAGCTGCATTCTCGTCGAAACGGATGTAGGAGCCATCTGCACGGCGCAGCCCTTGACGCTGCGAACTACGACTGCCTTGACAACGTCGCCTTTCTTGACCGTGCCGCCAGGAGCTGCCGACTTGACTGCAGCTACGATAATATCACCAATGTTAGCATACTTGCGGTAGGAACCGCCAAGTACGCGGATGCACATGATCTCTTTTGCACCCGTGTTGTCACCAACATTCAGGATGGTTTGCTGTTGGATCATTGTTTGACCTCCTTCTTCGATAATTTGGGATTATTTAGCGCGTTCGATGACTTCGACAACTCTCCAGCGTTTCGTCTTGGAAAGCGGGCGGGTCTCCATCAGGGATACCTTGTCGCCTACATGTGCGTCGTTCTTCTCATCATGTGCGTGGAATTTCACCGTTCTCTTGACCGGCTTTTTGTAAAGCTTGTGCTGCTCGAGTTCCTCGACTGCAACCACAACGGTCTTATCCATCTTATCGGAGATGACTTTACCAATCTTCGTCTTACGTACGTTTCTTTCGCTCATCAGGGAGCCTCCTTCCTTTTGCATATCAGTTTCCGTGATCAACCTTGAGCTCGTTCTCACGCTGGATCGTCTTGATGCGGGCGATCGTCTTCTTTACTTCTTTGATACGCATCGGGTTCTCAAGCTGACCGGTGGCAAGCTGGAAACGGAGGTTGAACAGCTCCTCTTTGAGCGAAGCAAGTTTCTGGTTGAGTTCCTCAGCATTCATCTCGCGAATCTCATTAACCTTCATTTACTTCACCGCCCTCTGCTTTATTGTCTTCCTTCATAACGAACTTCGTCTTGATTGGGAGCTTGTGACCAGCGAGACGCATAGCTTCCATAGCGACTTCTTTGGTAACGCCGTCCATCTCGAAGAGGACACGGCCCGGCTTAACAACTGCTACCCAGTACTCCGGCGAACCTTTACCGGAACCCATGCGGGTCTCGGCCGGTTTAGCCGTTACCGGCTTATCCGGGAAAATCTTGATCCAGACCTGGCCGCCACGCTTGATGTAACGCGTCATGGCGATACGAGCGGCCTCGATCTGACGGTTGGTAATCCAAGCCGGCTCGAGGGCTACGAGACCATACTGGCCATGGCTGACCGTATTGCCGCGATGGGCTTTGCCCTTCATGCGGCCACGGAACTGCTTACGATATTTGACTCTCTTTGGTAATAACATTAAGCTTCGCTCCCTTCAGCTGCAGCCTTCTGCTGCTTTCTTTCCGGAAGAACTTCGCCCTTGAAGATCCAGACCTTGATGCCGATGCGGCCATAAGTCGTATGAGCTTCTGCCGTACCATAATCGATATCAGCACGGAGCGTATGAAGTGGAATACTTCCTTCACGATAGGATTCCTTACGTGCGATCTCTGCACCGCCGAGGCGACCGCTGCAAGCGATCTTGATACCCTTGGCGCCGAGGCGCATCGTGCGGCCAACTGCCTGCTTCATCGCGCGGCGGAAAGCGATGCGGCGTTCAAGCTGCTGAGCGATGTTCTCAGCAACGAGCGTTGCGTCCATATCCGGCTGTTTGATTTCTGCAATATTGATGTCCACGCGCTTCGTCGTGTAGTTCTTCAGACCCTCTTTGATCTGCTCGATGCCCGAACCACCGCGGCCGATGACCATACCCGGCTTAGCCGTGTGGATCGTGATCTTCAGGCGGTTCTTGCTGCGCTCCGTCTCGATCCTGGAAACACCAGCTGCCTGAAGGCTCTGCTTCAGATAATCACGGATCTTGATATCTTCATGCAGGTTATCTGCAAAATCTTTATCTGCATACCACTTAGCATCCCAATCCTTGACGATGCCAAGACGAATACCATGCGGATTTACTTTCTGACCCAAACCGTTTCCCTCCTTACTCAGTTCTTCTCGTCAACGACGATGGTTACATGGGACGTACGCTTCAAAATCTTGAAAGCCTGTCCACGGGAACGCGGATGGATGCGCTTGAGCGTCGGGCCCTGGTCAACGAAAGCCGTCTTGACGAAGAGCTTCTCGACGTCCATATCAAAGTTGTTCTCAGCGTTTGCAACAGCAGAACGCAGAACCTTCTCTACTACCTCGGCACCAGCCTTCGGCGTGAATTTCAGAATCGCGAACGCTTCAGCGACGTTCTTGCCACGGACGAGATCCATGACGACACGAACTTTGCGCGGAGCGATGCGAACATATTTAGCTACTGCTTTAGATTCCACAAGGATTCTCCTTTCGCAAAATTATTTCAGAGCGGTCTTTCTCTCTTCGCCGGCATGACCCTTGAAAGTACGCGTCGGAGCGAACTCACCGAGCTTATGACCAACCATATCTTCCGTGATGTAAACGGGGACATGCTTGCGGCCGTCATGAACAGCAATCGTATGACCAACGAACTCCGGGAAAATCGTGGAGCTTCTCGACCAGGTCTTAACAACTTTCTTATCGTTAGCCTCGTTCAGAGCCGTGATCTTCTTCATCAGGCTCTCTGCAACGTAAGGTCCTTTTTTAATAGATCTTGACAAAGTGTCTCCTCCTTTCGTCAGGCGGCACTAGGCTGCCTGTCGATTTCTATTATTTCGTACGTCCTTTGACGATGAGCTTGTCGGAAGCCTTCTTGCGACGGGTCTTCGCACCCATTGCGCATTTGCCCCACTTCGTAACAGGTGCTTGCGGCCAACAGGAGAACGGCCCTCGCCGCCGCCATGCGGATGATCGTTCGGTTCATGGCAACGCACGGTTCTCCGGGCGGATACCAAGCCAACGAGAACGGCCGGCTTTACCGAGCGTGATGTTCTCATGCTCAAGGTTGCCAACTTCACCAATCGTTGCACGGCAGTTGATGTGAACTTTGCGAAGCTCACCAGACGGCATGCGGAGGAGTGCATAATCGCCTTCCTTAGCCATGAGCTGAGCAGACGTACCAGCACTGCGAACGAGCTGTGCGCCCTTGCCGATTTTCAGCTCAACGTTGTGTACCGTAGTACCAACCGGGATATTCTTGAGTGGAAGCGCGTTGCCGACCTTGATATCAGCATCCGGACCGGAAACAACCTGATCGCCGACCTTGAGGCCGTTCGGTGCGAGGATGTAACGCTTCTCACCATCTACGTAGTTGAGGAGTGCGATGCGAGCGCTGCGGTTCGGATCGTACTCAATCGTAGCGACGCGAGCCGGGATACCGTCTTTCGTGCGCTTGAAGTCAATGACACGATAGAGACGCTTGTGGCCGCCGCCCTGATGACGGACGGTCAGACGGCCCTGCTGGTTACGGCCGCCCGTTTTCTTGAGGCGTTCCGTCAGGGACTTCTCAGGCTTGCTTGCCGTGATCTCATCGAACGATGCGACCGTCATGAAGCGTCGGCCTGCAGAATATGGTTTAAAACTCTTTACTGCCACTTAAATGTACCTCCTTTTCTCGATTATGCCTCGAAGAACTCGATGCTTTCGCCAGCAGCGAGCTTCACGATGGCTTTTTTATAGTCAGGGCGCTTGCCAGACGTGCGACCCATGCGTTTCGTTTTGCCAAGTACGTTGACCGTATTGACCTTTTCAACTTTGACGTTGAAGATTTTAGCGACTGCTTTGGCAATCTCAATCTTGTTGGCTGCTTTCGCAACAACGAAGACGTACTTGCCTTCAGCCATGAGCTGAGTCGTTCTCTCAGTGATCAGCGGACGGATCAGGATATCACGTGCTTCCATTATGCGAATACCTCCTCGATGCGGGTGATGGCATCCTTCGTGATGAACAGCTTGCCATGATTCAGGATATCATAGACATTCAGTCCCATAGCCTGGATAGCTTTTGCACCCGGAATGTTGCGTGCGGATTTCTCAACGTTCTCTGCCTCATCAGCCGTGACGAAGAGAGCTTTGGAATCTACGCCGAAGTCGCCGAGCATCTTGACAACCTGCTTCGTCTTCGGGGCATCGAAATCGAGGCTCTCGAGAACGATCAGATCACCGCTCTTGACTTTATCGGAAAGTGCGCATTTAAGAGCGAGACGACGCTGCTTGCGCGGCATGGAGAAAGCATACTTGCGCGGATGCGGTCCGAAAACCGTACCACCGCCGACCCACAGCGGGCTGCGCGTCGAACCAGCGCGGGCACGACCCGTGCCCTTCTGCTTCCAAGGCTTGCGGCCACCGCCACGGACAAAGCCGCGCGTTTTCGTGGCATGCGTGCCAAGCGCTGAGCTGCGAGCTGCATCACGACGGCTGATGCAGGAGACCTGCATTCATCTCTACGCCGAAGATGCTGTCATTCAATTCGATATCGCCAACCTGATTGTTGGTGATGTCATAAACTGCTACTGTAGCCATAATTGTTGGTGTCCTCCTTCCAATCAGTTTTTGCCCGGTTTAACGGTGCTCTTGATCACAACGAAGCTCTTCTTCGGGCCCGGAATTGCACCCTTGATGAGGATGAGGTTGCGGTCTGCATCAACACGGACAACCGTGAGGCGCTGAACCGTAACACGCTCGCCACCCATGCGGCCCGGGAGCTTCTTGCCCTTGAGGACACGTCCACCAGGACCGGAAATCATGGCACCAGTGAACCCGGCTCACGATGGGATTTGGAACCATGTCCCATAGGACCACGAGCGAAGTTGTGACGTTTGATACCGCCGGCAAAACCCTTACCTTTGGAAGTACCCGTAACATCAACCAGTTCTCCAGCACTAAATATGTCAACGCCGATGGAATCACCGACTTTATATTCAGAAGCATCTGCAAGACGCATCTCGCGAATGAACTTGACCGGGCTTACGCCGGCCTTCTCGAAATGGCCTTTCAGGGGTTTGTTTACTTTATTTTCCTTAACTTCACCGAAGCCGAGCTGCACTGCGTTATAGCCGTCAGACTCAACCGTCTTGTTCTGGATAACAATGTTGTTGCCAGACTCTACGACCGTAACCGGGACAACCTTGCCTTCTTCCGTGAAGATCTGAGTCATACCAAGTTTTCTACCTAAGATAGCTTTAGACATTCATTCCACCTCCTCGGATTACAGTTTGATTTCGATGTCTACGCCTGCCGGCAAGTCAAGACGCATCAGGGCATCGACCGTTTTGTTGGTCGGCTGCAGAATGTCGATCAGACGCTTGTGCGTGCGCATTTCAAACTGCTCACGGCTGTCCTTGTTGACATGCGGGGAACGCAGGATCGTGTAGATATTCTTTTCCGTCGGGAGAGGAATCGGACCGGATACCATAGCACCAGTCTTCTTTGCCGTATCGACAATCTTTACGGCACTCTGATCGAGGGCTTTATGATCATAAGCCTTCAAACGGATTCTGATTTTCTGCTGTTTAGACAATTTGTTTTTCCTCCTTATCGTCCAGGCTCTTGGCCCAAACATTTCTCCGTAACAGTTCCCTCGGGAGCACCCGAGCCATCTGCACGTCATCGCATTGGGGGGTACCATATTTATTTTAACCTTTAAATAAGAGCGACGCGAGCGCCGCTCTTTATTCAAAGATTCTTTTACGTAAGGATTAGCCTTCGACTTCCGTTACGCGGCCAGCACCAACCGTATGGCCACCTTCGCGGATAGCGAAGCGCAGGCCCTTCTCGATAGCGATCGGGGTGATGAGTTCAACTTCCATCTCGACGTTATCGCCAGGCATAACCATTTCCGTGCCTTCCGGCAGTTTGACTACACCAGTTACGTCCGTCGTGCGGAAGTAGAACTGCGGGCGATAGTTCGTGAAGAACGGCGTATGACGGCCACCTTCTTCTTTCGTCAGGACATAGACCTGAGCCTTGAACTTCGTGTGCGGATGAATCGTGCCCGGCTTTGCGAGAACCTGGCCACGCTCGATTTCCTTGCGATCGATACCACGGAGCAGAGCGCCGATGTTATCGCCAGCCTCAGCGAAATCAAGCATCTTACGGAACATCTCGATGCCCGTAACAACCGTCTGACGCGGCTCGTCCTGCAGACCAACGATCTCAACCGTATCGTTCATCTTGAGTTCACCACGCTCAACGCGGCCCGTAGCAACCGTACCACGACCAGTGATCGTGAAGACGTCCTCGACCGGCATCAGGAACGGCTTAGCATTGTCGCGTTCCGGCGTCGGGATGTAATCATCAACAGCTTCCATGAGCTTGAGGATGTTCTTCTTCTGCTCTTCGTCACCCTCGAGGGCTTTCAGAGCGGAGCCAGCGATAACAGGGATGTCATCGCCCGGGAAGTCATAGCTGGAGAGCAGTTCACGGACTTCCATCTCAACGAGCTCGAGGAGTTCCGGATCGTCAACCTGGTCAACCTTGTTGAGGAAGACAACGATTGCCGGAACACCGACCTGACGAGCGAGCAGGATGTGCTCACGAGTCTGCGGCATCGGGCCATCAGCTGCGGAAACAACCAGGATAGCACCATCCATCTGAGCAGCGCCGGTGATCATGTTCTTGACATAGTCAGCATGGCCCGGGCAGTCAACGTGTGCATAGTGACGTTTCGGCGTCTCATACTCAACGTGTGCCGTGTTGATCGTGATACCGCGTTCACGCTCTTCCGGAGCCTTATCGATATCTGCATAGTCTTCGAAGGAAGCCTTGCAGCCTTCCGTCTCGGAAAGGACTTTCGTGATTGCAGCCGTCAGCGTCGTCTTGCCATGGTCAACGTGACCAATCGTACCGATGTTGACATGCGGTTTAGTTCTTTCAAACTTTTCTTTAGCCATTGTGATGTTTTCCTCCCTTATTCACCTTTGTTTTTTGCGACAATCTTGTCGGCAATATTTTTAGGAACTTCATCATAGTAAGCAACTTCCATGCTGTAGTTCCCGCGGCCCTGGGTCTTGGAACGCAAATCCGTCGAATAACCGAACATCTCGGAAAGCGGAACGAAGCCGTTGATGACCTGGGAACCATTGCGTGCTTCCATGCCATCGATGCGGCCACGGCGGGAGTTCAGGTCGCCGATAACGTCGCCATGTACTCTTCCGGAACCGTGACTTCGACTTTAACATACGGCTCGAGGAGAACCGGATTTGCCTTTTCTGCGCCGTTGCGGAACGCCATGGAACCTGCAACCTTGAACGCTGCTTCCGAGGAGTCGACTTCGTGGAAGGAACCGTCAAAGACCGTTACCTTGACATCGACAACCGGATAGCCGGCAACAACGCCTGCTTCCATAGCCTGCTTGACGCCATCTTCGATCGGCTTGATGAATTCCTTCGGAATTGCACCGCCGACGACTTTGTTCTCGAAAACAAAGCCTTCGCCCGGCTCCTGCGGCTCGAGCTTGAGCCAGCAGTGACCATACTGGCCATGACCGCCGGACTGACGAACGAACTTGCCTTCTGCCTCGACAGATTTGCGGATCGTCTCGCGATAAGCAACCTGCGGCTCACCGACTTTGCAGTCGACCTTGAACTCACGGAGCATGCGGTCAACGATGATCTGCAGATGAAGCTCACCCATACCGGAGATGATCGTCTGACCCGTTTCCTGATCCGTACGGACGCGGAAAGTCGGATCTTCTTCAGCGAGCTTCTGGAGTGCTACGCCCATCTTCTCCTGGTCATTCTTCGTCGACGGCTCAACCGCAACGGAGATAACCGGATCCGGGAACACCATCGACTCGAGGATGATCGGATGCTCTTCATCACAGAGCGTGTCGCCCGTCGTCGTATCCTTGAGGCCGACGGCAGCAGCGATATCACCGCTGTAGACGCGGTCGATTTCCTTACGGTTGTTGGCATGCATCTGCAGGATACGACCGATACGCTCTTTCTTGCCCTTCGTGGAGTTGTACACGTAAGAGCCGCCATCGAGGATACCGGAGTATACGCGGAAGAATGCGAGCTTGCCGACGTAAGGATCCGTCATGATCTTGAACGCGAGTGCCGAGAACGGCTCCTCGTCGCTTGCCGGACGGTGGTCTTCCTCACCCGTCTCCGGGTTGACGCCAGCGATTGGCGGGATATCCGTCGGTGCCGGCATGTAGTCGACAATCGCATCGAGGAGCGCTGAACGCCCTTATTACGATAGGAAGTACCGCAGGTAACTGGGCAGAGCTTGCACTCGACCGTACCCTTGCGGATGACCTTCTTGATCTCTTCCTCGGTGATCTCTTCGCCGCCGAGATATTTCTCCATAAGATCATCATCGAGTTCAGAAAGAGCTTCGAGGAGGATCTCACGGTATTCTTCAGCCTGATCCTTCATGTCATCCGGGATTGCGACTTCATCTTCGACTTTGCCGAGGTCGTCTTCATAGACGATAGCTTCCATCTTGACGAGATCGATAATGCCCTTGAAGGTATCCTCAGCACCAATCGGCAGCTGGATGGCAACTGCATTTGCATTGAGGCGTTCCTTCATCATCTTGATGACATTGAAGAAGTCCGCGCCGGTGATGTCCATCTTGTTGACATAAGCCATACGCGGAACGTTGTAGTTCTCAGCCTGACGCCAAACGGTCTCAGTCTGAGGCTCGACGCCACCGCGAGCAGTCAAGACTGCCACAGCGCCATCGAGTACGCGCAGGGAACGCTCAACCTCTACCGTAAAGTCCACGTGACCCGGCGTATCGATGATGTTGATGCGATGATCTTTCCAATGGCAGGTCGTTGCAGCAGACGTGATCGTGATACCACGCTCCTGCTCCTGAACCATCCAGTCCATCGTTGCGGCACCATCATGTACCTCGCCGATCTTGTGGTTTACACCCGTGTAGAAGAGGATACGTTCCGTGGTCGTCGTCTTACCGGCATCGATGTGAGCCATGATACCGATGTTACGAGTTTTTTCAAGGGAATACTCTCTTGCCACTTTTTATATCGCTCCTTAATGATATAGAAGGGATTACCAGCGATAATGAGCGAATGCCTTGTTGGCCTCGGCCATCTTATGCGTATCTTCCTTCTTCTTGATTGCTGCACCCGTGTTGTTGGCAGCATCCATGAGCTCACCGGAAAGGCGCTCATCCATCGTCTTCTCACCGCGCAGGCGAGCATAATTGACGAGCCAGCGGATGCCGAGCGTCATGCGGCGATCCGGACGAACTTCGACCGGAACCTGGTAGTTTGCACCACCGACGCGGCGTGCGCGTACCTCGAGGACCGGCATGACGTTCTTGAGAGCAGTCTCAAAAACTTCGAGAGGATCCTTGCCCGTCTTGGCACGGATCGTCTCAAACGCATCATAAACGACGCGTTCTGCAACACTCTTCTTACCGGAGAGCATTACCTTATTGATGAATTTCGTAACCGTCTTGCTGTGGTACACCGGATCCGGCAGTACGTCGCGCTTCGGTACGGAACCTTTTCTTGGCATTGTTTTACCTCCTTCTTCATTAGCATATCACTCCCACCCTCAGGCAGGAATCCGTTTCTTATTTCTTCTTCGCTTTGGCTTTCTTCGCACCGTACTTGGAACGACCCTGGCCGCGATCCTGCACACCGGCAGTATCGAGCGAACCACGGATGATGTGGTAACGAACACCTGGCAGATCCTTGACACGACCGCCGCGAATCAGAACAACGCTATGCTCCTGAAGATTATGACCAATGCCTGGGATGTATGCGGTAACCTCGATGCTGTTCGTCAAACGAACACGGGCAACCTTACGCAGAGCCGAGTTCGGCTTCTTCGGCGTAGACGTGTAAACACGCGTGCAAACACCACGTTTCTGCGGGCAATTCTTGAGTGCTGGTGCTTTGGACTTCTCCTGCATGCTCTTTCTGCTCTTACGAACTAACTGATTGATAGTAGGCATACATGCACCTCCTTCCTTCATATTGAGAATTTATTATTTATTAAAACCCCGAAGCATTGCTCCTGAGTTTTTAACAAATAGACTGCTTGAGGACCGCCGCTGCTGCCGCACCCACTTCGATGCCGCATGCCTTGCCAAGAACCTGCATCGTCTCTGCATGCTCGACTGCCACACCCTGCTCCTCACAGAGGAGGATCAATGGTGCAGTGACACGTTCATCCGCATCGTCGGCTATGAAAACGCATGCTGCGCTTTCCCGTTTCACAGCTTTGGAAACCTGCTTGATACCAATCACCCGATTGGCACTTTTCAGTGTATCCAGTGTCATTGCTTTCACTCTCCTGTATCACTAAATCGTGCGCTCAAATCAGGCACTCCTATAATATAACACCCTCTAAAACCCTTGTCAACACTTATTTTATAAAGTTTTTCTTATCCACGCATCCTAGCGTATCATTTTCTTTTATAGCCATTACAAAAAGATATTTATCTCTCTCAAAAAGAACTTAGGTAATGAATGATTACAGAAAAAGAGGAGCTTGCAAAAACAAGCTCCTCATGTATACATAAGATATGGGGTTTATGCTTACTTATTGGCAGCAATGACCTTCATGGCAACTTCAACCACATGCTCCTTCGTGAAGCCGAACTTCTTGAAGAGCAGGCCAGCCGGTGCCGATGCACCAAAGCCTTCCATGCATACCGTTGCACCGTCGAGACCGACATAGCGACCCCAGCCGAAATCCGAAAGTGCTTCCACAGCCACACGGGCACGAATGTTTTTCGGCAAGATGCTTTCTTTGTATTCCGCACTCTGCTGCTCGAAAAGATCCATGCAGGGCATCGAAACGACACGGACATCGATGCCATCCTTGGCAAGTTCTTCCTGTGCTTCGATGGCCAGGGATACTTCAGATCCCGTGCCGATCAGGATACCGTCCATATTGGCCGCATCCTTGGCTTCCGAGACAACGTAAGCACCCTTGAGAGCCTCCTTGCTGGATCCCGGCAGCTGCGGCAGGTTCTGGCGCGTAAGCACGAGAGCCGTCGGCGTCGTCTTGGACGTGACTGCAAGATACCAGCCGGCTGCCGTCTCCGTAGCATCAGCCGGACGGAACACGTTGAAGTTCGGCAGCGAACGCATCATGGCCATCTGCTCAATCGGCTCATGCGTCGGACCATCTTCACCGACACCGATGCTGTCATGCGTAAGCACATACGTCGTCGGCAGATGCATGAGTGCAGCCAGGCGCATCATCGGCTTCATGTAGTCGCTGAAAACGAAGAACGTTGCAACGTAAGCACGCAGGCCGCCATGGAGCATCAGCCGTTCTCGATAGCAGCCATAGCCAGTTCACGGACACCGAAGTGCAGGTTGCGGCCAGCATAGTTTGTCTTGCTGAAATCACCTTCGCCTTCCATATGCGTCTTATTGGACGGTGCAAGATCCGCGCTGCCGCCGATGAGGTTCGGCAGGACATCCTTGAGGAAGTTGATCTTCTTGCCGGAAAGCGCACGCGTCGCCACGGCCTTCTCTTCCTTAGCCCAGAATGCATCGTTGTTGTAAAGAGCCTCTGCATCTACAGCTGCATGGTATTTATCCAACGAGCCTTATCCTCAGGGAACTTCTCGCAGTACTCTGCAAACATCTTGTTCCAAGCAGCTTCCGCTTCTTCACCCTGCTTGGCTTTTTCTTCATAATGCGCATAAACATCCTGAGGGATGTTGAAGGATTTCTCAGGCTCCGGCCAGCCAAGATTTTCCTTGAGTGCTTGACATTCTCTTCACCGAGCGGCTCACCATGCGCACTGGCTTTGCCCTGTTTTGCCGGGCAGCCATAACCGATCTGCGTTTTGACCGTGATGAAGGACGGATGTTCTTTATCCGCCTTGGCCTCTTCGATGGCCTTGCCGATGGCTTCGAGGTCATTGCCATCCTCGACCGTGATGGTCTGGAAACCGAAGGCGCGCATACGAGCCTGGACATCTTCCGTGAAAGCGATGTCCGTATTGCCTTCAATGGAAATCTTGTTGGAATCATAGAGGACGATGAGCTTCGACAGGCCAAGCGTGCCAGCCAGCGAGAAAGCTTCGGAAGAAATGCCCTCCATCATGCAGCCGTCGCCGCCCAGAGCAAACGTATAATGATCGACTACCGGATAGCCCGGACGATTGAACATCGATGCAAGATGTGCTTCAGCCATAGCCATGCCGACAGCCATGCCCATGCCGGCGCCCAGCGGACCCGTCGTCGCTTCTACACCGACCGTGTGGCCGTATTCCGGATGGCCCGGCGTCAAGGAACCCATCTGACGGAACTCTTTCATATCGTCCATGGACAAGCCATAACCGAAGAAGTGCAGCAGCGAATACAGCATGGCCGAACCATGGCCGCCCGAAAGAACAAAGCGGTCGCGGTTTGCCCACTTCGTATCCTTCGGATTATGGTTCATATGGTTTGCCCAAAGCTCATAGGCTATCGGTGCACTGCCAAGCGGCAGGCCAGGATGACCGGATTTTGCCTTCTGGATAGCGTCTGCGGACAGAACGCGAATCGCATTGACGCATTTGGTATCGATGTTACTCAAAACATATCTCCCCTTACCATTTGATTCTGAAATGTTTTATTTCGCTTATCCATTGTACAAGATTTTTCTGTAAAAGTACAGGGCTCGGCAAGCCGTAACATACAGGCAACGGCGGAGGAGAAGCAACTGCAACATGATTCAACACAACAGCCCCAGTTAAAGTAAAAGAAATAACATAAAAATCTTTTTTCATGCGGATATATTTAACCATCAGTTCTTTTATTTTCCTTTTGTAAAAATAAACAGCAGATGCATCTGGCACAAGCCATGCATCTGCCGTTTTTCAGTTCACAAATCAGTCGGTGATATCCGGACGCAGGCGTGCGGCTTCACCAAGATAGACATGCCGGATTTCCGCCTGCCTGCAGTCCGTATCGGCAAGTACAAGGACGCGGATGCAATGCGGCAGGCTCCCCTCGATGGCACATTGACGTGCATCAAAAAGCGGCACAAGCTCAAACCCAGGGATGCGGCGCACACCGGCAGTAGGGAAGCAAGCGGTAAGATCATCTGTCATCGAAAAAATGACAGCACCGATATCCTCCGGCCGCAGAGAATTGCGTGAAAGAATCTCCTGCATCATCTTCTGTGCTGCCTGCCAAATCTCTTCTTTTTCATTGCGCGTAACCGTGATTGCTCCGCGAATCCCTCTCATACCGTTTCCTCCTCGGCTCACCCTGTCTGACACCAACATTCACTTCGATCCAATCTTCCAGCAAAGGAATACAAAAAGATTCTATCATGTTTTGCTGTGTAATGCCAGCCTCAGCAGCAGGTTCTGTGCCATGATGCGACAAACGGGCATTGCTCTTCAATAGCAATGCCCGTTTGTATCATGAATCCTGCTCGGGATCATATACTTGTGGATATCCCAGATGATGCGGATGCTCAAGACAAAAGCAATGGCATAGCCGAGGAACCCCAGCAAGGGAATCTCCATGATCTTCGGTGTCATATTCGTTGTGCAGATCGTGCTGGAAGCCAACAACAGAGCTGCACAGAGTACAGCCAGGATGACTTTGTTGATCATGCGATCCAGATGCCGCAGCGGTTCCTCTGCACCTGTCAGATCCAGATTGACTTTCGTCTGGCCGCTCATTGTCATCTTGAGGATGTCTGAGATCTGCTCGGGCAGCTGCGCAGACTTGCGCAGCAATACCAGTCCTTCACGCTTGGCCTTATCAAGTTCATCACGCCAATTGAAATTCTTCTTGAAGTCAACGGCCAGGCTCTTGGCAAAGATCTCGACAAAGCTGACTTTGGGGCAGCAAAGCCGCATGACGCCCTCAATGGTCAGGACGCCACGCGCAAACATCGAAAGCCCCTGTGGACAGCCGATATGATGCACGCGCAGGATATTCATGATCTGGCGGGTCAAGGTTCCCATCTGCAGCGAGCGGAAGTCCAGGGAACTGTACTGTGCCATCAGCGCATCGATATCCTGATAAAGCGCGGTGTGATTGATGCGGCCGCGCACTACGCCCAGGGACAGAACAGCCGTCTTCATCTCAAAGGTATCGTGGTTGGCCAGCGCATAAACAGCCTTGCGGATGGCCATGCGGTCACGACTTGAAAGCCGCCCCATCATGCCGAGATCCAGCCAGACGATGCGCCCGTTCCGTATCCAGATATTCCCAGGATGCGGATCTGCATGGAAGTAGCCGTCCTCGATGATCTGCTTGACGTAATTCTCCCCGAGGCGTTTGCCGAGCAGCGTGACATCATATCCACTCGCACGCAAGGCATCGAAATCATCAATGCGTACGCCATCGATAAACTCCAGCACCAGGATATGCTGCGTGGAAAGCTGCCGGTAAACCTTAGGACAGGAAACGTAATCGACATCGCGATTCAGATGCTCGAATTCCTCGATATGGTCAGCCTCCATCAGGAAGTCCATCTCCTGCTTCGCGATAGTCCACATCTCATCGAGTACCATATTGAAATCCAGGACATCCTGCGAACGGCTGATGATCTTCAGCAAGGTTGCCGCACGTTTCAAGAGCAGGATATCCTTGCTCATGATCCGTAAATGCCAGGCCGCTGTACTTTGACGACTACCTTTTCTCCTGTCGTGAGTACGCACGATGTACCTGAGCAATGCTCGCAGAGCCTAGGGCCTCCTCGTCAATGGACGAGAATACCTGGTTCCAGCGCCTGCTGTATTCCTGCTCGATGACTTCAACGATGACGCGAAATGGCAGCGGCTTTGCCCCAGTCTGGAGCTTCATGAGTTCATCGCAGTATTCCGGCGGCAGGAAATCCGGGCGCATGCTCATGACCTGGCCGAGCTTGACAAAAGTCGGGCCAAGATCCTCAAGCACCTGCCGGAGCTTTACCGGTGTCATGCCGCGCACCACTTCACGCTTGCGCAGCACGGCAATCATTTCCCGCAGCCGTGCTGTAGCACTGGCATCTTCTATAGCATTATGCAAGAGTTTATCGAACATCGGTTTTCGCCTTATTTCTTGTATTTCTCCACCAGCTGCTGGCGTACCGTCTCATTGGCCAGGAAATCATCATACGTCGAAACACGATCCACGACACCATCCGGCGTGATATCAATGATGCGATTGGCAATCGTCTGGACAAACTCATGGTCATGCGACACGAAAAGGGCCGTTCCTTTGAAAGCAATGAGACCATTATTGAGCGCCGTGATGGACTCCAGATCCAGATGGTTCGTCGGCTCATCGAGCAGCAGGACATTGGCTCCCGAGAGCATCATGCGCGACAGCATGCAGCGCACGCGCTCACCACCAGAAAGGACCGAAGCCTTCTTCTGGCTCTCCTCACCGGAAAAGAGCATGCGCCCGAGGAAGCCACGCACAAACGTCTCATCCGGATCCTTGGAATACTGGCGCAGCCAATCGACGAGATTGAGATCCACGCCATCAAAATACGAGGAATTATCGGACGGCAGATAAGCCTGCGTCGTCGTCACGCCCCATTTGAACGTACCTTCATCGGCCTCTTCCTCCCCCATGAGGATCTTGAAGAGCATCGTCTTGCCGATGCTATTCGGTCCGACAAAGGCAACCTTATCACCGCGCTTCAGGGTAAAGCTGACATTTTTCAATACCTGCTCGCCATCGACCATCTTGGAAATGCCATCGACTTGCAGCAGCTGATCGCCAGCTTCACGATCCGGCGTGAACGCGATATACGGATAACGGCGCGAAGACGGCTTGATGTCCTCCACCTTGATCTTGTCAAGCAGTTTCTTGCGGCTTGTCGCCTGCTTAGATTTCGCAGCATTGGCGGCAAAACGGGCAATGAAGTTCTGGAGTTCCTTGATTTTCTCTTCCGCTTTCTTATTCTGCTCTTTCTGCAGCTGCAGGGCAAGCTGGCTCGACTGATACCAGAAATCGTAGTTGCCGGCATACAGACGGATCTCGCCGAAGTCGACATCGCAGATATACGTGCAGACCTGATTGAGGAAGTGACGGTCATGGGAAACGACAATGACGGTATTCGGAAAATCCGCCAGGAAATTCTCCAGCCAGTTGATGGATTCGACATCGAGATGGTTCGTCGGCTCGTCGAGCAGCAGGATATCCGGGTTGCCAAAAAGAGCCTGTGCCAGGAGTACGCGGACCTTTTCCTTGGCTGTAAGGTCTGCCATCTTCATCGTATGTTCATTTTCCGGGATGCCAAGGCCGTTCAGGAGACGTGCGGCTTCCGATTCCGCATCCCAGCCATTGAGTTCAGCAAATTCCGCCTCAAGCTCCGAGGCGCGCATGCCGTCCTCCTCCGAGAAATCCGGCTTTGCATAGAGCGCGTCCTTCTCATCCATGATTTCCACGAGGCGCTTGTGTCCCATGATGACCGTACGCAGGACCTCATAATCATCATATGCATAATGATCCTGCTGCAGGACAGCCAGCCGCTCACCCGGCGTGATCTCGATCACACCTCCTGTCGGTTCAATCTCGCCGGCCAGCAGCTTCAGGAACGTGGACTTGCCAGCGCCGTTCGCACCGATGATGCCGTAGCAGTTGCCCGGCGTGAACTTGAGGTTGACATCCTTATAAAGACACGCTTGCCAAACTGGAGACTGACATTATTTGTAGTAATCATTAGTAGACCTTCATCCCTTTCAAATACATATCGTTACTTATCTCTATACTATAATCAGATAAAAGTTAACAGGAAATCCTGTGGAATCTCATGGAAATGCACCAGGCTCATTCTGTCAGCATGGCACGGAACATCGAGAGGATGCTCTGTCCATACGTATACCCCGGCACTGCCCAGCGGCCATTGAGATCTTCCCAGCGGCCCAGCGTACGGTCGCCGTAGGAATCACGCACGAGCTGGTAACGCGGTCAATGACAGGCGCATTCGGTTCACGCGTGGAAGCATAAGCAGGAGATGCTGGATATGCGCGCGAACCCCGAGCTGCGCCGTGGGGAAGAACGCCCCTTTTACACCGCCGCCCGTCGTGCCGAGGCCGCAGAAATTGTTTTGCTGCGGAATGACATCGCCGCCATAGCGGAAGAAGCCTGTCTCTTTCAAGGCCTGCGCAAAAGCCACATCCGGGCGGATGCCCTCACGCCCGCCTTCTTCATAATAATACGAGACGAGTTCCTGAGGCGTGACCGTGATATCCGGATGCGGATTGACGCTCAGGAGATAACGTACGCACTGTTCCTGACTCGCAAGCGGTGTGCCGATGATCGAATCATCATAAGCGGACATGGTCTGCGGTACGGCCAGCGGCGTCATACCCTGCCCCTGCTGTCCGCCCGGGTAGAGGATGGCATGGATGCGTGACTGGAAATCACTGCCTCCTGACATCTCTTTTTCCGACGTGGCATGCAGTTGGTCTTCCCTGCGCAAATCATGACGTATGTCCACGCGCGACTCCACGGCAGGCGACGCCTGTTGCTCTACCTTAGGCTGCGGCTGTGCTTTATGCCGCTTTGCTTCTGTGACATGCGGTGCATAAAACAGGAAGGAGCCAAGGACAACTCCCGTCAAAAGATATTTTCCATACGAATTCCAATGCATTGACACGAATAAGAACACTCCTTATCTTCATTCCATTCACGGTATCATCAAATCATTGACCAGAAACCAAAGAAAAAATACAGGGCAAAAAATACGGCCAGCACACGCAGTGGACGCGATACATCCTCCCCTCTGCCGGACAATTGCTTGAGACAGGCATAAGCAACGACAGAAGCACCAAGTCCTGCCGCGATATCCTGTGTCAACGGCAGCAGCAGGAAAAGCAGTCCCGCAGCTGCCTGTTCCGCAAAATCTCCTTGAAAGACCGCTTCCATGCGCTGGAGCAGCACCAGGCCAGCCCCCACGAGTACAGGGACCATGACGGCCGCAAAACTCGCCAGAGACGCCATCACAGGTTCGGCAACGAGCAGCAGTGCCAGCCCCGCAGCAGTCCAGTATGCCATGCGCTGCGGCAGTCGGCTGCCGACAGCCTGTCCGGCAGCCGATTCCGGTGCCGCCATGACCGGCACGGTACCGAGCAAGCAGCCAATGAAGCTGACCAACGACAGCAGCAATAACGATTTCCGCTTCGGTGCAGTCGGCGCGAGTGCCGTAAGGCTGCCAAATCCGGAAAGCAGCAAAAAGAGCAGCAAGAACAGGGAAAGATCGATATAACAGGATGGCGATATGGTCTGCCAGCCTGTCATGAAGATGAGCTGTAGTCCTGTCCGATCCAGTCCTTCCGGCTGCAGGAACGGCGCGTCCGGCAGGACCCAGAACCCGCCAATGAAAGCCAGCACCGCCGTCACCAAGAAGGCTGCCGCTGGCGCCCAGCGCTTCTTCATTGCCAGGAGCCCAAGCAGGACCAGGATCCCCGTAAAACTGAAATATGCCATGGGATCGGAAAAACTGCCAAGCTGCAGGAGACCTGTCGGTGCGCCCATAAGCAGACGTCCTTCAAACAAGCCGAGCGCGATGAGCATCAAGCCGACCGCCCCGCCCAGAGCCTGGCGAAGGCAAAAGGGAATCAGCTCATGCGCATACTGACACACTTGCGGCCATCGCCGCCCGCCAGCCAGCAGGAGCATCGACACCAGCGAAGCCGCAGCTCCCATGAAGAGTACCATCTGCCAGCTCACGCCCCGTGCCAGGACCAAGACATAGACCAGCCAGGAAGCAAGGGCCAGTCCCGGAGCCGCTGCCACCGCCAGATGCAGCGTCCCATCAGGAGCGTGCCAAGGATTGCCGTGACAAACGATGCCGTATAACTCCCAGAAAAGGGCATTCCCGTCATCACCAGCAGATTGGTCACAACGAGCAATGAGGCGCCAATCGGCAAAGCTGTCATGATTCCAGCCAGCAAACCGTCATGCCAGCACGGCCTTTTTCATCTTGTTCATGGGGTTCCTGCCCGCTCCTTTCCACGCCCTGTTCCGGACATATCGTTTTCATTTTACCATAGAATTCATGTAATCTCCATGAGAGAAATGGTATAATGGGCATGTAAATTTGTTTTAGGAGGACATATCATCGTGCGCCTGCATAAGTCCATGGGCATGGTCAAAGCCGCGGCAGCTTGGCTATCGTATTGCTCTTTCTCATCATCCATCTGCTGGATCCGGCTTTCCTGCCGCATCTCGTGGGGCTGCTGTCCCGCGGGGACATCAAGGAGACGGCCGAATACATTGCCTCCTTCGGATCCTGGGCCGTTGTTTTCAGTTTCCTGCTGACCCTTTTCGTCAATGCCCTGGGGTTTCCTCCGGCCATCATTTTCTCGACGGCCAACACCTTGATCTTCGGCATCTTCTGGGGCATCTTCCTCTCCGTCGTCGCAGAAACCGTCGGCGTGGCACTGAGCTTTGGTCTCATGCGCTTCTTTTTCCGCGATGCCGCTGAAAAGATCATCAGCAAGCACAAGACACTTGCCAATCTCGATAAATACAGCGGGCGCCAGGCTTTGTCGTCATGCTGATTGCCCGTATGGTTCCCTATTTCCCGTCCATCCTGCTCAATGCACTCGGCGCACTCTCGGCCATGACCTGGCGCGATTACATACTCGCGTCCTTTGTCGGCAAATTCCCATCCACGGGCATCGAAGCATCATCGGGCACGATACGCTCACCCATCAGGAAGACCCGACCCGGCTCATCGTCGTCTGCGTCTTTGCCGTCGTATTGATTGCCGGTGCCTGGTATTATGAGAAGCGCGCGGCCAAACACGCACCGGGAGCATGAACAAGGCAAAGGCTCAGATATTGCCAAGATGCACATAGCGAAGGAAGCCCTGTGCCACATGCTGTAACGCATAGAGCGTCGAAATCGGTGTCATCGGCAAATCGAGATGATAGCGCGGGAAATACCGCGAAAGATGCAGCGGCAGTTCCCAAGAAAGCTGAGACAGCATCTTGCCTCTGCCGCCATTTCTTCTTTACTGTCATTCTTCCCTGGTATCACGAGGGTCGTAACCTCCACGTGAACGCCTTGTTCCGCCGCCATGCAGATGGCGGCTTTTGTTGTTTCAAGACTGCCGCCGAGCCAGTCGTAGAATGCCGGCGTAAACCCCTTGAGATCGATATTGACGGCATCGACATACGGCAGCAGCTGCTGCCAAGCCTCCTGATTGATCTGCCCGTTCTCACGAGTACGACGCAAGGCCTGCCTCCTTGAGCAACCTTGCCGTATCGTAGACGAATTCATAGCCGACCAGCGGTTCATTATACGTGAATGCCACACCGATGTTGCCAGATGTTGCTGCAAGCCGCTGCGCTGAAGCGGTGACCTGACTTGGCGTCACACGTTCCAGCGTCAGTCTCGTCCCCTCAAACCCGCTGGCACCGGCCTGCGAAATCGTATAGTTCTGGCAGAACGGGCAGCGCAGATTGCAGCCAAAGCTGCCGATTGACAGGATCCTGCTGCCCGGACGAAAGTGATAGAGCGGTTTTTTCTCGATTGGATCCATTGCTGCCGAAGTCAAGAGGCCATAATTGAGCGGCCGAATCTTGCCGTCCTGATTCTGACGCGCACGGCAAAATCCCGTCTGCCCTATGGAGAGATGACAGTGATGCGGACACAGCTGGCATACAGCCTTTGCCTCAGACATGGCGCGTCACCTCGAAACGCCAGAGCTGGATCGGCTCACGCGCGCCGATATTGCCCTTGCGGCGGGCAATCGCGATCTGCTCTTCTACGCTGTCAACACCGGCAAGATCCGGCAGCAGCACCCCGCGCCGTTCACCATTCTGGACAATGACACCATAGCGCTTGACATCGAGCTGTTTCGGCGAATCAATGGGTTCGGGTTCCGAAAGCACATCGACATCGTAAACAAGCTTCGGCAGTTCTTCCGCCGTGACCTGCGAAAAACGCGGATCGTGCATGCCGGCAGAAACCGCATTATAGAGGATTTCCTCAGCAAGATTGCGGCGGCCAGGTGCCAGTGTGCCGATACAGCCGCGCAGACGGCCATCCTTCTTGATGGAGACAAAGCAGCCCGCGCGCTTGTCCTGCAACTCTGCAGGCAAATCTTTGGGCAGCGGCAGGAACACGTGATTCTTGACGAACGTTTCGAGACTCAGGCGTGCGAGATGGACATACGCATCTTCACGCTCGCGGATGGAAGCAATGTCCCGCGCCTCCTTCTCATACAGCTGGCGGCCGATATCACGCGATACGTCTTCCCCTGCCGTCGTAAAATACGCTACGCCGTAACCGACACCGAACGGCCTTCATACGAGAGCAGCTCGCTTTTGACCGCCTGCCGATCAAGTGCCCCAGCCATGATCCAGAACGAGCGCAGGCCACACTCCGCCGCGCCTTCGGCAAGGTCAGGCGGGATGGTCAGGAGCGACAAGAAATCCGCCGCACCGAAATCCTTCGTGACTGTTTCATCAAAGACAGGCCCTTCCTCCGCAAAGCCGTACGGGCCATCCGCCTTGAGCTTGTGCGAGAGGTCGCCGCTCGCGATGAAGACGACACGACGGCCAAGCCTCTCGCTGTCTCCGCAATCTTCTCGCCGAGCCGGTAATGGACATCCGCGCCGAGACCCGAGAGACCGATGCGCACGATCTTGACCGGCTTCTTGAGTTCCGGCTGCAAGAAATAGAGCGGGATCATTGTACCATGGTCAAGAGCCGGTTCCCGTTCTCCGAGAAATCCAGCCGGGAAATCCTCCTCTGCACAGGCATCTGCCAAAGCCTTCGCGAAGGCTGCATCATATTCTGCCTCGACCTTGACTCCCGGGCAACGGAACGCACTAAAGTCCCCTTGGCCTTCTCGCCCGGTGAGATATGGAAGTAATCACTGTACAGCGTCGCATGCGGACTCGTGATGACGACGGTATCCGGCTCCAGCGCTGCTGCACGCTTCATGACCTCGTGATAGGCAGCCGTCGTCCTGGCGATTTTTCCTTCCTCGCCTTTACCGATTTCCGGCAGGATGATGGGCGGATGCGGTACCGCCATTGCAGCCAAGATTGCCATAAGAATCCCTCCATTCCATATAATCGTTTCAATAAATTCATTACAAATCCATTACTAAGTAAATATTACGAGAAAATTCCCAAAAATCCTCTTTTCCCATAGACAATTTGCCGGAATGCATAAGTCATCGATAGGTACTGCTGCAGCCGCGCTGTCATTCTGCCAGGCAAGCAAGATCCAGGATGACGATAAGATATTTTCCATAAGAATGCGCTATAATAAAAGCATTACATAAAGGAGCGTATCATGTGCAAAATGACCAGACGAAAATTCATCCAACTCTGCACGAGTGCCTTATTCGCTTTGGGACTCGGACGCTATATCCCAGTATCGGCAGCCGGAAACCTCATCAAATATCCTCGTCAGATCATCACCAGGGATTCGGCCACCAGCCGCACCATCATGTGGCAGTCAGACGGGGCGAAAAGAGATGCTGCCTTGCTACTGGCTGCACCGGACGGCCAGCAGCAAACGTATATCCCGGAAGGCAATACCCTGCTGCAGGACAACACGACCACGACGTTCTACACCGTGCGCCTCACGAACCTGACACCCGGCACGCATTACCAGGGAATCATCCAGATGGCCGATGCGACAGTCACGCTGCCGATTGTGACAGCTGCCAGTGAAATCTCTGCTTTCAAGGCTCTGCTCATTGACGACTCCCAGTGCGGCGAATCGTACGAACCCTTCGCACAGCTGCTCGAAAAGGCACTCGCGCGCCATCCGCAGGCAGCCTTTCTCGCCGATATCGCGACCTCACAGACAACGGCCAGTCCTCCTGGCATTGGGACAGTTTTCTCGCTGCCCTGCTAGCTGGCCGTGCCAAAGACATGCCGTTCGCACCGGTCATGGGCAACCACGAGTGCTACGGCCTCGACTGGAGATTCGCCCTGCCGCGCCGCTATCTCGTCTCGTTTTCCGTACCCGATAGCGGCAGCCGGAATTTTCCCGGCTACTATTATTCGTTCGACTACGGCCCCGCCCACTTCATCGTACTCAACACGCAGTTTGAAGAACTCGACGACCTAAAGCCCGGCCTGCTGCAGGAGGAGCTGCTCTGGCTCAAGCACGATGCCATGGGCACCAGGAAGCCCTGGAAGATCGTCCTGATGCACAAGGACGTCATCGCCTACGACGAGTACCAGCCAGGCGTCGGGCACGCGGGCGGCATCAGCGACGTCGGCCACGACTTCATGAAAGCATTCGACATGCTCGGCATCGACCTCGTCTTGACAGGCCACATGCACACCTACCGCAATCGTGGCCACATCTACCATGAGGCTCCTTCTGATCACGGCCCCACCTACCTGATGTTCGGCCCGCGGGCAACGAGCGCTACACCGTGCCGCCCGATATGACCTTCGACAAGGTCAGACTCGATCAGTCCGACCCAGACCGCTACCGCAACTACATGACGCTCGCCGTCACGCCCGCCAAGTGCATCGCCACCTGCCACCGTGAGGACGGCTCCACCGTCGACCGCGTCACATTGACGAAATAAAAAAACACCTCGATGCTGCCTTTGCGTCGAGGTGTTCTTGTCATTTTGAAAGCTTGATGGATTTGAGCCAATCAATGACCTTGGCATCGTCAAGGCTGCCCGTGAAGCACATGCCATCCTGCCAGTTGCCCTTGTTGCCTGCCATCTCGGCGAGCAGCTTGCCGCTGTTGCCGAGAGGTGAACTCGCTGCCGTCGCGAACGTCACGACGTTCTTGCCCGTGAAGTCATTGGCCTTGACGAAAGCATCGACCGGCCAGGCCGCAATGCCCCACCAAATTGGGTAGCCGATGAAGACCGTGTCGTACGAAGCCCAGTTATCGGGCACGGCCTTCTGGAGCTGGATCTTCTCGCGCAGCGAGGCATCGTCATGCTCGCGGCTCACACGGCTGCTCTTGTCATTATAGTCAAGATCTGCCTCCGTGTAGTCCGGCGAGGGGACGAGCTTCATGATATCAGCCTGGCGCTCCTTGGCGATGACCTTGCCACGCGCTCCGTGCGGCCCGTGGCCGAATAGTAGACGACGAGCGTCTTGCCGCCCGCAGCCGCTGCCGTACCCGATGAGGACGACGCGGCAGCGCCAACCGCTGCGCCGCTGCCAGCCTGCCCGCTCGATGACTCCCTCGTCAGCGAAGACAGGCCACATCCGCCGAGCACCAGAGCCATCATGCTCATGCCACCGATTCTCAAAAACTCTCTGCGATTCATTTCAATCGCACTCCTTTCCAAAGCGATAAAAGCCAGCCAAGCTCGGCAAACAACAGGAAGATGCCTGCCTGTGTCAGAGCGTAACCTGCACCGTTATACGACAGCGCCGGTGTCATGAAGATATGTGCGCCCTGCAGGTGCTCGACGAGCCGATCCTGATGGGCCGCATAGGCACCGGCTGCCCCGAGCAGCATACCGAACCCCAATAGGAGCATCCTTGCAGGCAATGGCCGCGAGGGGATGCCTGCAGCGCGCAGCCATTTCTGCCACCAAGCCTTCAAGTGCAGACCGAGATGGAGTCCCGCCAGCACGAGGAAATACCGTGCCGCCGTGCTGTGCAGCTGATACAAGGAAGGATGCTGCGCAATGAGAACGGCACAACATCGGCAAATAACTGGCTCGATGTCAAGCAGCCACTGACAATCGTCATGAAACAAGCAGCCATGAGCAGGATGTTCAGGATAAGCCGCACGCTGCGCGGCCCGTTCCAATGTCCACGTCCCAGAAAAGAAACATATCGCCGATTGATCCCCAGATGATAAAAGATGGGGATGAGCATGAACACACCTATGATTTCATGGAGTACAGGCGGCAGATAGAAGAACGCCATCTCGCTGACAAGCAGGACAAGCATCAAGACACTCAGACCATACCTCATGTCTTCACCTCTTCCCTGCCCCCACGGAATATTCCCATCCTGTTGGCACGGCGTCCTTCGGCAAGCTTTGCTCAACGATTTCCTGCATCATGCGTACGTAATCGTCCTCCGAAACATGCCCCTGCCGCAAGACGCACGTGAAGCAGAGCCATGCATAGACGAGCCCAAAGAGGATGAGGACGCTGGCCATCCACCCTTTCCAATCCGGTCTGTTCCTCTGAAAAATCATACCCTCATCCCCTGTCTTCCTTTCTGTTTCCTGCTCTTTTTATTCTATCAGCCGGTAGTTGCTGCCGGCCAAGACCTTTTTACCGATCAAAGATTCAGCCCTATCGTCTCCGCCATATCACCGAACTGCGAGTGCTCGACGAGCGAGCGCGAGCCGCAGCCGATGCCGAGCACTTTGCCGACATCCTGCCATTCCATGTAGCGGACCAGGGTGTCGTAGTGATCAACGAGTGCCGACATCGTCCAATCGTCACGATTGTAAGCCGTCGCCATCAGGATGGACTTCTTGCCGTGCAGCCTCCCCGTGCGCGAGTAGAAGCGGTCAACGATTGTCTTGAGCTGCGCCGACATGCCGAAGTAATAAAGCGGCGTCGTCAGTACGAGCAGGTCTGCCTCCAGCATCTTCGGCATCAAGTTGTTCTCGATATCGTCCTTCCAGATGCAAGGACCGTCCATATGGCACTGGTCGCAACCGCGGCACGGATGCGTCTCACTGTTGGCCGCGTCAAAGGTGAATACCTCATGGCCGGCCTGTGTTGCTCCTTTTGTGAAGCGGTCAGCCAGATAGATAGAAGTCGACTCATCATGCGGATGCGGACTGCTTGTGATCACGACAATCTTCATTGCTTTCCCTCCCGAAATCTCACCTTTCTCATGCGCTGCCATACCTGAAGCATCCTTTTCCTGTCCCGTCGGTGCCGAAAGGCCACAGCCGCTGAAGAATACCGTCATGGCTCCCATACCGGTCAGTTTCAAGAAATCCCTACGATTCATCAGAGCCGCCCCCTTTCTGCTTCCTCTCCAGTTCATAGATCATGTAGTCGATGCAGGAGAGCTTTTCCTGCGCCTCATGCAAGGCTGCCATGAGCTTGCGCCGGTGACGCCTAAGAAAGCAGATGCGCGCGGCATCATCCGGCAACGATGAAAGCTCGCTCCGGCAGGCATCTGCCTCGCTGATTCCCTGATGACATCCTCGCTCCATTGATTTCATATCCATACGCTTTCCTCATACCGTCACTGACCGTTGCGATCCATGCGCGCGCAGTCACCGACCTTCTCCCCCGTGACGAAGTACTCATACGTCGGGAATTCGAACAGGACAGGCTTGAACACGTGGTAATCAATCTTGCCTGCTTCGTTGAGGACGGACTCGCTCGCATAGGTGTTATCGATGCGGCAGATGAAATTATCGAATCCATCCAGCTTGTAGTCATCGATGACAGAACACTCAATCGAGACTTTGGCCTTGTCGATGAGCGGTGTCCCCTGCTCTCCGAGCGTATAGGCAAACGTCCCAGACTTATCGGTCTTGTTCCCGGAAACTACGCCCATATAGTCCGCTTCTTTGAGCCAGCTCTCATCCACGACATTGACCGATACGTTCTTCGTCGCCAGGATTCCTCGATTCGTATAATGCTATCGACCATCGAGAGCATCAGATGCTGTGAGCCATGATGCCTGCATGCGCGACGAGCGTCCAATTCGGCTTGCCGTCGACCATGCTGCCGACAACGATGAGCGGTGCCGGATACAGTGCCAAGGCTTTGCCAATATTTTTCTTCATTTCTATTTTCCTCCCAGTTCTTATCTTCGTCTCCTGATACTCTTATCTTACCTGCTCTATATTGAAATGTGAAATGCTTATATCTTAGCTTGCGTCATACATTTTTATTATAAAATGCTTGTCAAAAAAGTACCTGCTCCCTAAAATAGAAGCAGGTACTTTTATCGCATACGGACGAAAGGGGAATCTTTGATGGAACTGCGCACCTTATCGTACTTCCTGGCCGTGGCCAGGGAACAGAATATGACCGAGGCCGCCAATGTGCTGCATGTGACGCAGCCAACACTCTCGCGCCAGATTGCCGACCTCGAAGACGAGCTCGGCAAGAAGCTCTTCACGCGCACAAGCCGCAGCACCGTGCTGACAGAGGACGGCATACACCTGCGCCAGCGGGCCGAGGAAATCCTCGCGCTCGTCAACCAGACAGAAGACGAGATGAAGAATGACACGATTGATCTTGCGGGCTGTATCCGCATCGGCGCAGGCGAGACACATGCCATGCACATCCTCGCCGATCTCTTTGCCGAGCTGCATAGCCGCTACCCGCGCCTGACGGTCGAGCTCTTCACCGGCAATGCCGACACCGTCGAGGAAAAACTCGCGCACGGCCTCATCGACTTTGCGCTGATGATCGAACCATTCAACGTCGAGCAGTATCACTTCATCCGGCTGCCTGAAACGATGCGCGTCGGCATCGTGACGCGCGATGACAGCAAATGGGCGCAGAAGAGCGGCATCACGCCCGATGACCTGAACGCAATGCCGCTGCTCGTCTCCTCGCGCCAGTCGCTCAACCGCTATGACTACAGTCAATGGTCGGGCGGCAAGGTATCCGCTGAAACGATGAACATCGTCGGCAAGTTCGACCTCATCAGCAACGCCTCGCACTTCATCCGCACGGGCATCGCGAATGCCATCGGCATCGACGAGCTGCTGCAGCTCGACACCGGCCACCTCAAATTCGTCCCGCTCAAGCCCGCCCTGACGATGAGCGCCGTCGTCGTCTGGAAGAAATACCGCCTGCTCACGAGGTCCAGTAGTGTCTTCCTTGAAGAGCTCCGTAAGCACATCGCCGAAGCGTCAAAAACGAACGGCAATCTGCCATAAAACCACTTGTTACGAGCCGATAGGACAATCCGTCGCCTGTTGCTCATCTGCCCGGCAGTGTACGAACTTTGTGAGCAGCAGGGCAGCGGCCGCCAGCAGCAGGCCACCGCAGACGACGAAGGGCAGGCCGAGGCTGCGGATGAAAAAGCCGCTGATCATGGTTCCCGCCATGCAGCCGAGATTGGCCGCTGTCAGGAACAGGCCGTTGCTGAAATCCGGCGCATCCGATGCCACGCAGGCTAGCAGGTACTGATTGATGTTCGCATTGATGCCGCCGAGGATGCCCCAGGCCACGATCAGTGCCGCGAGAAGAGGCAGCAGCTTCCCACCGCCCACAAAGAGCAGG
>ENA-OQBJ01000032-OQBJ01000032.1-human-gut-metagenome-genome-assembly--contig:-NODE-32-length-61253-cov-10.901220_pt1 | contig 61253 bp, 72 predicted proteins | sample MGYA00242743_ERZ504545 | MGnify/ENA primary metagenome ERZ504545 (study PRJEB26092, sample SAMD00036252) | human gut metagenome | host: Homo sapiens | study: EMG produced TPA metagenomics assembly of... | reverse complement strand
CCAAAAGTCGTGAAACGAATCCGTTACTAAAACATTTAATTTCAAAGAAGCGCTTAGTGAATGTTAAACTTAAGGACATTGATGCTTGGACTACCGAGCACTTGTCCAAAAACTGGGTGACAGAAACGAACCAAAACTCTCAAACAAGTGAGTTAATATTGGAACATAGAACTGGACACCCTAATAGTTTTATTGTTGATTAAGCAATACCATGAGCGGCAACATTCTTGTCGATGCGGCCAATCATGCCCTGCAATGCCTTGCCAGGACCACACTCTGTGAAGTCATCAGCACCATCAACAATCATAGTCTGTACAGATGAAGTCCAACGTACAGAGCTTGTAAGCTGTGCGATGAGGTTCTGCTGAATCTCAGCTGGATCAGTATGAGGCTTACCGTCTACATTCTGGTAAACCGGGCACTTAGGAGCAGAGAATGTAGTCTTCTCGATAGCAGCCTGAAGTTCATCCTTAGCTGGCTGCATCAATGGAGAGTGGAAAGCACCACCAACCTTCAAAGGCAATGCACGCTTAGCACCAGCAGCCTTCAGCTTCTCGCAAGCAGCATTGATAGCATCTACGTTACCTGAGATAACGAGCTGACCAGGCAGTTGTAGTTAGCAGCAACTACACGTTGCCTTCTGTGCTTACCTCAGCGCAGATTTCCTCAACCTTCTCATCTGGCAAACCGATGATGGCAGCCATGGTACCAGGGTTAGCCTCGCAAGCCTTCTGCATGGCATTGGCACGGGCAGCAACGAGTTTCAAACCATCCTCGAAAGCCATAGCACCGGCAGCAACCAATGCAGAGAACTCACCGAGAGAGTGACCTGCAACCATAGCTGGCTTGAACTCCTCACCCAGGCAAAGAGCAGAGATAACAGAATGGAGGAATACAGCAGGCTGGGTAACCTTGGTTTCCTTCAACTGATCGTCGGTTCCGGCGAACATGATATCAGTAATCTTGAAGCCGAGAATCTCGTCGGCCTTATCGAAAAGTTCTTTTGCCAATGCGTTGTTATCGTAGAGGTCCTTACCCATACCTACGAACTGAGAACTGTCCAGGGAAAACAAATGCTTTCATTTTATCCTATTATTTTTTAAGTTTATAATAAATATTCCTGCAATATACATGAATTCTTTGAATCCGACTGCAAAGGTACAATAAAATTCTGAGAATCAGCAGAGAATATTAAAAAATAAAGTTATATATTCTAAATTACTACAAGAATGGTAAAAACTTTCCATTCTGAATGCGGTACAGGCATAAAAAAAATCCCTAATGCCTTGCGGCAAAAGGGATCTTTATATTAATTTGCTTTACAGTGCGAAAAATATCGTACTTCATACAAATTGATTGAGCTAGGATTATTCAGCTGCTGGAGCCTCTTCCTCAGCTGCAGCCTCAGCAGGTGCCTCAACTGGAGCCTCCTCAGCAGCAGGAGCTGCAACAGGAGCGTTCTCAGCAACAACATTAACTGGAACCTTAACCTCAACCTCCTTGTGGTAGTGTACAGTAGCCTCGTACTCACCAACCTTCTTAGCATCCTTCATAGTGATGATCTTGCGATCAACCTCGATGCCCTTCTTAGCGAGTTCCTCAGCAACAGTTGCAGCGTTAACTGAGCCATAGAGCTGACCAGTAGCGCTCACCTTAGCAGCAATAGTAAGAACAATGCCCTCGAGAGCCTCGCCCTTCTTAACAGCCTCAGCCTTGATAGCCTCAAGCTTGTGAGCCTGCTGCTTCAAATCCTCAGCCAACTGCTTCTTAGCAGATGGAGATGCGATAACAGCCTTACCTGTAGGGATAAGGAAGTTACGACCATAACCACTCTTTACATTTACGATATCGTTCTTATATCCAAGACCGATAATATCTTGCTTCAAAATAATTTCCATTCTTCTTTATCCTCCTTAAATTACTTCATCAAATCGGTTACGTAAGGAAGCAAAGCGATCTGGCGAGCACGCTTTACAGCCTGTGCTACACGGCGCTGATACTTCAAAGATGTACCTGTGATACGACGTGGAAGGATTTTACCCTGCTCGTTCAAGAACTTCTTCAAGAACTCTGGATCCTTGTAGTCAATGTACTTAATACCGCTCTTCTTGAAACGGCAATACTTCTTCTTCTTTGTGTCGATAGAAGGAGCAGTCAAATAACGGATTTCTGATTTCTGATCTGCCATGATTAAGCCTCCTCTTTTTTACCAAGCTTTGCACGACGCTTCTCTGCGTAAGCGGCAGCATACTTGTCAAGTTTAACAGTCATGTAACGAATTACTTTCTCGTCGCGGCGATAAGCTGTTTCGAGCTTAGCGATAACAGTTGGCTCAGCTTGAACTCAACCAAGCTGTAGAAGCCTGATGTCTTCTTCTCGATGTTGTAAGCCAACTTCTTCAAACCCCAAGCCTCTTTGTTCAGAATCTCAGCACCATTATCGGTGAGTACCTTCTCGAACTTAGCGACCGTTTCCTTCATCTGTTCATCAGACAAAACGGGAGTCAAAATGAAAACGGTTTCGTATTGATTCATACTACTTTAAATGATTAAATATTAATATAAAAATTCTCATGCAAACCGGAAAATGTGTGCGAAAACACAGCCTTTTCACGAATTGCGGTGCAAAATTACGACTTTTTCTTGAATTAACCAAATATTTTTCGTACTTTTGCACAAAATAATTGTTAATAGTATAAAAACAACCTCTAAATTGTAAAGAATATGGCAAAAATGAACAAGAAACTGATTACTCTGCTCCATACCCTACCATCTATGGGCATGGCTTTCATCGTTTTAGGCGTCCTGCTGATGGTGGCCAGCTTTGCGTTTTCCATTCAGGGAAACAGCGTACTCTTCGCTGGCCTCTTTTTCATTCTGGCGGGAGTAGCCGGATTTGTATATTCATTAAAAAAAGGATAAGCCGGTCATCGACTTATCCTTTTTATATCTTTGGGAATCTTTTCCTAATTACAGAATCATTTAATCTTCGTTAGGAACTATCAGTTTGTATCCCTTACCATGGATATTGATGATTTCAATCTGAGGATCGTCCTTCAAATGCTTACGGAGTTTGGTGATATAAACATCCATTGAGCGTGCATTGAAGTAATTGTCATCAATCCAGATGGTCTTCAGAGCAAAATCGCGCTGCAGAATTTCATTAGAGTGAGCACAGAGCAAAGCAAGAAGTTCATTCTCCTTGGTGGTAAGCTTGGTCTGCTTTTCACCAATGGTAAGAAGCTGCTTCTGTGTATCGAAGGTAAAGTCACCAATGTGATACATGGTAGACTCCTTGCTCTTCTTGCCACGTACGCGGCGGAGAATAGCCTCTACACGGAATACCAATTCTTCCATAGAGAATGGCTTGGTGATATAATCATCAGCACCAATCTTGAAACCTTCAAGGATATCTTCCTTCAATGTCTTGGCAGTAAGGAAGATGATTGGGAGGTCGGCATTGGTCTGACGAATTTCCTGTGCCAGGGTAAAGCCGTCCTTCTTTGGCATCATCACGTCGAGTACTGCAATATCAAACTTATTTTTATTGAATTCCTTATAACCTACCTCGCCATCAGGGCACAGAACTGTGGTAAATCCCTTTGCCTGCAAATATTCGCGAAGCAACATACCTAAATTTTCATCGTCCTCGCAAAGCAAGATTTTAATTTTCTCTTCCATATCTTTATTCTTTAAAATTATTAATATTCTTTTAATTCTTTATTCTGTTTCTTCAAGTCTTAACTGTGAATCACCGGCAACTTGATGGTAAAGGTTGTGCCCTTTCCCAATTCGCTATCTACCTTAATTTCACCATCATGAAGATCTACTATCTTCTTGACATAAGCCAATCCCAGTCCGAATCCCTTCACATCATGGACATTGCCCGTATGTACGCGATAGAACTTGTCGAATATCTTCTTCAGATTCTCCTTCTTCATACCCAGACCGGTATCCGTAATCGAGAGATACAGATGTTCTTCATCATTCCAGGTCTTCATCGTAATGTTAAGCGGCTCGTCTGGCTTGCGGTATTTCACGGCATTGTCCATCAGATTGAAGATGACATTCTGGAAATGCACCTCGTCAACATATAGTCCCGAATCGATGGCTTCGATATCGGTATAGACCTTACCACCTGTATGCTCAACGCGGAGCGAGAAGGAATTGGCAATATTCTCAACCATCTCGTTCAGATCGAGTTCTTTCTTCTTGAACACCGCCTTCTTGCGGTCGAACATACTCATCTGCAATACCTTTTCTACCAGGAAACGAAGACGCTTCGATTCATCGTTGATCACGTTACCCAGATGTTTCTGCATCTGTTCACTCTTTGCTACCGAGGTATCATTGAGCATCTGCGCTGCCAGACTGATACTGGCTATCGGCGTCTTCAGTTCGTGGGTCATATTATTGATGAAGTCGTTCTTTATCTCTGTATATCTCTTTTGTCTGAAGATAACCACAATGGTAAAGATGAAGGTAATCAGCAGTACCAGCGTGAAGATGACACTAGGAATCATGAAGCGCACACTGGAGAAGATATAGCTGTTCATATCCGGGAAATGCACCCTTACTACGCCCATCTTCGACTGCGGGTCGTTGCGGAAGAGCACCTGTGAGTAGCTGTATTCCTCACCCTCGTCCGTATAGTCAGGACAGCGGTAAACCTCTCGTCCATCCTGAGTAGTCACGGTGAAATGATAAGGAATGTTGATACCATTATTCATCATCTCAGCCTTGAGGTCCTGATCGAGCTGCTTGAAGTTGATTCTCTCCTTCAGCGGCTTGTCTGATGCCGAATAAAGGATAGAATATACCACCTCATCCAGCAACGCTTTCTGATAGACATAGCGGTTCTTCACGATTTCCTGAAGCGACTTCTGTGTTTCTGTCAGCGAATTCTTATCGCTACGCAGTATCATCGCCTTCGGCATATTGCAGGATGTGTGGCATTTGTCTTCAGCTCGAAAGTTGAATAAACTGCCGTTCCCTTGTTCTTATCTTTATTGGCCTTACGTTCTGTCTCGTTGACATTCTTTTCGAGATAGCGCAGAGTTTCATTAAGCTCCAAATTTCTTGAAGCTTGATACAGGGCTCTGTTGACCGACTCATCAAACTGTTCCTTCTTCATGTTTACCATCTCCTGGATGTAACTGAGCTGCAAGTACAGCAGCGCAAGGAACGAAAAGCCCATGATAATGGCTATGGTCCAAATCGTTTTCTTCTTCATGGGGGCAAAGATAAGAAATTTCTTAATCAGTTAACTTAAAATCGTTAATTAATTATTTACTCTTTCTAGTTTTTAACATTTTCACGTATTTTTTAGTTTCGTATATAAAACTAAATTTTCATTTTCCATAAAAAAAAGAGAGGAAGTATACATATCACATGCACACTTCCCCATATTGGTCATATCAACATAAAATTTTAATTTATATAAGAGAGATTTTTCTCTAACCTAACAATTGCTATTCAGCATCCTTCTCCAATTCTGCCTCATGATCCGCAATCAGCTTACTCTGAATGTCGGAAGGAACCAACTCGTAGCTGGCAAACTTGGCAGTGAATGAAGCACGTCCACCTGTCAATGAACTCAGAGAGATGGAATAGCTGGCAAGTTCCTTCAGAGGAATCTTGGCACTCAGCTTCTGATAACCAGCCTCGCTGTCCATACCCATAATGAGAGCACGACGTCCCTGGAGATCACTCATCACATCACCCATGAAATCAGCAGGTACATAAACCTCAAGATCATAGATCGGCTCCAGAATCTTCGGACCAGCCTGTTTGAAGGCATCGCTGAACGCATGGCGGGCAGCAAGCATGAACGAAAGTTCATTACTATCTACTGGGTGCATCTTACCATCATAAACGATGACACGTACATCACGTGCATAACTGCCCGTCAACGGACCATGTTCCATACAGTCCATAATACCCTTCAGAATAGCTGGCATGAAGCGGGCATCAATGGCACCACCAACCACAGAGTTGAGGAATACCAGTTTACCACCCCATGGCAAACTAACCTCTTCACGGCTCTTGATATTCATCTTGAATTCCTGGCCGTTGAAGGTGAATGATGTAGGATCAGGCATACCTTCTGCGTATGGTTCAACTATGAGATGCACCTCACCAAACTGACCGGATCCACCACTCTGTTTCTTATGACGGTAGTCGGCACGAGCTTCTTGGTAATAGTCTCACGATATGGAATACGTGGCTCTTCGAAAGTCACATTGAGTTTCTCGTTGTTTTCCAGACGCCACTTCAGTGTGCGGAGATGGAACTCACCCTGACCTCTTACGATTACCTGACGCAATTCCTTGCTCTGATCAACAATCCATGTAGGGTCTTCCTGACGCATCTTCAGGAGTGCAGCCATCAGTTTCTCTGTATCCTGAACATTGGCAGCCTTGATAGCACGTGAATACTTAGGATTAGGATATTTAATGAAGTCGAAACGCCACTCAGCCCCCTTACCATTAAGGGTATTGCCGGTCTTCACGTCCTTCATCTTCACGGTACAGCCGATATCACCAGCATTCAACTGCTCTACAGGCACACGGTTGGCACCCGCACAGGCATAAATCTGTCCGATACGCTCCTTGGAGCCACGATCTGCATTAGTCAGGTCGTCACCATTCTTGATAGAGCCGCTCATCACCTTGAAGTAGCTTACCTCACCAATATGAGGTTCCATACCAGTCTTGAAGAAGTAAACACTCTCAGGACCATTGCTGTCTGGCGTAATTTCCTCACCACGTGTATTATGCAGTTTCGGCATCTCGCTTACGAAAGGAACCACATTGCCCAGGAACTCCATCAGGCGGTGAACGCCCATCGACTTACCTGCACAAACGCAGAACACAGGAAGATGCTACGGGTAACCAATCCCTTGCGGATGCCCTCGCGAAGTTCATCTTCTGTCAGACTCTCGCTCTCGAAGAACTTCTCCATCAGTCCCTCATCGTTCTCGGCTGCAGCCTCTACAAGAGCCGTATGAAGTTCCATGGCTTTCTCCATTTCTTCTTCTGGAATATCTTCAATAATAGGAGCACCGCCCTCAGGCTTCCAGGAATATTTTTTCATCAATAAGACGTCAATGAGAGCATTGAAGCCTGAACCGGTCTCGATAGGATATTGTATCTGCACACACTTAGAACCGTAAATGTCCTTCATGGTAGCTATGATATTATCAAAGTCGCACTTGTCTGAGTCGAGCTGGTTTACCAGGAAGATGACAGGTTTACCCAACTTCTCTGTATAACGGAAGTTGTTCTGTGTACCTACTTCTGGACCATACTGACCATTAATAAGGATAACTGCCTGATCGGTAACATTGAGTGAAGTAATGGCGCCTCCCACGAAATCATCGCTACCTGGGCAATCTATAATGTTAAGCTTCTTGTTGTTCCACTCTACATGAAAAACTGTAGGGAACACAGAGTAGCCGTATTCCAACTCAACTGGGAAGTAGTCGCTCACCGTATTTTTCGCTTCTACAGAGCCTTTACGCTTGATAACGCCTGCTTCAAATAACATACTCTCGGCAAGTGTAGTCTTGCCGCTACCCGCACTGCCCAACAGCGCAATGTTTTTAATCTCATTTGTCTGATAAACTCTCATGACGCTTATAGATTTTTAAGGGTTATACTTAAATTTGCTAGTTGCAATCCACAGTCAAACCATCGGTTTTTCTGTTTCATGCTACTAAAGTACAAAAAAATCGCACATTGCCAAAAGTTTTGGGCAAAAAACTTCTGTTTTTTAAAACATATTAGTACTTTTGCACTTTGTTTAGACATGTTTTTGTCTTTACACCTTATTATATATAGAAAAAGAAGTTCAGAAATATGGCAGGACTATACATACATATCCCCTTTTGTGAAAGCCGGTGCATCTACTGCGGTTTTACAGTACCACCTCCCTCAAGTTAAGGGATGATTACACTGATGCCCTCTGCCGGGAGATGCAGATGCGCCCGGCAAAAGCCGCTCTCGGAAGCAATGAAACTATCGAAACCATCTATCTGGGCGGTGGAACCCCGAGTCAGCTCAACGGCTCCCAACTCAACCAGATTTTCTCTGCTATCAGAAAAAACTATACGCTGGCAGAGAATATGGAGATCACGATGGAATGCAATCCGGACGATGTTACCGGCGATTTTTGTGAAACGCTGAAGCAACTCCCCATCAACCGCATCAGCATGGGGGCACAGACCTTCTGTAACGAGCGTTTACGCTTTCTGCATCGCCGTCATAATGCCGGAGAGGTAGAAGAAGCCGTCACCCGACTCCGTAACATCGGCATCCGCAATATCAGTATCGACCTGATGTTCGGATTCCCCGAAGAATCTCTTTCCCAATGGATGAGCGATATCAGGCACGCCATACAGCTGGAGGTGGAACACATATCTGCCTACAGTCTGATGTACGAAGAGGGAACGCCCCTCTACCATATGCTGAAACAGGGAAAGATTAGCGAAATAGATGAAGAAACCAGTCGCAAGATGTATGAAACCCTGATAGACCAGCTTACTGGAGCAGGCTACGAACATTATGAAATCAGCAATTTTGCCATCCGGGCTTCCGTTCACGTCACAACAGCAGCTACTGGCACGAGGTACCATATATCGGAATAGGAGCAGCCGCCCACTCCTACAATAGGAAGCAGCGCAGCTGGAATATCGAAAATATCCAGACTTATATTCGAAGCATCGGCGATGGCATTCTGCCTTCTGAGAGTGAACAGCTAGATATTTCCACTCGATACAACGATCTGATAACAACCGCCTTGCGAACAAGCGACGGAATAAACCTCATGAAGATGGAGCAGGAATTCGGAAAAGAACTGGCAGACAGACTGCTCCAGGAAGCCCAGCCGCATATCAGCCGGGGCTGATGAAAATAAAGAACGGCAGGCTCTCCCTCACTCGGGAAGGTCTTTACATATCGGATGATGTGATGAGTGATTTCATGATTATATAATGGTTTCAATAAACAAAAAAGCCTTGGAATCTAATTCCAAGGCTCTAATTTCTTTAAACCATTTTTCTTGTATACTTCATAATAAAAAGCTTTAATGCTCTTGACCACTTGTATGGTAGATTTCTTTTTCTGCAACATAGGCTTAACCAGCTGCATCACAGCAAAACAAACTACCACAATAAGCAATACTACTGCCCAAGAGAGAATCTCACTCTGAATATCCAAAATTGGCTGGAGCCAATGCCAAAGCCACAGGCAGGATAAAACAGACCCAATCTATCGGGCTGTCAAGCTTGGTTGATTCGATATATTCATCGCGTAGTGCTTTTGGAGCATTCAAGATTAATCTTTTCTGGTGCTTATTCCAGTAATCTTCAAATTCTTTTTCCATGCAATCCATTTACTGTTTTGTCTTAAAACTAGACGGTTAAAACTTCAATACTTATACTTTTCTTTATACTTTTCGGCTACAAAGATAAGAATAATTATTCATTTCTCCAAAATTACAACATACTACTTTGAATATTTAACGTATATTAATTCTAATGGTCAAAACAAAAACTTGCCCTTCACTGCATCACTTGACAATAGCCTGCTTGTATATAGACAGGAAAAGGCAACACCCAACGACGGGCATTGCCTTTCTTGTATAATAACAAAGAGGAATTTTATCTCTCATTAAGTAGCTTATACTCCAGTTCGCCAAGAATATTCTTATATGCAGGACGGATAATACGACGGCCTTCGAAATTGAGTTCTTCAATACGATGGGCTGTCCAACCCACGATACGTGCCATGGCGAAAATAGGTGTATAGATTTCCTGTGGCAAACCAATCATTTCATAGATAAAGCCACTGTAGAAATCAAGATTCGCACACGCTGGCTTGCTGCCTCCACGGTGTTCCTGCAGACATTTGATACCTTCCTGCTCTATCAGCTTCAGGAATTATACTCGTCTTCTCTACCCTTTTCCTTGGCAAGTTCACCTGCCAGGCGCTTCAGTTCAACGGCACGTGGGTCACTCAAAGTATAGACCGCATGACCGATACCATAAATGAGACCTGTCTTGTCATAAGCCTCCTTGTTGAGCATTCGCTTAAGGTAAGTATCAAGTTCAGTTACATTACCCCAATCCTTGATAGCTTCTTTCAAGTGGTGGAACATATTGATAACCTTGATATTGGCACCACCATGCAAAGGACCTTTAAACTACCGATACCAGCAGCAATAGAACTGTAAGTATCTGTACGGGTAGAAGATGTTACACGTACTGTAAAGGTTGAGTTGTTACCACCACCATGTTCTGCCTGGATAATCAGGAGAAGGTCGAGCATACGGGCATCCAGTTCGGAATAGTTTTCATGCTTCATCATATAAAGAAAGTTCTCTGCAATAGAGAGATTCTCACGAGGATGACGAATATGTAGACTTCTACCTGAACAGAGTGACGGTAGATATTGTATGCATAAGCAATGATGGTTGGGAACTTGGCAATCAACTCAATACTCTGGCGCATCAGATTGTCACGGCTGATGTCATCCGGATTCGGATCGAAGGTGTACATTTCGAGCACACAACGGGCCAGGATGTTCATGATGTTGCTGCCTTCCAGCTCGATGATATGGGTGATCGTACGATGATCAAGCGGCATATTATCGTTCAAAAGTTCCTTGAAAGCATCCAATTCCTCCTTATCAGGCAACTGGCCCGAGAGCAGCAGGAAGGCTACTTCCTCGAATCCGAAGCGCTTCTCCTTCAAGAGAGGAGTTACCAGGTCATCAAGTTCATAACCACGATAATAAAGTTTACCTTCTGTAGGAGTCAACTTACCTTCTGCATCGCGCTCATAACCCACTACATTACCGATATTGGTCAGTCCGACCAACACACCAGAGCCATCCTCATTACGAAGTCCACGCTTCACATTGAACTTCTTGAATGCATCCTTATCAATCTTGCATGAGTTTTTTACCTCATCGCTTAATTTATATATTAAATATTCTTTATTCATAACTATTACTTTTTTAGCTGCATGGCTACAACTATTATTTCTTTGCAGCAAAGTTCAATGCAGAACCAGCCTTAAACCATGCAATCTGTGTATCATTATAAGTATGCTCAACCTCGAAATTATCCTCAGAACCATCCTTGTGCTTCAGGGTGACGGTGAGTTTAGAACCTGGAGTAAACTCCTTCAAACCTGTCAAAGAGATGCGGTCGTCCTCCTGCACCTTATTATAATCATCCTTGTTACAGAATGTGAGGGCAAGCATACCCTGTTTTTTCAAGTTGGTTTCGTGGATGCGGGCGAAACTCTTGGCGAGAATCACCTTCACGTTGAGGAAACGAGGCTCCATAGCTGCATGCTCACGGGAAGAACCTTCACCATAGTTATCCTCTGCCACCACGATGCTGCTGATGCCTTTTGCCTTGTAAGCCTTGGCAGCGGTAGAAACCTCGACATAAGCACCATCCAACTGGTTCTTCACCTTATTGCTCTCACCGTTAAAGGCATTAACGGCACCCATTAAAAGGTTGTCGGAGATGTTCTGCAAATGTCCACGGAACTTCAGCCAAGGACCCGCCATAGAGATGTGGTCGGTGGTACATTTGCCCTCGGTTTTGATAAGAAGCGGCATATCTGTCAGGTCTTTTCCATCCCATGGAGCAAACGGAGCAAGTTTCTGGAGTCGGTTGCTGTCAGGCGAAATGACTACCTCTACATTGGCATTTTCTTCGCTTGGGGCAATGAATCCCTTATCCTCTACAGCAAAGCCCTTAGGTGGGAAGGTGAAACCTGTAGGCGCATCGAGCATCACGCTGTTGCCATCCTTATCCAGCAAGGTATCTGTAGCCGGATTGAAGTCGAGACGGCCCGCAATGGTGAGAGCCACGGTGAGCTCTGGACTGCCGATGAAAGCAAACGTATTAGGGTTACCATCAGCACGGCGGCGGAAGTTTCGGTTGAAAGAGGTAACGATGGCATTCTTGCGCGTATTATCGTCGGTATGACGCTTCCACTGTCCGATGCAAGGACCGCAAGCATTGGTCATGATGAGGCTCCAATCTTCTTGAAATCATCAAGGATGCCATCACGCTCGGCTGTATAGCGAATCTGCTCTGAACCCGGGTTGATGACAAGCTGTCCTTTCACCTCAATACCTTTCTCATAAGCCTGACGGGCAATGCTGGCAGCACGGGCCAAGTCCTGATAAGAAGAGTTGGTACAGCTACCTACCAATCCTACTTCTACTACCATCGGATAATCGTTGGCAGGACCTTTTGCTTCATGTGAGAGATTGGTGTGGCTGCATCTGGAGTGAACGGACCGTTAAGATGAGGTTCAACCTTAGAAAGGTCGATTTCAACAATCTGGTCGTAGAAAGCAGACGGATCTGCCAACACCTCATCATCAGCACGGAGTTCGGCTGCATTCATCTGTGCGAGAGATGCAATTTCTTCACGGCCTGTCTTGCGGAGATACTCGCTGGCATTCTGGTCGAATGGGAAGATAGAGCATGTGGCACCCAATTCGGCTCCCATGTTACAGATGGTAGCCTTGCCGGTGGTAGAGATGCTGTCCAATCCCTCGCCGAAGTATTCGAGGATGGCATTGGTTCCGCCCTTTACGGTAAGGATGCCGAGGATTTCGAGAATCACATCCTTAGGAGTGGCCCAGCCAGAGAGTTTACCTGTGAGATGCACACCAATGAGACGTGGCATCTTGAGTTCCCAAGGCTGACCGGTCAACACATCTACGGCATCAGCACCACCTACACCTACTGCCACCATGCCGAGACCGCCGGCATTAGGAGTATGAGAATCGGTACCCACCATCATACCTCCAGGGAATGCATAGTTTTCGAGCACTACCTGATGGATGATTCCGGCACCAGGTCCCCAGAATCCGATATGGTATTTCTGAGAAACAGACTTCAGGAAGTCGTAAACCTCCTTATTGGTTTTGCAAGCCTCAGGAAGATCTTGTGTTGCGCCCACATCGGCACGAATCAAGTGATCACAATGTACGGAAGCAGGTACGGCCACCTTGTCCTTACCCGCATTCATGAACTGCAAGAGTGCCATTTGCGCAGTCGCATCCTGCATCGCCACGCGATTAGGTCGGAAGTCAACATATTCCACACCTCTTTTATATGATCGCAACTGTGTTGGGTCGAAAAGATGTGCAAAGAGCACCTTCTCGGCATAAGTAAGAGGTCGTTTCACCGTAGCCTTAGCCTGGGCTACACTTTCCGAATACGAAGCGTAAAAGCTTCTCAGCATTTCAATGTCCAATATCATCTTGTTCACAATTTTAATTAATTATACACTCTTTCGAGCAATTCTGTTTGCAAAAATACAACTTTTTCTACAAATAGTAGCATGTTTTATCGAAAATTTATCATTTTGATATGATTTTTCTATTTTTTGATAATTTTGTTGCATATTTATACGTTAATCACTCTCTTTCCGGAAAAATAGGATTATGATATAAAAAGACAAGAATGGCTACGGAAAGGCAGGAAAACAGAGAAAAAAAGAAAGGAAAGTGAAGAAAAGAGGAGTTAAAATGAAAGAAAAAGCAAAAATTTTTGGTACTCTCCGCATTATTTATTATTTTTGCAGATGTTATGAGAATAGACATTATTACAGTATTACCAGAGATGCTGGAGGGATTCTTCAATGAGTCCATTCTGGCACGTGCGCAGAAGAAGGGTCTAGCGGAGATTCATCTGCACAATCTGCGTGACTACACATTAGATAAATGGAAGCGTGTGGACGACTATCCATACGGCGGAAGTGCCGGCATGGTGATGCAATGTGAACCAATAGACCGCTGCATTGCTGCACTGAAGGCAGAGCGCGAGTATGATGACGTGATTTACGTTTCGCCAGATGGTGAAACTTTCAACCAGAAGATAGCCAACGAAATGTCGATGCAGGGTAACCTCATCATCCTCTGCGGTCACTACAAGGGTATTGACCAGCGTGTGCGCGACCATCTCATTACCCGAGAAATCAGTGTAGGTGATTATGTGCTGACGGGTGGCGAACTTGCTGCAGCCATCATCTCAGATGCCGTCATCCGACTAGTTCCGGGTGTTATCAGCGACGAACAGAGCGCACTTTCCGACTGTTTCCAGGACGACATTCTTGCCGCCCCTATCTACACCCGTCCTGCCGACTACAAGGGATGGAAGGTTCCGGAGATTCTGCTCAGTGGCAACGAAGCCAAGATTCGCCAGTGGGAATTCGACCAGGCCATGGAAAGAACCAAGCGCCTGCGCCCTGACCTACTGAAATAAGAAGAAATCATTGCTGATTACTATCATACCCAGAACGGTGATTTTTAGGCACGGTGTAATCCGTTCCTAAAAAATCACCGTTCTACTCATTCTCAAGCCATATACTAAAACTCTACACCTTATTTATCAACTACACCTTATTAATATTATTCTTTTTCTACGCATTTTTCGCAGAAAGCCTCACCCAGCATGAAACCTTCTTCGTAGAGGCGTTCCAGTTTATCGGTATCCTTCTCTATTCTGCCAACTTCCAATGGACGGATTGGACGGATACAGGTAATCTTACCCGCAGCCTCCAGATCATCTACAAGCTGGATCTGTTCGTTATAAGCCGATGACGGTGACTCAGAGCCACACGCAGGCGAGGATAGTTCTTATATAAATAAGGTATCTTATGGTCTTTGCCCATATCACGCCATCCTTTGTTGCGAGTCAGGACAACCACATTGTGTTGCCACCCCATGTCAATGGCGTGCTGTACCGGAATACTGTCCGCAATACCACCATCCAACATCGGAATGCCATCCACTTCCACTATCTTGCTCACAAATGGCAAACTGCTAGAAGCACGCACAACATCCAGTGCACGCTGCCTGTCATGATTCTCGGAAAGATACATAGCCTTGCCCGTAAGACAATTGGTAGTAACCATCTCGAAACCATCGGCATACTTAAAATAGGTATCAAAATCGAAAGGTAAGAGCTGGTTCGGAAACTTATCGTAGAGCAATTTGCGGTCGAAGATACACCCCTGAGTCACCAGATGGCGAATACCGATATACTGGTATCGGGCCAGATAATCGATGTTAGAGATACGGGCACGCCGAGGCTGGCGGCTCATATACGACATGCCATTACATGCCCCAGCCGATACAGCCACCGTATAAGGGAAATGAACATCATGCTTCATGAAGGCATCCAGTACCCCACTGGTGAAGACCCCTCGCATGCCTCCTCCCTCAAGAACCAAACCTGTTGTTTTCAAATTCAATTTCATAACACACTCTCTGCTTTTAAAATTCTGAAAATAATTATATTTTGCTCGCAGTATAGACAATTTTCTTACATTTTGTCTAGCAAAAAAGCCGTTTTTATATTAATTATTTATAAATTTACGCGTTTTATTCAATTTTGCTTGCAAAGATACGTATTTTTTGGGAAATAATTGCTAACTTTGCAAGCAAAATAATGTAAAATACTAAAAATATGTTCAGCAAAGAGACTTACATCAGCCGCAGACAGGAGTTGAAGAAGCTTGTGAAAAGCGGCGTAATTATACTTTTCGGAAACAACAACTCACCATGTAATTTCCCTAATAACGGATATTACCCTTTCCGTCAGGACTCGACATTTCTCTATTATTTCGGATTGCAGCGCGACGGTCTGGTAGGTGTGATAGATATAGACAACGATATTGAAACCCTGATTGGCGACGACATCGACCTCGTAGACATCGTATGGTACGGAAGCGTTGACAGTGTTCACGATCTTGCAGCGCAGGTAGGCGTTCACAACTCAGCACCTATGAAAACGCTCAAGACTATCTGCAACGACGCCATGTCGAAGAAGCGCAAGATTCATTTCCTGCCACCTTACCGCTACGACATCAAACTGCAGATATTCGACCTTCTGGGCATCCATCCTAACCAGCAGAAAGAAGAGGCCAGCATGGACCTCATCAAGCTGTTGTGAAGATGCGTTCAACTAAGACCCAGGAAGAAATCGAGGAATTGGAGCGTGCTGCTGTCATCGGATACAAGATGCATACCACAGCGATGAAGCTCGTACGTCCGGGTGTGACAGAAAAATATGTTGCAGGTCAGGTAAGCGGCATTGCCCACTCTTACGGAGCCATGGTCAGTTTCCCAACCATCTTCAGTCAGCACGGTGAAATTCAGCATGGTTATCCATCTATGAATGTACTGGAAGAAGGCAGACTGGCACTCTGTGATGCAGGTGCAGAAACTATGAACAACTACTGTTCAGACAACACCCGCACCATGCCGGTGAGCGGAAAGTTCAGCCAGCGCCAGTTGGAAATCTACTCTATTGTAGAAGAATGCCACGACCATGCACTGGATGTAGCCAAGCCAGGCGTAAAATGGGCTGACGTACACTTCTCTGTTTGCCGCCTGCTCTTCGACCGCATGAAGGAGCTCGGACTTGCAAAGGGTGATACAGAAGAGGCTGTAAAGGCTGGAGCACACGCCATGTTCCTGCCTCATGGTTTGGGCCACATGATGGGAATGGATGTTCACGACATGGAGAACCTCGACCAGATTAACGTTGGTTTCGACGAAGAGGTACGCCCTAATCTGGAGCAATTCGGTACCAACTGCCTGCGTATGGGTCGCCGTCTGCAGGAAGGTTTCGTGGTAACCGACGAGCCGGGAGTTTACTTCATCCCTGCCCTCATCGACGACTGGAAGGCATCCGGTCACTGTGCAGAATTCCTCAACTTCGACAAGATTGAGACCTATAAAGATTTCGGTGGTATCCGAATTGAGGACGATGTACTCATCACCAAAGATGGTTGCAGATTCCTGGGCAAAGACCGCATACCTTATCATCCAAAAGATGTTGAGGAGTTCATGGCAGCCAACAAGGAATAAAATTCCTGAAAGAGAAATCATTTCAGAAAAAGGAATCAGAGAGAAGATATAACAAGAACATTAATATAAAGAGAAAAGAATTCATGAAGAAAACTATGATTGTTGCAGCCTTGATGCTTTGGTAGCCACAGGAGCAAATGCGAAGAAAGCTGCAGACTCTGCAGAAGTAGCAAAGAACAAACCTGTATTTACTGTAGTAAAGCAGAATCCTATCACTAGCATCAAGGACCAGAACCGCAGTGGTACGTGCTGGGCTTACTCTACCCTCAGCTACTTCGAGAGCGAAATCTTGAAGAAGACAGGCAAGATCTACGACCTCAGCGAAATGTTCGTAGCCAACAAGACTTATATGGACCGCGCCACAGTGGCTGTAAGAATGCACGGCGACGTGAGCTTCTCTGAGGGTGGTAGCGCCTACGATGTACTCTATGCTTTGCAGCACTATGGTATTGTACCTGAGTCTGCCATGCCTGCACCAGGTTCATTGACAGGTGACTCTTTGGCTAACTTCGGTGAGTTCTTCAATGTAATGACTCCATACGTAGAGGCAGTAGCAAAGAGCACAGCTAAGAAGCTTTCTCCAGCCTGGAAGAGCGGTCTTCAGGGCATCATCGACTCTTACATCGGTAAGGCTCCTGAGAAGTTTACATACGAGGGCAAGCAGTATACTCCACAGAGCTTCTGCCAAAGCTCGGTTTGAATCTTGATGATTATGTAACCATTACCAGCTACACCCACCACCCAATGTGGAGCAAGTTTGCTGTTGAGGTACAGGATAACTGGCGCTGGCCTTTGAGTTACAACGTTCCTATGGAAGACATCTGCAAGATCATCGACAACGCAGTAAACAACGGTTACACAGTAGCTTGGGGCGGTGACGTAACAGAAGATGGTTTCACTCGCAAGGGTCTCGGCATCGCTTACGACGTAAAGAAGGTTCGCTCTATGGCCGGTACAGATGCTGACCATTGGTTCAAGCTCTCTAAGGACGAGAAGAAGGAGAAGTTTGATTCTCTCGGCGTAAATGCTCCTGAGATTGTTCCTACCCAGGCTATGCGTCAGGAAGCATTCGACAATTGGGAGACAACTGACGACCACGGTATGCACATCTACGGTATCGCTAAGGATCAGAACGGCAAGGAGTACTACATGGTTAAGAACTCTTGGGGCGAGTATGGTGACTACAAGGGAACCTGGTACATGACCAAGGCTTTCGTAGCTTACAAGACTATGGACTTCATGGTTAACAAGAACGCCCTTCCTAAGGACATCCGCAAGAAGCTCGGAATCTAGGAGAGTTTTAATAGTTAAAAGTTTATAGTTAACAGTCTATAGGTTTTCTATGGACATTCTCCTAAACAAAAATATTCAAGGGGCAGCAAACCGATGAGTTTGCTGCCTTTTTTGTTGCCAAGAAAATCTCTTATTTACTTATTTTGGGTTGCCAACAAGTCTTATTTTTACTTATTTCTAGGTAATTTAGTAAAATTCCTCCCTAAACATTTCCTTTTGTCATTTTATTTTCGTAACTTTGGAGGCAGAAATAAAAAATAATTAAAATGCATTTTAAATGGAATTACGAATCACCAACACCTGAACAGCAAAAAGCAGCTGAAGAATTAGGCGCCAAGCTAAATATGAGCCCAGTTCTTGCCCATTTGCTCATCAAGCGCGAGATTACGACAGAGTCTGCAGCCAAACGGTTCTTCCGTCCACAACTCTCAGATCTCATCAATCCATTCCTGATGAAAGACATGGATATTGCCGTAGACCGCCTGAACGATGCTATGGGTAGAAAGGAACGTATCCTTGTTTACGGAGACTATGACGTAGACGGATGCACCGCCGTTGCCTGGTGTACAAATTCTTGCAGCAATTCTATTCAAACATCGACTACTACATTCCCGACCGCTACGACGAAGGTTACGGAGTGAGTAAGAAAGGAATTGATTTTGCTCATCAGACTGGTGTAAAACTGATTATTATTCTAGACTGCGGAATCAAGCTATTCAGGAGATAGAATATGCCAAGAGTCTGGGAATAGACTTCATCATCTGCGACCATCACGTTCCTGACGATGTGATGCCACCTGCTGTGGCCATACTCAATCCGAAGCGTCCTGACGATCCATTCCCATTCAACATCTCTGCGGATGCGGTGTAGGATTCAAGTTTATGCAGCTTTTGCCAAGAACAACAACATTCCATTCTCCAGGCTCATTCCTCTGCTCGACTTCTGCGCCGTGAGTATTGCTGCCGACATTGTGCCGGTGGTAGATGAGAACAGAATACTCGCCTTCCATGGTCTTAAGTTGCTGAATACCAATCCAAGTATCGGTCTGAAATCCATCATCGACATCTGCGGACTGAACGGACGCGAGCTCTCTATGAGCGATATTGTGTTCAAGATTGGTCCCCGCATCAATGCTTCAGGCAGAATGGAGAACGGCAAGCTGAGTGTAGATCTGCTGGTAGAAAGAGACTATTCCTCAGCCCTGCGCATGGCCAGACACATCAATGAGTACAATGAGCAGCGCAAAGACATAGACAAGCAGATGACTGAAGAAGCCAACGGCATCGTATCGCGTCTGGAAAGCATGAAACACAACTCCAGCATCGTGCTCTATGATGAAGGCTGGAAAAAGGGAGTCATTGGCATAGTTGCTTCCCGACTCACCGAAATCTACTTCCGCCCTACCATTGTTCTGACCCGGGATGGTGATATGGCTACAGGTTCAGCACGTAGCGTAACGGGATTTGACATCTACTCAGCCATCAAGAGTTGCCGCGACCTCCTGCTCAATTTCGGTGGTCATACCTATGCTGCCGGACTTACCTTGAAGTGGGATAAGGTTAGAGAGTTCAGAGACAGGTTCCAGCATTATGTAGAAGAGCATATTTCGCCTCAACAGACAGAACCGATGCTCAACATAGATGCTGAAATTGACTTTAAAGACATTACCAAGCATCTGCAGGCCGACTTGAAGCGCTTCTCTCCTTTCGGTCCATGTAACCAGAAACCTATTTTCTGCACCAACCGGGTATATGATTATGGTACCAGCAAGGTGGTGGGCAGAGAACAGGAGCACATCAAGTTGGAACTGGTAGACTCAAAATCGAGCACGGTCTTAAACGGCATCGCTTTCGGTCAGAGTGCAGCTGCCCGCTACATCAAGAGTAAGCGAAGTTTCGACATAGCCTTCACCATAGAAGAGAATATTTTTAAGAAAAACCAAGTTCAACTTCAGATAGAAGACATCCGTCCAAACGAAGGATGAGGTACTTAGCCCTATGCATGGATTAGGCACTGATTACTCGGATTACACGGATTTGTAGAGCAAATCCGTCAGGACGCGCAAAAGCATCGAAATCTGTAAGGGCAAAAGTTTCAAAAAATGGCAGATAAATATCAAGAAATACTACGTACATATTGGGGGTATCCTGACTTTCGCGGCATACAACGAGACATCATCGAGAGTATAGCCCGAGGTGAGGATACCCTCGGGCTTATGCCTACAGGTGGCGGTAAATCCATCACCTTCCAGGTTCCAGCCCTTGCCCAAAAGGGCGTCTGCATTGTGGTAACTCCACTCATTGCGCTGATGAAGGATCAGGTACAGCATCTCAAGACCCGCAACATCCTGCTGAAGCCATCTACACAGGATTGTCGCGCCAAGAGATTCTCCGAATATTGGAAAATTGTATTTTCGGTGAAATCAAGTTTCTGTATGTTTCACCAGAACGTCTTTCTTCAGAATTGTTCCAAACTAAACTGCGCCACATTCCGGTGAGTTTCATCACGGTAGATGAAGCTCACTGCATCAGCCAGTGGGGTTACGATTTCCGCCCGTCTTATCTCGAAATTGCAAAAATAAGAGATATGAAGCCCGGTGTACCAGTCCTTGCTCTTACGGCTACGGCCACTCCCGATGTAGTAGAAGATATCCAGAACCAGCTTCACTTCAAGAAGCAAAACGTATTTAAAATGAGTTTTGCCCGCAAGAATCTTGCCTATGTGGTGCGCACCACCAACGACAAGTTGATCGAAATGGTTCATATCCTGCAGTGTACCCAAGGCTCGGCAATCATTTATGCGAGAAGCCGAAAACGAACCAAGGAGATGGCAGAACTTCTGAACAAACAAGGTATTTCTGCTACATTTTACCATGCCGGATTGGATTCCGACGTGAAGGATATCCGACAGAAAAACTGGCAAAATGACGAGATAAGGGTAATGGTAGCAACCAATGCTTTCGGCATGGGAATAGACAAGTCAGATGTGAGAATGGTAATTCATATAGATTGTCCAGACTCACTGGAAGCCTATTTTCAAGAGGCGGGACGAGGCGGAAGAGACGGCGAAAAGGCTTATGCTGTGCTGCTCTACAACCAGAGCGATGAAAACAAACTCATGAAACGCATAGACGAAACCTTCCCAGACAAAGAATTCATCAAAGACGTTTACGAGCATCTTGCTTACTTTTTCCAGGTGGCAGTTGGAAGCGGAATGGGACAGACTTTCATGTTCGAGATAGAGAAGTTCTGCTTCACCTACAAGTACTTCCCTACTCGCGTAGACTCGGCTCTGCGCATTCTGGAGCGCTCAGGCTATATCCACTACGAGGACAATCCTGACGGAAAAGCAAGAATCAGATTTAACATCAGCGAAATGATCTCTATCTGCTAGAGAATGTTTCGGAGAAGGAAGAGTTTGTTATTACGGGGCTTCTGCGTAATTACGGCGGTCTGTTTACCGACTATGTTTACATTGATGAGTCGCTGATAGAGCGTGTAAGCGAACTAAACCGTCAGCAGGTATACATGATTCTGAAAAATCTGAGTGCCCGCCACATCATCGACTTCATTCCCCGCCGCAAGACACCTTATATCAGCTACACGCGTCCTAGAAGATGGTTTCAGAGTTATCATCCCTGAGGAGGTATGGGAAGTACGCAAGAAACAGTTTACTGCCCACATCAAGAGCATTATCAGTTATGCAAAGAACGACAGCATTTGCCGTTCGCGCCAGCTTCTGAGTTATTTTGGCGAAAAAACGAAAATGAAGGACGACTGCGGGATATGTGATGTCTGCATAGACCACAAAATACCCCAGAAGCAAACCATTATATCAGAAATTCTAGACTTGCTGAAAGACGGAAAGCCACATGACATTACAGAATTAAACCAACTGAAATATGATTCAGAAGATATGGCTGCAGTTCTTGAAGAAATGGTTGCAGAGAATATGTTTTATGTCGAGGGAGACAAAATCGTTCATGACCCATAAATGAAATAGTAGAAAGGTGTATCATAAGTTATACTTTATGAGCCCGCTCCCAAATGAAATCACTAAAGCCCCTTATAAACAGAAAAAAGGGAACGACACCTCTCGGGCCATTCCCTTTTCAACATTATGTACGAGAAAAAAATTAGTTATTCTCAGGCGAAGTTTACGAACTGTAACACCAGCCTGCACATTTCCTTGTTGCGCATAGCCTCGAGTTCAGCGTTCAACTTCTCGCGGTAATCAGCCTGAGAGTTCTTGTCGATAGAAATCTGAGCCTCGTTACCAGTCTTTACAGAGTAGTACAACCACTCCATTACAGGCTTGATAGCCTCACGGAAACGAGGAGCCCAGTCAAGAGCACCACGCTGAGCTGTTGTTGAACAGTTAGCATACATCCAATCCATACCCTTAGCACCGAAGAGAGGGCCAAGGCTCTGTGTGAGCTCCTCAACAGTCTCGTTGAAAGCCTCAGATGGTGAGTGACCATTCTCGCGGAGCACGTCATACTGTGCCTCCAACAATCCCTCAATTGCACCCATCAATGAGCCACGCTCACCTGTGAGGTCAGAAGTAGCCTCACGCTGGAATGTAGTCTTAAACAAATAACCGGCACCGATACCAATACCGAAGGCAATAGTCTTATCCTCTGCCTTGCCAGATGCATTCTGGTATACAGCGTAAGAGCAGTTCAAACCACGACCCTCACAGAACATAGTGCGGAGAGAAGTACCAGAACCCTTAGGAGCAACCATGATTACATCAATATCCTTTGGTGGAACAACGCCTGTTCGGTCGCTCCAGTTGATAGCGAAACCATGTGAATAATACAAAGTCTTACCTGGTGTGAGGTATGGCTTAATCTTTGGCCAGCATGCAATCTGACCGGCATCAGAAAGCAACATACAGATGATAGTACCTTTTCAGCAGCTTCCTCGATAGAGAACAGAGTCTTACCAGGAACCCAACCATCCTTCAGACACTTCTCGTAGGTCTTACCCTGACGCTGTCCGACGATGACGTTGAAACCATTATCGCGAAGGTTACAAGCCTGACCAGGACCCTGGATACCATAACCGATAACTGCGATTGTTTCGTTCTTCAATACTTCACGTGCTTTCTCCAATGAAAATTCATGACTGGTGACAACAGTTTCCATTACGCCACCGAAATTCATTTCTGCCATAATTTTTATTTTTTTGTGCGGCTTGCCGTTTGTGGAGCCGCGGGTTATACTTGTCCATACGGATGCGAGCTGTATTCTTATCCAAAGAGAGCCTGTTTGATCCGTCCACCCCCTATCCAAGAAGGCGGCTCTGGGTTTATTCTTATTTTCTGAGTGCAAAGGTAAGCAAATAAAATGAAACTACCAAATTTTTCTTTCAATTTTTAATAAATTTAGCCTTACTTCTTACAACTTCCACCTCATTTGCATCATTTTTGCCGTTTTTTGTTATCTTTATGCAGTATTCTTGCATTTTTTCTACCTCACTAGTTTCTTCCAAATAGAAATGAAGTTGGTCTCCCTGGTGACTTTCTGCTACGTAAGCTATCTCAAATCTTTGCAAAAAGTGAGTTTTGTAATAATCCAGATCAAAGAGGTCGAGGATATGTTCGATATATTTTACCGAGTTGATGTGCCCGTTAACATCTACATCATGATAATAGGTGTCAATGGTTCTCACCAGCTTGGCATTCTTGCCCATTTTCACTCTCGAACTTGCCTGGATAGGACAAGGTTTTTCAGAATCAATATATTCTTTGATGAGCCCGTCGTGAATTTCAAAAATATCAACAGGCTGTCGGGTCTCCGTATCAATCATTGCCCACACGCTCTTGCCGTAACCGTAAACCTTGGCTTCTTCAGATGATGATGACTTGCCGCAGATTTTGAAATCTCGGGATGTGAAATATTTCATGGCACTCTCGCACCAGGTTTCTACCACAAAGCGGTCGTAAGACTTCGGCATCTCTGTCATCTCAATGGCAAGTCGGCTGAGAACCCATGTCTTGTGTCGGGGCATGAGGTAGTTCATGCCGAACCCGCGGTCGTTGCTGTGAAAATCGGCAGCATTGAGCAGATGATTTCCGAGATGCCCCATAAAAAGATGGCTGCTGAAATCGCAGTGAAAAGGCTCCGATAGGAATTCGTAACGCCCTACCTTATCTAATATTTTCTGTTCCATAATATCTGTCTCGTCCTTTAATCTTGTTGTTTGTCTTGTTGTTTTAAACCGAAAAAGCCCCCTGCTCCGCTAGTTTGAAGCCAGAGGAACAAAGGGCATCAAAATATGAAAGAAATCTAATCTTCTGAATTCTGCTTGAGATAATCAGAGATGGGTTCGTCAAAACTTCTCGTAACAGCGATTCTGCCGCTTCGGGTATACTGAAGCAGGCAGTTGTAGCTGTTGAGCTGCTGGAAGAGGTCGGCGATGTCTTCGGTAAGTCCTGCCAGAAGCACGGTGCTGTAGGTAGGATTCACCTCCATCATGCGGGCATCATGCTTGCGGATGGTGCGCGAAACCTCTGGATTTTCAAGCAATACCGGAGTGGAAATCTTGAAGAGAGCTACTTCATGGATGAAGATCTGGTCGTCAGTGTAGTAATCGCTCTTCACCACGTCAATCTTCTTCTCTATTGCCTTGTTGATTTTCTCAATCTGCTCTTCATCACTCCAAACCGTGATGGTATACTTGTGTATATTCTTGATACTGCTGGCCGAAACATTCAAGCTCTCGATATTTACCTGTCTGCGAGTAAACACGGCAGTAATCTGATTCAGGATACCGGCAATGTTTTCTGAGTAAACAAGCAATGTATATAATTTCTTTTCGTTGTTATTCTCCATTTTTCCAAATTTTAAAATAATCGGTTACTTTTCGGAGTCTTTCCTTTTCGGAGGATGCTCCCTCATGAAGGAATTTACACCTTATTATACATAGCCGAAAGCTTTTAATAATTCAACTCGAGTTGCATCTCATCTACACTCTTGCCCGGCAGCGTCATCGGAACGATGTCTTCATTCTCCTTGATGGCGCACTCCAACAGGTAAGGACCTTGGTGCTGATCATCTTCTCCACCTTAGCCTGAAGGTCCTTGCGGTCTATTACCACATCGTATGGTATGCCGTAGGCCTTGGCAATCTCTGCATAATGAGGATTCATCATGTGGGTGAAGGAGTGACGGCCGCCGAACATCAGGTCTTGCCACTGGCGAACGTTGCCCAGATAGTTGTTGTTCAGCAGAATCATCTTTACCGGTGCCTGCTGCTCCATGATGGTGCCTAGTTCCTGGATGTTCATCTGGAAACCACCGTCGCCGAAGAAACAGCAGATGGTGCGGTCGGGAGCTCCGAAGGTGGCACCGATGGCTGCCGGAAGGCCGAAGCCCATGGTTCCGAAGCCACCACTGGTTACGATGCTCAGCTTCTTGGTAAACTTGAAGTAGCGGCTACTGATCATCTGGTTCTGACCGACGTCGTTTACGAGAACTGCTTCATTATGAGTAGCTTCCGTTACCACGTTAGTCACCTCGCCCATGAGCAGCGGTCCCTCTGTAGGATGGATATCTTTCTCTATTACCTTCTCCTGTTCCTGCTGGCAGTATTCCTCGAAGGAGTCTCTCCACTCGCGGTGAACATTCTTGTTCAGCAGACGGGTAATGGCTGGCAGACTCTGCTTGCAGTCGCCACCACAGCCACATCGGTCTTGATAACCTTATCAATCTCAGCCTTGTCAATGTCCAGGTGGATAATCTTTGCCTGAGGAGCATACTTAGAAGGCACGCCTGTGATACGGTCGCTGAAACGCATACCGATGGCGATGAGCACATCACACTCCTGGGTCTTCATGTTGGTAGCATAAGAACCGTGCATGCCGAGCATACCCATGTTGAGCGGGTGGTTGCTAGGCAGGGCAGAAAGGCCGAGCAGGGTTCTGCCGGCAGGGATATCTGCCTTCTCGAGGAATTCGATGAGTTCATTATGTGCACCGCCAAGCTCTACTCCATGACCCACGAGGGCGAATGGTTTCTTGGCATTGTTGATGAGTTCGGCAGCTTCAGCCACCGCCTTTTCATCTATCGTAGGATAAGGGTTGTAAGATGTAACCTTCTCACATTTCACTGGTTCCCACTCGCATGTAGCCACCTGCGCATTCTTTGTAAAGTCGAGCACCACAGGTCCCGGACGTCCGCTGCGGGCGATGTAGAAAGCACGGCTCACAGCCCATGCCACATCCTCGGCACGACGTATCTGGTAGGACCACTTGGAGATTGGCTGGGTAACACCCACGAGGTCTACCTCCTGGAAGGCATCGGTACCCAGGCACCTACGCCTACCTGTCCGGCGATGACTACAATTGGTGTAGAATCCATCATGGCATCAGCGATGCCGGTCAATGTATTAGTAGCTCCAGGACCACTAGTGACAAGAGCGACGCCCACTTCGCCGCTGACTCGGGCATAACCCTGTGCAGCGTGAGCAGCAGCCTGCTCGTGACGTACCAAGATGTGGTCAAACATCTTCTTTTCACCTCTCGTGTAACCGTACAGTGCATCAAACACTGGCATGATGCTGCCGCCCGGATATCCGAAGATGGTTTTAACATCCTCGTTTTTCAGGGAGCGCATCAGTGCTTCGGCTCCTGTTATTACTTCTTTTGCCATTTATATGTTATTATTCTGAATAATTCAAAAACTTTTCTTTTCTCAAAGACTCTAAAAACTGTCTTTTCAAAGACTCTTGAAGACTAGTCGATGATTCTCACACCGCCCTTATCTGCCGAACTTACGCTCTGGGCATAAGCGCGCAGTGCCTTGCTAACCAAGCGGTTGCGCTTCAGCGGCTGCTGTGGGCGTGCAGCGAGTTCCTCGTCAGAGAGCTTCACATTGATGGAGCGGCTAGGGATATCAATGACGATGATGTCGCCATCCTTAATCTTGCCGATGTTACCACCTGCTGCAGCCTCAGGACTGATGTGACCGATGCTCAAGCCTGATGTACCGCCTGAGAAGCGGCCGTCGGTGATGAGGGCACATTCCTTGCCCAGGTGACGGCTCTTGATGTAAGAGGTTGGTAGAGCATCTCCTGCATGCCAGGGCCACCCTTCGGACCCTCGTGGGTGATGACTACGCAGTCGCCTGAGTTAACCTTTCCGCCGAGGATGCCTTCGCATGCATCTTCCTGAGAATCAAAGCATACGGCTGGACCCTCAAAATGCCAGAGCACTGGGTCTACGCCGGCTGTCTTTACTACGCAACCATTCTGGGCGATGTTACCGAAGAGCACTGCCAGTCCGCCATCCTTGGTGTAGGCATGCTCGAGGTCGCGAATACAACCCTCGGCGCGGTCGATGTCAAGACTCTCCCACTGAGCGTCCTGGCTACCCATCTGGGTAGAGAACTTTCTGCCGGTGCTGAGTGGTAGATTCTGTCAGCCTCGGCATCAATCTCTGTGTCGGTAATGTCGTATTTCTTCATCTGCTCATCGAGTGTCTTGCCGTCAACACGCTTTACGGCGCCGTTGATCAGACCGCCCTTGTTCAGCTCGTTCAGGATACCGAGGATACCACCTGCGCGGTTGCACTCCTGTACACTGTATTTCTGGGTGTTAGGGCTCAACTTGCAGAGGCAAGGCACCTTGCGACTCAATTGGTCGATGTCTTCCATCTTGAAGTCTGCGCCAGCTTCCTGAGCTACTGCCAGCAAGTGGAGCACGGTGTTAGTGCTTCCGCCCATGGCGATGTCCAGGGTCATGGCGTTGAGGAATGCGTCGCGGGTAGCTATATTGCGTGGCAATACGCTCTCGTCGCCGTCCTCATAATATGCATAAGCGTTCTTAACTATCTGGCGTGCTGCATCTTTAAAAAGTTGGATACGGTTTTTGTGGGTAGCAAGAATGGTTCCGTTGCCTGGCAAACTCAGACCGATGGCCTCGGTGAGTGAGTTCATTGAATTGGCGGTAAACATACCTGAGCAGCTACCGCAACCTGGGCAGGCGCACTGCTCAATCTGCATCATCTCCTCGTCAGAAACGCTTGTATCAGCACCCTTAATCATAGCTGTAATCAAGTCGCGTTCTCACCCTTCCAGCGTCCAGCTTCCATAGGTCCACCTGAGCAGAACACGGTAGGAATGTTCAGTCGCATAGATGCCATGAGCATACCTGGGGTTACCTTGTCGCAGTTTGAGATGCAGATCATGCGTCGGCCTTGTGAGCATTGACCATGTATTCTACAGAGTCGGCAATGATGTCACGGCTTGGGAGGGAATAGAGCATTCCGTCGTGTCCCATTGCGATACCGTCGTCAACGGCAATGGTATTGAATTCGGCTGCGTAGCACCCCATAGCTTCAATTTCCTTCTTGACGATCTGACCGATTTCATGAAGATGGGTATGACCTGGCACAAACTGAGTAAAGCTGTTCACGATAGCAATGATTGGTTTACCAAACTGCTCGTGTTTCATACCTGCAGCGACCCAGAGTGCTCGGGCACCTGCCATTCTTCTGCCTTCAGTGCAGACGCTACTTCTTAATGGATGTTTCATATCTTTTTTCTTTTATTTCCTTGCTTAAAAGGACTCTTTCGAACCCATTTGTTATAATTTGCCTGCAAAGATACAGAGAATTTATGTAATAGCCAACTAATTTCGCATAAAATTTCACAAAACTTCGTTTTTTTGTTAGAAAAACAAATAAAATGCTTACAATTTATCACAACAGATACTCATTTCTGCTGATTTTGTGCAAAAAAAACAAGAAAGAGCTTATTAACCACACTGAACTCTTATCTTATTAAGATTACCTGACGAAAAAGTATAAAGCGAGGTGGCCAGACATGTAAGAAAGGCAAGAAGAAAAAAAATCCCCCTAAACCGAAGTTTAGGAGGACCTGGTCACAAGACCAAATATCTGAACTACTTATTTCTTTATTCAGCTGCATTGTTATCATTGAATGTAGCAACACGGTTGAACTCAACCTGCTTGAAGAGCTTGTCAGTAGCACCCATACCCTTAGCCTGAAGACGTTTTGCGCTAATCTTGTAAGTCTTAACGAGAATGTTCTTTACAGCATTGGCACGAGCCTCAGAAAGTTTCTGGTTAAGTTCCTTAGAACCCTCTGGAGATGCATAACCCTTAATTTCAACCTTAGCATCTGGATGATTCTTCATATACTGAGCAATCATCTCGATGTTTGGCATCTGGCTACGCTCTACTTTTGACTTACCTACAGTAAACAATACTGTTGGCTGCAAATTGGTAGCAGTAGCTGGCTTTACATACTTAGGAGTCTTCTGGCACTCATTGAGCGCATTCTGGAGATCCTTGATCTGCTTGTCCTTAGCAGCGAGTTCAGAATCCTTGCTATTCAAGTCGTTGCGGAGGTTGTTGATCTGACCATTCAAACCATCAATCTCGTTCTGGTCGCGTGGAGTTACGATAGTGAAGTTGTGAGAGTTGTTAGAACCCTTGAACTTGTAGTTAACACCCACCTTAACCTGGAAAGCAGATTTGTTAACATCAAACTGGCAACCATTGCAAGCACTCTTGTTGTCGTGAAGGAACCAATTCATAGATGGCTCTACATATACCTGCCAAGCCTTGTTTGCGCCAAGGTTGAATGCGAAGTCAACACCTGCGTTAGCTGTGAGGGCATTGAGGTTGCCATTATGAAGATTGAAAGAGTGGTAAGCGCCGATGCCTGCCAATGGGATGATTTCGAATTTACGTGGCTCACCCTTGTAACCCAAGAAGAGGTTTGTTGCATTGATAGTACCGATGAACTTACCGCTTGCACCACGAACCAAAGTCTTATGTGTATAAGGCAGGTTGCGATTACGAGCATAGAGGTCAGCCTCTACAGCAGCACCCCAAACTGGAGTAAACCACTTTCCGAGACGTACACCTACTGAAGGATTTACGTTCTTGAACCATGCATTGTGAGTAGTCTTTGTAGCAGCTCCAACGTTTACACCAAGATACCAATTGTCAAAGAACTTGCTCTCCTGTGTAGTCTGAGCAGATGCAGATACTGCCATTACGGCAGCAGCAAACATTAATACTAACTTTTTCATTTTCTCTCTAAAATTTGATTGTATATAAATTACTTAAAACTTCATTTTCAAGGTGCAAAATAATAAAAAAAATTATTAACTGCCAAATTTTTGGCCATATTTCATGCTGTAAAACATGAAATATGGAGAAAAAGAACATTTTAATATCCTATTTCTCTATTCTATTTTACTCAAAATGAATAATCTGAGCCATTATTGGTTCTATCCGTTTCTATCAGAAAACATCTTCTGAAGAAAGCTAAAGTTCGAAAACCTGAGCGCTTCTGCCTGCGATGGTTACCTGCTTGTTGCCCAAGCCAGAAACCGAGAGTTTCAGCGTGCGAGGCAAGGCATTCACCACTTTAAGCCAGGTTTTGCCCGATTTAGAATCCTTCACCACACTGGTGCCCACATATTTCTTCAGCGCATCCGGCAGACTGAGCACGGATGAGATGTAAAGGTCACCGGCATGCTGACCGAACATCTTCTGCATCTTGTAGCTCTCGCTCGCGCGTACATTATTATTATCAAAGTAAATCATGTCCGGCTGCCAGTTACTGTATCCGTCCTTACACAAGAGAGGAGCATAAGATGTCATTTCTACCACATCGCCGTTGCGCTCCACATTGCAGAGGTGGATGCCCTCAGCCAGCGCATTGTCTACCGCATTGGCACCGCGAGATGCATATTCGCCCAGATAAACCTTAGGAGCCTTGCGGTCGTAATGGTCGTAATAATCCTGATGGTTCAGGAACCAGCCCGGCTGCTCATAATAATGCTCGTCTACGGCATCAATCCAGCGCTTGTTTTCGCGGGCAATCTTCCAACCCTCAATATAATCGGAAGACGGGAAGTGGAACGGACCTACGGTACCCACCACCTCTATCTGAGGATACTTCTGCTTCACTGCCTTGCAGATTATCAGGTAGCGCTGCTCGAAATCGGTAGAGATAAGGTCTTCGTTGCCGATGCCTATCATCTTGAGGTTGAACGGAGCCGGATGACCCGCATCGGCTCTCATCTTAGCCCACTTAGAGGTGGCAGGGTCGCCATTCGCCCATTCTACCAGGTCTAGCACGTCCTGAATATACTGCGGCATCTCGCTCATCGGGATTCCGCCCTGCTGACCAGCCACTCCGCGCTCATCTGCCACAGAGTTCTGACAAGGAACACCTGCCGCCAATACAGGCAGCGGCTCGGCTCCCATATCCTCGCACCACTGGAAATACTCATAGAAACCCAGCTGGCGGGTCTGATGGTATCCCCAGATGTTGTAGGCTGGCTTGCGATCTTTCTGCGGACCCACGCTCTCCTTCCAGTGATAAATGTTCTTGAGCCCCTGACCGTGGAGCATGCAGCCGCCCGGGAAGCGCACGAAGCGAGGCTTCAGGTCGGCAATGGCCTCGGCAAGGTCTTTACGCAGTCCATGCCCCTTGTAAGTATCTTGTGGTTTGAGACTTACCAAATCTACCGCCACTTTCTGCTCGCCCTTAGGCAAGATGGCGAACCGGATGTTCTTGCCCAGTTTGCCTTCCTTGGTGATGGCTTCGCTGGCGAGTTCGCCCTCATATTTATCGGTAACGATGAGCTGCGCCTTATATTCCTTCCAGTCAGTTCCCTGCACCTTAATCTTGGCCTGGCATACCGGCAATCCCTCCTGGTTTACGAGCGCCAGGGTGAGATTTTTCTTCTTGGCATCGAAACAGCGGGCGTGCAGGCTCACCTCGTAGATGGCCGGCTGATGCTTACCCTCCTTGCCCTCAACGGCAGCTCCGCGACGTATGGCGATGCCGTCCCAACCTATATTATAAATAGGTGTGGCGCCCAAAACGGCATAATGGGGATTGTTCTGGCTCACCCCGTTTTCGGTGGCGATGCCCTCTTTCTCTACCCCCACCCATGCCGTGGTGGCATTCCACTGGTGGCGGTGGTCTTCCTTGTTATACTCAAAGTCGCCGTTCTGCAACATTTCTGCAGAGAGTCCTCCGTCGGCAGCGCGGCTGATGTCTTCGAAGAAGATACCCATCAGCTTGTTGGAGATGCGGTGGGATTTCTGTGGATTGATGCTGAGGTTAGCAGAGATTTCCGAATCTTTCGGCAGGTCGATGTGGTTGTCCTTGACATAAGCTGCGAGGTCGGCATCGGTCTTCGGTATCGGCTGGGCGTTGAGTTTTGCCTCTTCAGAAAGGGCGTGGAACCAGGAGCGAATGTAGTTGAGATGTACAGCCGGCACCTCGAAATCGCAGCCCTGGAAGAGTTTTCCGTCTATGGTTGCGGTGTCGCGCTGCCAGAGTATCTCATCGGCAGAAGCTTCCAGCGTATCTTCCTTGAAGGTACGGAAATCGTTGCTTGCCTGTACGTATCGCTTGCCTTTGGATGTCTTGAGATAGATGTCGAAGTTACCGTCATCCATCTGATAGGCAGCCACATCCTTCACGCCTTTTTCGCGGATGATGGGATAATCCTGCGGGCGCCAGGTGATGAGGTCTTCTGAATAGGCTACGGCAAACTGCGGCGCATGCTGGTTCACGCTCCAGAGTGCGCGCCATGTGCCGTCGTTGGCTTTTACCACGAAGGGGTTATACATCTTCTTTTCAGCTCCCCACGGACCATAGTCGCTGGCGCAGAGCTGTCCTACATCCACCCAACGCTCATCGTCGGTGAAATAAGCCAGATGCAACCCCTGGTTGGGTGCTGGCGAATAGATGAATATCTGGCAGATGGAATCCTTGCCCTGTATGGTGTATGCAGGGGCATCCTTGTCTATTTGCGTCTGCATCTGCTGCCTGCTGACAGCCTGACTGGCACTGGCAGCTGCCACGAGTAGCGCTGATGTAAATATGTACTTTAGTTTTATCATGTTTCTATATTTTTAGATTAATATTGTTTGTTTATTTTACACTCTTTCTCTCGGCTTGATAAAAAGGCAGAGTGCATCACTGCACCCTGCCCCCACAAATTAGAGAGTTATAAAAAATCAAGTATGCAGTGACTTAAACACTGCTTCTTTCTGAAATAATTATCTTCTTTCTAGCTGTAATATTCCTTCTTGCCGGCAGCCAGCGTATTCTTCATCAGCGAGCAGATGGTCATCGGACCAACGCCTCCCGGAACAGGAGTGATGAAGGAACACTTCTCTGCCACCTCGTCGAATTTCACATCACCATTCAGGCGGAAACCGCTTTTCTTCGTAGCATCAGGCACGCGGGTGGTACCCACATCAATGACTACGGCTCCCGGCTTCACCATATCAGCTGTCACGAAATCAGGACGACCGATGGCTGCGATGATGATATCTGCCTCCTGACACTCTTTCTTCAAATTCTTGGAATGGGAGTGGCATACGGTGACGGTAGCATCGCCATACTGCTTCTGCATCATCAGCTGAGCCATTGGCTTGCCTACGATGTTGCTTCTGCCCAGAATGACGCATTTCTTGCCACTGGTCTCAATATTGTAATGCTGCAGCAGGGTGAGGATACCGAGCGGAGTGGCAGAAATGAAACAAGCCATGCCGAGCGACATTCTGCCCACATTTACCGGGTGGAATCCGTCTACATCCTTACGGTAATCTATTGCCATGGTCACCTTCTGCTCATCGATGTGCTTAGGCAGAGGAAGTTGAACGATGAATCCGTCAACATCATCATCCTGGTTCAGCTTGTCTACGCACTGCAGGAGCTCTTCTTCGGTAACATCCTCCTCATAACGGATGAGGGTCGACTTGAATCCACACTTCTCGCAGGCCAGCACCTTGTTTTTCACATAGGTTTCACTGCCCCCGTCGTGCCCTACGAGCACGGCTACCAGGTGTGGCTGCTTGCCACCGGCGGCTACGATCTGTGCCACCTCCTGGGCTATCTGTTCCTTGATGGCGGCTGCCGTCGCCTTTCCGTCTATAAGCTGCATTTTTATTCTATATTAATATTAAATGTTCTATGTTAAGTTGCAAAGCATACGAATTCTTCACTCTTCGTTCTTCACTTCTTACATTCCCGGCATCTTAGGCATGCCTGGCATACCCTTCATGCGGCTCATCATCTGCGCCATTTTGTTGCCGGTCATCATCTGCATCATCTTTCGGGTCTGGTCAAACTGCTTGATGAGTTTGTTCACCTCCTGGATGTTGGTGCCCGAACCTTAGCGATGCGCTGGCGGCGTGATGTGTTGAGGATGGCTGGGTTGGTGCGCTCCTTAGGAGTCATACTCTGGATAATGGCCTCTACGCCCTTGAATGCATCCTCTGGGATATCTACGTCGCGGATGCCTTGCCAACACCCGGAATCATCGCTGCCAGATCCTTGATGTTACCCATCTTCTTAATCTGCTGGATCTGGTTGTAGAAATCGTTGAAGTCGAACTGGTTCTTTCTGATCTTCTTCTCCAGTTTCTTGGCCTCTTCCAGGTCGAACTGCTCCTGTGCGCGCTCTACGAGGGATACCACATCACCCATGCCGAGGATTCGGTCTGCCATACGAGCTGGGTGGAACACGTCAATGGCGTCCATTTTCTCGCCGGTACCTATAAACTTGATTGGCTTGGTTACCACGGTACGGATACTGAGGGCTGCACCACCGCGGGTATCACCATCGAGCTTGGTGAGAACAACGCCGTTAAAGTCAAGGCGGTCGTTGAATTCCTTGGCTGTGTTTACGGCATCCTGACCGGTCATGGAGTCAACCACGAAAAGGGTTTCGTCTGGACGGAGATGATTCTTGAGATTGCTGATCTCGTTCATCATCTGCTCATCAATGGCAAGACGTCCGGCTGTATCGACGATTACCACATCGTTGCCGTTGGTCTTAGCCTGCTGGATAGCATGGTCGGCGATACTGAGCACATCCTTGTTCTCTGGCTCGCTGTATACCGGAACACCCACCTGCTCACCCACAACATGGAGCTGCTGGATAGCTGCCGGACGGTAAACGTCGCAGGCCACGAGCAATGGCTTCTTGCCTTTCTTGGTCTTGAGCATATTGGCAAGCTTGCCACTGAAGGTAGTCTTACCCGAACCCTGCAGACCGCTCATGAGGATGACGGCCGGATGACTTTCGAGCTTCAATGGAGCTTCTTCACCGCCCATGAGTTCTTCCAGTTCATCGTGCACCAACTTGATCATCAACTGTCCCGGCTTTACGGCAGTAAGTACATTCATGCCGAGTGCTTTCTCCTTCACCTTGTTGGTGAATTCCTTAGCCACTTTATAGTTTACGTCGGCGTCGAGGAGTGCACGGCGCACATCCTTCATGGTTTCCGCCACGTTGATTTCTGTAATTTTTCCCTCGCCCTTCAAGATTTTGAACGAGCGTTCCAGTCTATCACTTAAATTTTCAAACATTTTTCTTTCTTTATATTTTTGGCTACAAAGATACGACTTTTTTTCGAGAAAGCCAACTTGTTTATGTTTTTTTTTATCCCGTCGGCTAAAATAGCTGTCGCTCTGCCTTTCCCGAGTTCATTTCTTCAGTTTACTCTTGTGCTTATTTTTCAGGATTCTCCTTCTTATTCGATTTTGATTCAGCATCAGAAGTTGCTTTTTTCTCTTCTGTAGCCATTTCAGAAGAAGGATCTTTCTTAAAAGCCGAGACATCATACGGATTAGTCAATTCATACTTTTTCCCCGTTGCTTTTTCATAAGCAGCTACCACAGGATCCTTATGTTCCATTTTTTCAAATACCTTTTTAGCCTGTTGCAGATGCTTCTTATCACGTTTCCCCTGTTTATCCATCCATCCGAAAGCATCAAACCCGATGCCAGCAGATGAAGTTGGCAAAGAGTTTATCTTCTCCTGAATATCCTCTTCCATGTTTTTGATGCCTTCCTGATTTTTGCCCCAAACTGTCACTTCGCCTAATTGTTTGGCATCCGGCAAGAGAAACAGAGTATCCGGCAGTTCCTTGTACCGGATAGTTGCCTTCATAAAACCAGGTTTCGATACGGTTGCTGAATCAAACTGATAGCGCATCGTCCAATAGCCCCGATAATCTGTTCTTGCCCAATGATTGTTATTGGTATGAATAAGTGCTTCACGAATAGGCACATGATTTTCTGCCGATGCGATGACACACGTTTTCTGCGCATAGGCTACCTGCCCTAACATGGCAAGCAATACTATTAAAATCAATATGATACGCTTCATGCTTTTTCTCTGATTTATATCTTTTCTTTGTACCAGACAAATTACTTCTTCTTAATATGAATCTGATACAAAAGTAATGATTAAATCTGATACTTCATTAAATTCCCCAAGAAGTTTAAGTTCATTTAAAGAGTAATGTAAAAAAATTAAGCGTCTATAACAGTTGGCCTATTTATATAGCATCATTCAAAGGTATATAGTATCATTCAAAGGAAAGATATGGTGTTTTCAACACTAAGAAATATTTTTAGTAAGTAAAAGCATACAGTTTTTAGAGTTCTTGCATATAGTCTTTTAAGTCAAAACACATAGCTTCCCAGATATTATCACTAGGCTCAGCAGCTCTGCCGAGCCTAGTGACAACTCTCTGTTAAACCAGTTCCGTAACTGCAGAAATAATTCACTTATATTCTATTGAGTTCATTTGATTATTCTACTATTCCACGTTGCTCGATTCTCTTAGCCTCTTCAAGAAGCTTGATGGCATCTACATACTGAGCGATGCCCTGAGCCACCTCCTTGGCAGCCTTCATTGCCAGGACTACAGTCTGCGGACGGTGTACCACATCACCTCCGGCAAACACACCGCGACGGGTGGTCATACCGAACGGACGTTCAACAACTTTTACATATCCCTTCTCATCCACCTCGATTCCGGCAGTGGTAGAAACGATACGGTTGGCTGGTCTTGAACCAATGGCGAGATAGATTCTGTCGAATTTTTCTACCCTTTCACCCTCAGGAGTGTTCAGCACACAGCTTCCCAGACGGCCGTTTTTGCCCTTCAGAAAGGCCTCGATGGTAGTTTTCCACTCAAATTTCACGCCTTCCTTCACAGCATCTTCATATTCGCTCTGGATGGCAGGCATCTCTTCCTGGGTCTTACGGTACAGCACAGTTACATCGGCACCCAGACGGATAGCAGTACGGGCAGCATCCATGGCCACGTTTCCGCCGCCAATGACACCCACCTTCTCGCCGTCGCGCAGTGGAACCATGTCGCGGGTCAACGCGCCTTCGTTATAGGCATTCACGTTATGCAGAAAGTATGTACTCTGGCTCACACCGTGGAGCTTTGAGCCGGTGTAGAGTCCATGTTCTGAGGCACGCTGGTACCTGTGCCCATAAAGATGGCGTCGTAGCCTGCACGGAACAGACTGTCGATGGTTACATTGTTCTCGCCCACCATGCAGTTGGTGATAAACTGCACGCCGAGGGCAGCAATCTTAGCCACCTCATCGCGCACTACCGACTTAGGTAAGCGATACTCAGGAATACCGTACATCAACACGCCTCCCGGCTCAGCCTGGCCCTCGAAAATGGTGACGTTGAAGCCCTGACGCGCCAGATCGCCGGCTACGGTCAAGCCCGCTGGACCCGAACCGATGACTGCCACACGGCCACGTGTTTTCTGTGGCAACATCTCGCGCGAAAGGTTCATCTTGGTATCAAAATCGGCAATAAACTGCTCCAGTTTGCCGATCTGTACCGGTTTGCCTTTCTTTCCGAGCACGCAGTTGCCCTGACACTGTTTCTCGTGAGGGCATACACGGCCGCAGATGGCCGGCAAGTTGCTCTTGGCATTGATGATGCTCATCGCTGCACCCATGTTACCCATAGAGAGTTCGTGTACGAAATCAGGTATGTCGTTGCCTATCGGGCATCCCTTCTTGCACTGCGGAATCTTGCAGTGTAGGCAGCGTTTTGCCTCTTCAATGGCTTCGTGGGTTGAAAAGCCCTCGTTCACTACCTGGAAGGCAGCAGCATCCGCCTGCTGTTCTGTTGTATCAGCCTGCTTAGCATCATCATTCTGCTTAGCTGCTGGTTCTGTTGTATTCTGCTCAGGGGCCTGTGCCTCTGCAGCATTCTTCATATTCTTTGCTTCTTTCTGTTCGCTCATAATAGAACTGCTCTTCTTTTTACTGATTCTACAATCTGTTTTATTGATTCTACAATCCTTTTTACTGATTCTACAATCTATCCTTTGATTTGTGGGTGCAAAGGTACAAATAATATTTCAGAAATCGCCCCTATCTCCTTACATATTTTCATTTTGCCCCCTTTTTCCTTATTATCCACCTGCTGGCGCCTTACCGGGGACGCACACCTGCCTAATCATTAATCACTAATCGGGGGTGGTCATTAAGGTCATTGGTCATTAAGCTTTTCCGCTTCCGGCAACACATAAAAAAAAGACCCTACATTCACATGCAAGGCCTTAAAAAAAACTTGACTGGTTCTACATTCACATGCAAAACACCAATAACCTGAAGGGGGAAATAATATAAGGGCTCCCCCTCGTAACAACAATTTTATTTTTCTTTAATCTCAATATCTTCCTTCACATGATTACGTATCTTGGTGAGAAAGAGTTTCATACGCTTCGCATCCTTGTGGTCAATGATGTCGATGAGCTCAGCAAGCTCCTCTCTGATCTGTGCCACCTGCCCGATGTGTATGGGTTGAAGAGAATTTCCTGCAGCAGGTAATCATCTTCGTTGAGCACGCCCTTGGCTATCTGCATGTGGCGCTTGAAGGTGGTGCCCGGAGCATCCTGGTGCTTCATCACTGCCGCAAAGGCAAAGGTGCTCACGAAAGGAATACTCAGCGAGTAGGCCACCGTCTGGTCGTGCTCATCAAATGTATACTCATGCAGACTCAACCCCAACTTCTGGTAGAGGTCCTTGAAGAATATCTTGCCCATGTAGTCACCCTCCTTGATGATGACTGCATTCTCCTCTGAAAGCTGGTTCAGATTGGCAAAGGTTGGGCCGAACATAGGGTGCGTGCTCACGAAGCGGAAACCGCTCTTCTCGTAAAACTCCTGCAGTCCGGTCTTTACCGAAGCTATGTCGCTGATAATGCAGTCGTGAGAGAGATGTGGCAACACCTCTTCAAAGGCTGGCAGCGTATATTTTACCGTCACCGCATTGATGGCCAGTTCGGGGCGGAACATCTCTATCTCTTCCATCTTAGTGAAGCGGTAACAGTTGTAGGTGAAGCGCAGGCGCTTGGCATCCTTCTCGTAAACCGCCACCTCGTGGTCGAAGCTGAGCAGGTCGATGAAGAAACTTCCCATCTTACCTGCTCCCATAATTAATATTCTCATATTTTTCAAGTGAAGAGTGAAGAGTGAAGAACGAAGAATTCTACAGCATCATTTGTTTAAACGAAAAACTACAGCAAAGAACCCTAGCCCTCAAAGCATTTGAATTCTTCACTCTTCGTTCTTCACTCTTCACTTAATTTACTTCTGGTTTAGGATTTCCAACTGCTGGCGGACACTCTCCTCATGGATGTGCTCGAAAATCTGAGCGGCAAACTCAGGCTCATGCCGCAGAGGGCTGCCTGGGCTCCACGCTTGTCGAGAATCTCGTTGTAACGGTTGGTCTGAACGATGGTCATGTTGTGCTCCTTCTTGTAGGTACCAATCTCGCGGCAAACGCGCATACGTTTAGCCAGAAGATCCATCAGCTGGTTGTCGCACTCGTCAATCTGACCGCGCAGCTGGTGCAGACCCTCTGTAGAATAATGCTCATCGCGCACTACGAGGAGGCTGAGGATGTAATCCAGCACCTCTGGGGTAACCTGCTGCTTAGCATCGCTCCATGCATCGTCTGGGCTGCAGTGGCTCTCAACGATTAGGCCGTCGAAACCTAAGTCCATTGCCTGCTGACAGAGAGGGGCGATGAGGTCGCGTCGGCCACCGATGTGGCTAGGGTCGCAGATGATTGGCAACTGTGGTATGCGGCGGTGCAACTCGATAGGAATCTGCCACATAGGAAGGTTGCGGTAAATCTTCTTGTCGAAGCTGGAGAATCCGCGGTGGATGGCACCGAGTTTCTTGATGCCTGCCTGGTTGATGCGCTGCAGGGCACCGATCCAAAGCTCGAGGTCTGGGTTTACCGGGTTCTTAACGAGCACTGGCACGTCTACGCCCTGAAGACTGTCGGCAAGTGCCTGCATGGCGAATGGGTTGGCAGATGTACGTGCGCCTACCAGAGAATGTCGATTCCATATTTCAGTGCGAGCTCTACATGCTCTGGGGTAGCCACCTCAGTAGCTGTCAGCATGCCTGTTTCTTCCTTCACCTGCTTCATCCAAGGCAAGGCTGTTTCACCGTTACCCTCAAAGCCTCCCGGTTTGGTGCGTGGCTTCCACACACCTGCGCGGAACATGTGGCAACCTTTGGCAGCAACTGCTTAGCGGTAGTCATAACCTGCTCTTCTGTCTCTGCCGAGCAAGGGCCGGCAATGACGCAAGGGCGTTCCTGATCACTAGGAAAATTCAATGGTTCTAATTCTAATTCCATAGTCGAATATTTTTATTTTTTACTTTTTTCTTTGGGGACCAGCGATGGAATCGCTGGGAACGGGGGCGGAAAGGGGAAAGGCTCTTTTTACCCTTTTACCTTTTTACCTTTCAAAGGCCTTTTACCTTTCAAAAACCTTCTTGATTCTTTCCAGAGCCTCTTTCATCTTCTCATCCTTGGCACAGAGGCTGATACGGATGTAACGCTTGCCGTTGGTTCCGAAGATGAAGCCAGGGGTGAGGAAGACGCGTGCCTCATGCAGAATCTTCTCTGTCAGGTCTTCTACATCGGCATATTTCTCAGGTATCTTGCCCCAGAGGAACATGCCTACCTGGTTAGGGTCAAACTGGCAGTCGAGCACCTTCATGATCTCCTCAGCAATGTCGCGCCGGCGGCGGTAGTTCTGGATGTTGTTCTCGCGATGCCATTCATCCGTGTTGTTAAGCATCGCCTCGGCAGCAGCCAGCTGTATGCCTCGGAAGCTTCCGTTGTCGATGTTGCTCTTCACCTTCAGAATCCATGAGATGAAAGTCTTGTTGCTCGAAATCATCGCCACACGCCAGCCTGGCATGTTGTGGCTCTTGCTCAGGGAATTGAACTCGATGCAGCAGTCCTTAGCTCCCGGCACCTGCATGATGCTCATAGGGTGCTCGTTGAGGATGAGCGAATATGGGTTGTCGTTCACCACCACGATGTTGTGCTTCTGGGCGAATGCCACCAGCTTTTCGTAGGTTTCGCGCTTTGCCACACCGCCTGTCGGCATGTTAGGATAGTTGGTCCACATCAGTTTTACGTGACTCAGGTCCATCTTCTCCAGGGCGTCGAAATCGGGCTGCCATCCGTTATCCTCTCTCAGATCGTAGTAGGTAATCTTGGTACCCAGAATCTTGTTGATGGCGGTATAGGTAGGGTATCCAGGGTTCGGGATAAGCACCTCATCGCCAGGATTGCAGAAGGCGAGCGTTACGTGCAGAATGCCTTCCTTGCTACCTATGAGGGGTTGGATTTCTGTAGCCCAGTCGAGGTCTACATCATACCAGCGCTTATAGAAACCAGCCATTGCTTTGCGCAACTCTGGTATGCCCACCGTAGGCTGATATCCGTGTGCGTTGGGATTGTTGGCTACCTCGCAGAGCTTGTCAATGGTCTGCTTAGAAGGCGGCATGTCTGGACTTCCGATGGCCAGACTGATAATGTCTTTGCCCTCGGCATTAAGCTTAGCCACTTCCTTCAGCTTGCGGCTGAAGTAGTATTCCTGTATTTCCGTTACTCTATTGGCTGGTTGTATCATAATTCTTATTTTCAACTATTAACTGTTAACTATCAACTATTCTTTCTCCTCATATTCTCCCAACACCTTTATTTTCTTCACGAGCGGCGTAATGGCGTCGATGCTCTGGCGGTATCGGGTCAGGTTGTCGAAGGTGAGGTCTACGTAGAAAAGGTATTCCCACTCATGTCCGATGTTTGGCAGCGACTGGATCTTGGTGAGATTGATGTCGTAGAAACTCAGGATGGTGAGCACCTTGGAGAGCGATCCTTATCGTGAGCCAGACTGAAGACGATGCTCGCCTTGTTGGCCTTTTCGATGGGACGGAGCAGGGCTGCCTTCTGGGGATTGCAGACCACGAGAAACCGGGTGTAGTTGTGCGGATTGTCGTGGATGTCTTCCTGCAGCACCTTCATGCCGTGCATGTGGGCAGCGTAAGAAGAGCAGATGGCTGCCCATCCCCTCACCTTGTGCTGGGCGATGTAGGCTGCCGAGCCTGCGGTATCTTCTGCCTCCACCGCCTTGAGATCGGGATGGTTGGCTAGGAACTTGCCGCACTGCATGAGGGCTACCGGATGGGAGTGAACCTCCTGCAGGGTGCTCCAGTCGTCTTCTGGCAGACAGCAGATGCTGTGCTCTATATGGAGCTTGTGTTCACCTACCACGGTGGTTCCGCTCTGCCGGAGCAGTTCGTAATTGTGGAGCAGGCTGCCCGCAATGGTGTTTTCTATGGCGCAGATGCCTACTACTGTAGGGTCGCGCTTGATGTTTTCGAACACCTCTTCGAAGGTAGCACAACAGATGATTTCAATCTGTTCGCCCTCGAAATACTGGTGGGCGGTAATGTCGTGGAAAGATCCCAGCTCTCCTTGAATTGCTATTCTCTTCATGTTTCTTTTATCTTGTCTAATGTTACGAAAAACGGTCCTACTCAATAAGAGCGGGACCGTTTCGATGATTTCAAGAATCTAATATCCTAAGTTGAAATTTACACGCAACTTCCCGCTTTACAATTATTTGCAAAGTAAAAGTAATAGCTAAAAAAGAATGCGTTAAACTTCTTCATTGTCTTTACATTTTATATGTTACTCACTTTTGTTCTTTCCGAGCCCGTTTCTCCTTTATTATATAAGGAACTTATCTGTGCTCAGATTTTCCCGAGTTCTTTCCTACACCTCTTTATTATATAAGGAGCAGGGAGTGCTCAGATTTCGAGTCTCGACTTGCTAAAATCTCAACTCGACTGCAAAAGTAACATTTTTCTTTGATATTGCCAAACAATTTGATATATTTTTCTTCATTTTCCTTATATTTTATGCTAAAAAACATATTTTCGCCCGATTTTTATCATCAGAATACGGAAAAATGCAGAAAAATGTACTCAAAAGCTAGGCGCTAGGGAGAGACGCAACACCGGAATCCGTGAGGCAAGCCCCTTCCTTTATCTGCAATGTTCTCTGCCTTCAGCCTTGAATTCTCCTGTCAGCTCCCCTACTTTCTCGGGGTTCAGCTCCAGGTAGCGCTTCATGTCCTTTCCGGCACCATCCTTGTCGCCCATCTGCATCAACAGATTGCCGCGCTTCAGGAGATTCGCGCTCAGAGAGGCTTTTACAGACGAGTGTTCCGCAGAATCCTTCTGTTCTGCCAATTCTTTCTCCTGCTCTACAATCTGCTGCGTCAGCGTAGCAAGCAACAGAACAGGGTTTATCTGATTTAAATCCATAACCTTATATTTTTACAAAAAGTATTCTGCTGTATATCAAGGAGTTAACCCACTTGACACTCTAAAACAGGGTGTCAAGGTATGAGCCACTCCTTATTATAATAAGGTGTCAGTTACTTGATGGCCCCGATAATCTCAGTCACACTCTTGCATCCGTGAGCATCAAGCCACTCGTTGATTCCATCCTTCACCTTCTTCGTAACCGCAGGATCAATGAAGTTGGCTGTACCAATCTCAATGGCCGTAGCACCGCACATCAGGAACTCAATGGCATCCTTGGCAGAAGAAATGCCGCCCAGACCAACAACCGGAATGTTTACGGCATGAGCCACATCCCAAACCATGCGCAGGGCAACAGGCTTAACGCAAGGACCGCTCAAACCACCCGTACGGATGCTCAAGAGAGGCTGGCGCTTCTCAATGTCCACCGCCATACCCATCAGCGTGTTGATGAGCGAAACAGAATCGGCACCCTCAGCCTCCACGGCACGAGCGATATCGGCAATGCTGGTAACATTAGGCGAAAGTTTCACGATGAGGGTCTTCTTATAAACCTTTCTCACCGCCTTCACCACGCTGGCTGCACCCTCGCAGGTTACACCGAAGGCCATGCCGCCATCCTTCACGTTAGGACAGGAGATGTTCAGTTCTATAGCCGGAATTTTATCCAGCTCGTTGATGCGCGCCGCACACTCGGCATAACTCTCAGGCGAATGTCCGCTCACGTTGACAATCATATTGGTATCAATGTCCTTGATCTGAGGATAAATGTGAGAGCAGAAATACTCCACACCCTTGTTCTGCAAACCTACGCAGTTGAGCATGCCCTGAGGCGTTTCAGCCATACGCGGATAGTCGTTTCCCTCGCGCGGTTCCAGGGTAGTGCCCTTCACGATAATACCGCCAATCTCCTCCAGAGGAACGAAATCGGCAAATTCCAATCCGTAGCCGAAAGTACCCGATGCAGTCATCACAGGGTTCTTCAACTCCAAATCCTTTATCTTTACACTTAAATCAGCCATAATCTTCTGTTTTACTTAAAAATGTTTTTACAAACAAAGGCAAAAGAATTCTTCGTTCTTCACTCTTCGTTCTTCGTTTCCAACGAATTCTTCACTCTTCACTTCCAAACGAATTCTTCACTCTTCGTTCTTCACTCTTCACTTAAATTTCCCAAGTAAGTTTCTTGATGTTGATGACAGGTCCATCCTTGCAGACGCACTGGTTACCCTCGGTAGTTTTCTCTACGCAGCAGAGGCAGGCGCCCACACCGCACGCCATCTTGTTCTCAAGAGAAACCTCACACTCCACACCAGCCTTCTTGGCAAAGCGAGCCACGCTCACCATCATCGGCTTAGGTCCGCAGGTAGAAATCATATCAAACTTCTCGTTCTCCAGAACAGAGTGGTTGGTAACGAAACCTACCTCGCCAGCCGAGCCATCCTCAGTAGTGATGCATACCTTTCCGATCTTGGCAAACTCATCCAGTTCGAGCAGATCTGTAGCCTTGCGTGCACCCAGCAGGAAGGTAACTTCAGCCCCGAAATCCTTGATGAGTTTTCCGAAATAGAGGAGCGGAGCCACACCTACGCCACCACCTACGAGCAGATATTTCTGGCTCTTCCCGGTAGGCATGGTGAAGCCGTTGCCGAGAGGCAGCATACAGTTGAGCACATCGCCCTCCTTGAGCTGTCCGAGCTGACGAGTACCGTCGCCCACCATTGCAACGAGCAACCAGAGCTGATTATTTTCACGATCCACGAAATTGATGGAAATAGGACGGCGAAGCATGGTAGTAGGCGAATGGTCTACTCTTACTTCTACGAATTGGCCAGGCAAGATTTCAGGCAAAGGTTTCTCATCGGTAAGCTTAATCAAAACGTGCTTATCGCTAAGCGCCTCTACAGAAACCACCTTGAGGTCGAGAACATATTTTTTCATCTTATTGCTAATTTTTAATATGCTTATTATATAATATACGTATATCATAATAGGTACGCGTAGCTTCCGGTTACGACCACCTACGTTTTCTACGATGCAAAGGTACATCAAAAATCCGAATCTACGAAAAGAAAAGAGATATTTTTTCTTTATCGCCGCTCCTATGTGTTTGTTTTAGGGTTCCACAATCCCTACTTTATTTCTTAGGAACGAAGGTTTCCCAGGTCTGATCATCGTAGAAAATACGGATTTCGGTAATCTTTCTTTGCGGTTTGTCTACAAATTTTACCGCCGCTTGGGCTATATTTTTAGGTGTACGATTTACACCATGCATTTGAGGCTGGTCAAAGAGCGAGGGAGAAGTAGGGGAGGCTGTGGCTCCTTCGGCTCCAAAATCGAGCATAGGCTCGGCAGAGGCGGCTCCAGAAGCTGACTGCCCTGCTTCATCCCCTCAGCACCACCGGCTGCCCCATCCGTAATGCCTTGATGCATATCAGCAGCACCCTCTTCACTGCCACCCTGGGAAGCCTGGTTCTGATACATAGGAGGAGTACCGTAGAGTACCCAATAAACGTTTACCTGAGGAAAACTCTTATGGATGCCATCCACAATGCTGAGCGATGGATTGGTCTTCCCGTTGAAAATATTGCTCAGCGTAGCGGTCGAGATTCCGATCATCTGAGCGAAGTTTTGCTGAGTGAGGTGCTGGTCCTCCATCAGCTGTCTGATTCTATCTTTCATGCTCTAAAATTTTTAGTGTTCATTTTTCTACTGATACGATGTTTTATTTCCGAACAAGCCACTTTTGGACCCTTTTTCGGTTGATTTTACAAAGATAAATCAAAAATTTAGAATAACCAAACATTTCTGAATAAATTTAGATTTTTAAACTTTATGTTTCTGTTTGTAAATTTGAATTCTACTCACTCCAGTGTTCGGTTTTTATGTTTAGTTTTATAAATATAAACCTATCAATCAAAATATATGACTAACCTTTTCTTTATAGATTTAGGCTAAATCACTGGTTATTCATACTATAAACCTCCTAAATAATGGCATATAGAGCGATTTATGCAATATTTCCACCACACCTATGTAAAAATCTATGGTTTATAAAACAACTAAAATACATAACTAACTGAGTTTCCATTACTTACAAATTCATAATACGACATGAATATTTATTCATTCACAATCATAAATACCTTGTTTTATCTTTATTTTTGTAAATATAAAACATAAATTCGTGCATTTAGTTTCCTTGTATTTATGTTTATAAATCAAAACCGCACGTTTTGATTTATAAATTTAAAAACCTAAACTTAGGAATCGTAAACCTTAATAAATGCAAACGACCAATTTCAGACTACAGGAAATGGCAAATTTTTCCATTTCTAGCGTATTCCAGCCCATCGGCAAGGAAACGGGCAAATTCGCGAGTAACGAAGAGGGTTAATTTATGTAAGTTACTGATAACCAATAAAGTTAAGTCTATTTTCAGGCGAAAACGAAAAATGGGCATCTAGCTCGAAAAATCGCTTAAATCCCCCATTTTTGCCAAAAAATCGCCCAAAATGAGCCCAGATAAATGCTCCAAAAAGAGCTGAAAATCCCCTATTTGGGGCAAATTTATAATGCTAAACGCTAGTTGGCTGCTTTCTGGAAACAGGCGGCAAAGAAGGCAGAAAACGAAAACGAGCTCCTGCCGAGAGAAAACTCTCAGCAGGAGCTCGCCTACTCTCCCCCACCTCGCTCTTCAGCATCAGTGAAGGATAAAAAAGATGAGTTCTTTCATCAGTTCACCCACCGGAGTGGATGGATTATCCAGTCCCTTTATCTTCGCATCCACCTCCTTAAACTTCTCAATAATCGCCATCACTTTCACGCCCGTATAGTTCCTCATTCCTGTAATATATTCGCGCGCCGCCCAAGCTCCGCGCAAATCCAGGAATTTTGCGAGCTCATTTTCGTTCTGCCTGTTGGGTGCATAATAAGCAATCATCAGGTTTTGGAAATAAGTAAAGAGCATCGGGAGAAGCGTGAAGAGAGAACCACTCTTCGGATTGCTGTCAAAATAATTTATTATCTGATTTGCCTTGAACACATCGCGCTGATGATGGCACTTCTCAGCTCGAAGGCATTGAAGTCTTTGCTCACCCCTATTTCTCGCTCCACAATCTCCGGAGTAACACGCCGGTCGTTCTCTGGAAGAGAAATGAGCAGTTTGTCGAGCTCGGAAGTGAGTCGGTGCAAATCTGCTCCCACATGATCTGCCACCATCTGGGTAGCCTTGGGTTCAATGGTTGCCTTACGGGTCTTGAGATAAGTCTCGATGAAGCCCGGCAGATTTCGGTCGTAAAGCTTCTTGCTTTCAAAAACCACACCCGCCTTGGCAGCGAGGCAGAAAACTTTTTACGACTGTCGAGCTTGCCGTTTTTATGACAGAAAACAAGGATGGTTGTTTTTACCGGATTTTCGAGGTACTTCTCGAGCGCTTCCAAATTCCGCAAATTCTGAGCCTCTTTCACAACCACTACTCTATACTCCGCCATCATCGGGTAGCCCTTACACAAATCTGCCACTTGCGCACCCGTAACATCAGCTCCGAAAACCACCGTCTGATTGAAGTCACGCTCCTCGGGCTGGAGCACATTTTCTGAAATGTAGTCGCAGATCTTATCTATATAAAAAGGTTCCTCACCCATCAGAACATAGACGGGAGAATACTTCCGAGCCTTCAAATCTTTCATGATTGACTCGTAACTTATTGCACTTTTCTTTTCTACCATTGGATTATTTTTTGTAACTTTGCACCCAGCAAACTCCGGGGGCGCGGACAAGCATTTGCTCCGCCTCCAAGTTCGCAGTTTTCTGAGGTGCAGTTTTCAGCTGCACTTCGACTGCAAAGTTACAAAAAATAAATTGAACTTCCTATATAAAAGAGGTAGTTTTTGAAAATGAGGTATGGTTAAAAGAAGAAAAAGAAACCATATCGAAAACAGAAAAGAAAGAAATATAACCCTATATATAATAAGGTACAGAAAAATGATTCGCTTAAATTTGCCATCTTTCGACATCAAGGTTTCGGGCTCAAAACAGCATCCCCAGATACTGGATGTGCTGCGCCGAAAGTTCATCACGCTCACTCCCGAAGAGTGGGTGCGCCAGCATTTCGTTCATTTTCTCATCGAGCACAAGGGGTATCCTGCCTCGTTGCTCGCCAACGAAATCCAGCTGAAATGTGGCGACAAGGTGCTGCGCGCCGACAGTGTGCTCTACTCCCGTGAATTGCAGCCCCGCATGATCATCGAGTACAAAGCCCCTCACATCCCCATCACACAGAAAGTATTCGACCAGATTTCGGTTTACAATCTTCTGCTCCATGTCGACTTTCTGGTGGTGAGCAACGGGCTGGAGCATTACATCTGCAAGATGGATTATGAAAGTAAAAAATATGTATTTTTTGAGACCATTCCCGATTATTCCGATTTATTGACATTATGAGAGCGTCGGAGGATAGTCCGGAAGTTTTTAAACAGAGCTTCCCCAGCCTTCAAAATTTGCGAATTTCCGCCCAACCGGCCATCCGTTTTAGAATTCGCGAATTTTGGAGGCCTTTTTCTGCCCCTTTTCCTCTCCCTTTTTGAGCACTCCTTTTCCTCCCATCCCCCTTCTCGCGTTATTTTTTAATAAAAAAAAACATTTTCATTTTGTAGTCTCCTCCTTTTATACTATCTTTGCATCTAATATATATATTAAGGTATAGACTGCCTAAAAGAACAGAAAGAAATGGAGAATAAAAAGATAAAAATCGCCGTAGCCGGAACAGGATATGTAGCCTGAGCATCGCTACCCTGCTGAGCCAGCATCATGAGGTGGTGGCAGTAGACGTGGTACCCGAAAAGGTGGAGCTCATCAACTCGCGCCGCTCGCCTATCCAGGACGAATACATAGAGAAATATCTGGCTGAAAAGGAACTCAACCTCAAAGCCACAACCGATGGAGAAGAAGCCTATAAGGATGCCGACTTCGTAGTGATTGCCACACCAACCAACTATGATCCGGTGAAAAACTACTTCGACACCTCGCACGTAGAAGAAGTCATCCGTCTGGTGATGCAGGTGAATCCCGATGCCATCATGGTCATCAAGAGCACCATTCCGGTAGGCTACACCGAAAGCATCCGCCAGAAGACGGGCAGCAAGAACATCATCTTCGCTCCTGAATTCCTGCGCGAGAGCAAGGCACTCTACGACAACCTCTACCCGAGCCGCATCATCGTAGGCAGACCGAATGGTGACGAGCGACTGGACCAGGCAGCCCGCACCTTTGCAGAACTACTGAAAGAGGGAGCCATCAAGCAAGACATAGAAACCCTGTTCATGGGACTTACCGAGCAGAGGCGGTGAAACTCTTCGCCAACACCTACCTCGCCCTGCGCGTGAGCTACTTCAACGAGCTGGATACCTACGCCGAAATGAAGGGCCTCGACTCTAAGGCAATTATCGACGGAGTGGGTTTGGACCCTCGCATCGGCACCTTCTACAACAACCCTTCCTTCGGATACGGCGGCTACTGTCTGCCGAAAGATACCAAGCAGCTGCTCGCCAACTATGCTGATGTGCCTGAGAACCTGATTCAGGCGATTGTGGAGAGCAACCGCACCCGCAAGGATTTCATCGCCGACCGCGTGCTGAACATGGCTGCTACTACGATTATGCCAACCAGAACAACTTCAGCGAGGAGGAAGAGAAGCCTTGCACCATCGGCGTATACCGGCTCACGATGAAGAGCAACAGCGACAACTTCCGCCAGAGCAGCATACAGGGCGTGATGAAGCGCATCAAGGCAAAGGCGCTCAGGTTATCATCTACGAGCCTACGCTGAAAGACGGAACCACCTTCTTCGGAAGCCGCATCGTAAACAACCTGGATGCTTCAAGCAGCAGAGCCAGGCCATCATCGCCAACCGGTATGACAAGTGTCTGGATGATGTGGCAGAAAAGGTTTACACCCGCGATATTTTCAGAAGAGACTGAATTGAGTTAAAAGTTTATAGTTAAAAGTTAATAGTTGGAAGCTGGAAGCTGAAGACGGAAAATAGGAAAACAATAATATTTATAATAAAGAGAAAAATAAGAAATGGCAAAATTAGTAATCAATTCCTACGAGGAATTTGCATCTCACCTCGGTGAGAAGTTAGGAGAATCAGACTGGTTGCAGATTGACCAGGACCGTATCAACAAGTTCGCAGACGCTACACTCGACCCACAGTGGATCCACGTAGACGTAGAGCGTGCCAAGGTAGAGAGCCCTTACCACAGCACCATCGCTCACGGTTACCTCACCCTCTCAGTACTTCCATACCTCTGGCAGCAGATTATCGAGGTAAACAACCTCAAGATGCTCGTAAACTACGGCATGGACAAGATGAAGTTCGGTCAGCCAGTCATCACCGGTTCACGCGTGCGCCTGGTAGCCACTCTCCACGACATCCAGAACATCCGTGGCATCTGCAAGACCAGCATCAAGTTTGACATCGAAATAGAAGGTCAGCGCAAGCCAGCCCTCTCAGGCATCGCTTCTTTCCTCTACTATTTCAACAACTAAAAGATGGCAGCAGGTAAATGGATAGGTGGTGTGCTCGGTTTCATCACAGCCGGTCCGCTGGGAGCCCTGGCAGGCTATGCCCTCGGTTCCCTCTTTGAGCACGGACTGGATGCGGTAAACCGCGACGGCGACCACCATTACAACAACGCCTACGATGCCTACAGCGGCCAGCAGCACAACGGGCGCCAGGGTTTCGGCAACCAGGCTACAGCCGCCAACAGAGCTATGAGGGAGAGCGAAACTCCTTCATGTTCTCGCTGCTGGTGCTCAGTTCCTACATCATCAATGCAGATGGCAAAATCATGCATTCCGAGATGGAGATGGTGCGCCGCTTCCTGCGTCAGAATTTCGGCGAGGCAGCCAGTCAGCAGGGCGAGGAAATTCTCCTCAAACTCTTCGAACAGCAGAAGCAGATGGGCATGCAGCAGTACCGTTCGGTGATACAGGACAGCTGTCATCAGATACGTGCCAACATGATGTATGAGCAGCGCCTGCAGTTGCTCAATTTCCTCGTCATGATTGCCCAGGCCGATGGAATTGTGAATCCTCAGGAGATTCAGGCGCTCAAGGAGATGGCCATCCACATGGGGCTTTCTGCCGAGGATGTAGACCAGATGCTGAACCTGGAGAGCGGGGCTTCTTCAACAGGCAGTCTGGATAATGCCTACCGTGTTCTGGGCATCAGTCCTGACGCCTCAAACGATGAGGTGAAGGCCGCTTACCGCAAGATGGCGCTCAAGCATCATCCTGACAAGGTAGCAGCACTGGGCGAAGATGTGCGCCGTGCAGCCGAGAAGAAATTCCAGGAAATCAACGACGCCAAAGACCGCATTTACAAGGCCAGAGGACTCTAGGTTCCAGATTAGGATTAAAAGTTCCAGATTAGGATTAAAGGAGTTAAGACAGATTGTCCTAGCTGCCTGAAAACGAAAAAAATAAAGGCTCGCCAAGCAATTTTGGCGAGCCTTCATTGTATATTATCATATCTTTATCAGAAGATTATCATCCGGAAAGAGCGGAGAGAGGAGTAAGATTAATCCTCATCCTCAGTCTTTCTTCTGCGGATAGCGCGCTTGCGCTTTGGCTTCTCCTCTGTCTTAGGAGCCTCAATCTTAACACCAGCCAATTCCGGGTCGATGAGGATACGGCCGCAATACTCACAAGGGATAATCTTCTTGTGCATCTTGATGTCGAGCTGGCGCTGAGGTGGAATCTTGTTGAAGCAACCGCCACATGCATCACGCTGCACGTAAACGATACCCAAACCGTTGCGGGCACCATTACGGATGCGCTTGAAGCTCTGGAGCAAACGTGGTTCAATCTTCTTCTCGAGCTCGAATGCCTTCTCCTTCAAATTCTCCTCTTCCTCACGGGTTTCAGCCATGATTGACTCGAGCTCAGAACGCTTCATTACCAAGCCCTTCTCGCGGTCTGCCTTCTGGTCCTCAGCCTTGTGAAGGTCGTACAGGCGCTCGTTGATCGTCTGCTGCGCCTCGCGGATTTTCTTGCTGCAAAGTTCGATTTCCAGCTCCTGGAACTCGATTTCCTTGCTCAAAGTATCATACTCGCGGTTGTTGCTAACCATTTCGAGCTGCTTCTTATAACGCTCCACGCTAGCCTGAGCCTCCTCAATCTCGTGCTGCTTCTGATCGATGGCGCGGTCAAACTGCTCAATATCGGTCTGGATTTTCTCGATACGAGTGGTAAGACCAGCAATATCGTCTTCCAAATCCTGAACTTCGAGAGGCAACTCACCTCTCAACGCACGCTTTTCATCAATTGCAGACAAGGTGGTCTGAAGCTGATAGAGAGCCTTCAACTTCTCTTCCACTGTCAAATCTGTAGGATCTTTCTTTGCCATAATTCCTTATTTAAATATTAAATGTTTAATGTTAAATGTTAAATTGGGCTTGCGCCCTTCCAGCCATCTTATAAACTGAAGTTATAAATACAATATCGGATTCGTATTTATCTCCGAGATGCAGCATTTGGCATCAGGGAAATTCTCCTGGATGATGCTGCGGAAGATTTCGCCCGTAAACTGCTCACTCTGATAGTGGCCGATGACGCAGATCTGAATCTCCTGTTCGTGGCCGAAATACTCATGATAGCTCATCTCGCCCGTGATGAAGGCATCGGCACCTGCCTTGATGGCTGCGTCGAGCAAGAAAGCACCTGCTCCACCGCAGAGTGCCACCTTCCTGATAGGACGTCGAAGCAACTGGTTGCACTGCACGCACTCCACGCCAAACCGTTCCTTGAGCATCAGCACCAAGTCGTCGGCTGCCAGGTCCTCAGCCACCTCTCCGATGACGCCCTCGCCGCCCTTCACGCCGTCCACTTCCTTCTCGCCAGCAAAGAACTGCACGTTTCGCAGTCCCAGTTTCTCGGCAATCTTGAAGTTCACGCCGCCCGCAGCCGCATCCATGTTGGTATGCATCGCCACGATGGTAATATCATTCTTAATCGCCTTGCGCACGGTACGCTGCACGTAGTTCTCGTCCGAGATTCTCGCCAGTTTGCGGAATATCAGCGGATGATGGCTCACGATGAGGTTACATCCCTTCCGGATGGCCTCGTCTACCACGGCTTCAGTAACGTCAAGACACAACAATGCCCCTGACATTTCTACCGCCTCTGTCAATCCAACTTGCAGGCCGGCATTATCATATCCTTCCTGCAAGGGCAGAGCGCGTAATGTTCAAGGGCATCAACTACCTGTTTTATTTTCACGCTCCTATTCAATATTTTATTTTTAGACTGCAAAGTTACTCATTTTTCCCCGATTTTATCTCCATACAGCCCTCCGTTTAAACTTTTTTAATACAAAGTTTCGCTTTTGCGCAAAATATTTCACAAAAACAGCCGATAGTTGTAGATTTTTTATTAATTTTGCAAGCATACTTCATAAAAGCAGAACGGAGCCCGTCCCCAAGGAAAGGTTCCCGATGAAGAACAGAGTATAATAAATTGGTTTAGAACATCGTATCATAAAAATAGTATAGCTTATGCATCAATCTACATTACCCTGCGATTTCGCACTCCCTGCCGAATGGGAGCCACAGAGCGCCATCATGCTCACCTGGCCACATGCCGGCACCGACTGGAAGCCGTATCTGCCTGAAATTACAGATACTTATCTCGAACTGGCAGATATCATCACGCGCTACGAGCAGCTGCTTGTGGCTACACCCGATGTGCCCGCCACCCGATACCAGCTCAAGAAAAAGCTCTCTGCCGAACAGATGAGCCGCGTGCTGCTCTACGAGGTAGAAAGCAATGATACCTGGGTGCGCGACCACGGACCCCTCACGATGGTGCTGCGCAGAAAGCAGAACACCTGGATGGTGCCTTACCGCATACTCGACTTCAAGTTCAACGGCTGGGGCGAAAAGTTCAGATGGGAGAAGGATAATGCCATCACCCTGCAACTATACTATCAGGCAGCCTTCAATGCCGATATAGAGAACCACCAGGGCTTCGTGCTCGAAGGAGGCAGCATCGAGAGTGACGGAAAGGGTACACTCTTCACCACTTCACAGTGCCTGCTGGCGCCTCACCGCAACCAGCCGCTCGACCACGACAGCATCGACCATCTGCTGCAGACTTTCTTCCAGCTCAAGAGAGTCGTCTGGCTGGATCACGGCAATCTGATAGGCGATGATACCGACGGCCATATCGACACCATCGTGAGAGTGGCTCCACACGACACCTTATTATATGTAGGCTGCGATAATCCGGAAGATGAGCAGTATGAAGACTTCCAGGCGTTGGAGAAGCAGCTCAAGGGCCTCTTCACCTGGGAGGGATACCCTTACCGCTTGCTCAAACTGCCGATGCCCGACCCTATCTATGATGAGGGCGACTGCCTCACCACCAACCCTGAGAGCGAGGGCGACCGCCTGCCTGCCACCTATGCCAACTTCCTGATACTGAACAAGGCGGTGATTTATCCCACCTACAATCAGCCGGAAAAGGACGAGGAGGCACGCAAGCAGATTCAGCTCGCCTTCCCCGACCGCGAAATCATCGGTGTAGATTCGCAGACCATCATCCGCCAGCATGGCAGCATCCACTGCATCACCATGCAGTTGCCCGAGGGAGCCCTCAGAGACTCAACATTCCACATTTAACATTAAACATTTAACATTAAAAGTAAAAAATGAACGTCGGTTTATTACAACTTCATAATACGGCAGATATCGCCAACAACAAGCAGCGCCTGGCAGAAGGCATCATCGACCTCGCCCATCGCGGCGCAGAGCTCATCGTGCTTCAGGAGCTTCATAACTCCCTCTATTTCTGTCAGGTAGAGGATGTTGACCTCTTCGACCTGGCAGAGCCTATTCCGGGCCCTTCGACCGATTTCTACGGCAAGCTTGCAAGGATCTCGGCGTCGTCATCGTCACCTCCCTCTTCGAGCGCCGCGCTCCGGGCTCTACCACAATACGGCGGTAGTGATGGAGAAGGATGGAAGCATAGCCGGAAAATACCGCAAGATGCACATTCCCGACGATCCTGCTACTACGAGAAGTTCTATTTCACTCCGGGCGACCTCGGTTTCCACCCTATCCAGACCTCTGTAGGCAAACTCGGCGTGCTGGTTTGCTGGGACCAGTGGTATCCCGAAGCAGCCCGTCTGATGGCGCTGCAGGGAGCCGAAATGCTCATCTATCCTACCGCCATCGGCTACGCTACCTATGATACCGAGGAAGAGCAGCAGCGCCAGCGCGAGGCGTGGACTACCGTGATGCGGGGCCATGCCGTAGCCAACGGATTGCCGGTCATCGCCGTAAACCGCGTAGGTTTCGAGCCTGATCCTAGCGGTCAGACCGAGGGCATCCAGTTCTGGGGCAGCAGTTTCGTAGCCGGTCCTCAGGGCGAGCTCTACTACCGTGCCAGCGATCAGGAAGAAGAGAGCCTGGTGGTAGATATCGACCTGAAGCACAGCGAGAATGTGCGCCGCTGGTGGCCATTCCTCCGCGACCGCCGCATCGAGAACTACGGAGATATTACCAGGCGATTTATCGATTAACCCAAGTTTGCCGGAAATTCCGAGAGAATATCGGGGATTCGGCAATACATATATATATAAGGTATAGATTTTCAGGATAAATGGAGAATTTGGAAGTGATGGTGATACTTTTCATCATCGTGATTTTAGGTTACGTCGCCTGCAAGTTGGGATATATGGGCGACAAGTTTGACAAGAAGCTATCCAGCATGGTGGTAGATATCACCTGTCCCCTGCTGGTGCTCTCGTCAGTAATGGGCGATGAGCTGCCCGACCGCACGCTCATCCTTCCCCTCCTGGGCGTAGGTTTCCTTACCTACATCCTTTTGCTGGTATTCGGTTTCTGGGTGCCGCGTCTCATCACTCGCAATCATGATGACCAGGGCATGATAGGTTTTGCGCTGATGTTTGCCAACGTAGGTTTCATCGGCTACCCTATTGTTTCAAGCATATTCGGTCCGAAGGCCATTTTTTATGCCGCGCTGCTCAACATGCCGAACACCTTTTTTATTTTTACGGCAGGTGTCATGCTCATCAAGGGCGAGTACAGCGTCAAGCAGTTCAATCCTAAGGTGCTGTTTTCTCCGGCTCTTCTTGGTGCCTTTGTTGCCGCCCTCCTGGTAGCCTTCGGGGTTCATACGCCCGACATCATTGCGCGTCCGGTAACGATGGTGGGCAACATAACAGTTCCGGCAGCCTGATGATTATCGGTTCCTCGATGGCTAAGTTGCCGGTGAAGGAGATTATCGGCAGTCCTAAGGTATACCTCTCCTCGTTCTTGCGTCTTGTGGTAGTACCTCTGAGCATTTATTTCCTGTTCAAGGTATGTGGTGTAAGCGATCAGGTCAACGACATCAATACGGTTGTCATTGCGATGCCCGTAGCGAGTTTCGGCACGATGTTCTGTCTGAAATACGGCCGCAATCCTTCGCTCATCACCGAGATGACGTTCATCACCACGGTTGGCAGCATCATTACCATCCCGCTCATCACCCTCCTCTTTTCGTAATGCAGGAAGGGTGAAATGCCTGGCGTACTTGCGTATCTTACTGCAATGACATCTTTTTTACGCATTGAACGATAAAAAATCTCCATTTTTTCGTTATTACCCGTTTTTTGCTTATCTTTGCAAATAAATTTGGCACGAAGAAATCCTTTTTACCAATAATATAAATTAGAAAAAAAATGAAGATAAACAACAGTACGAAGAAAAGCCTGCTCATCATCGCACTCGCGATGGCCAGCACTACTTACCAGACACAGGCCGCTCCGATAGAACATATCGGCGACAGATACATCATGCATATTCCAGAAATGGAACTCACAGGCGAAGAATCACTCCTCGATGTGCTCATGATGTGCCCGGAAGTCATCTCACTCGACGGCAACAACATCATCGGCGGAGATCCATTCGCCAACCTCTACGGCAAGTTCGTCATCCGTATCGACAACCAGGAATACGGACTCGATTACGCCACCTTCCTCCACCATTTCAAGGCTCGGGAGATAGAAACCATCAAGGTGTGCCAGAACGCCGAAGTGATGAAGGGATGCAGCAGTCTGAAGAAAGTCATCGACATCACACTGCGCAAGAAGGAGAACGGAACCACCGGCAGATGGGGACTCTTCGGTGATACCTACGGCGGCGCAAAAGGCATCGTCAGCGTCATCAGCCAGCAGGATAAACTCCGCGTGCTCAGTCATGTAGAAGGCAACTTCCAGCGCACCTCCAGCAGCGATAAGGACGCTACCAGGGCATCTCAGGCACCACCGTGAACCACTACTCCCACGAGGGCGCCAAGCTCAATCTGCTCTGGACGCCTACCGCGAAGGATGTGCTCGAAATAGATGCGATGCAGACCTACACCCGCAACCATTTCACCCACATCCCGACCGATTACGTGCGTGCCTATCATCTGCAGGCCGACTATACCCGCACGCTCGCCGACAACGGCTCCAGCATCCTCTTTACCCTCGGTGCCGAGCATATCAGCGACAACGGACGCACGCTGGAAGAAACCCATACTGCGCCCTACCAGAACCACTCCACCTACCCCTTCATGGTGATAGAATACGCCACTCCAGTCATCACCCCTGATCTCTGGATTACGGCAGGTTTCGAGGGCGGACTCTCCATCGAGAAGAACTGCGTCGCCGGTTACACCAACCATTCCAACTATCAGGATTTCTACGCCCAGCTGGATTACAACATCGGCAAGTGGGGATTCATGGCAGGCGACCGTTTCCGCATCATCAACTTCCGTCCTAAGCAGATTGCGCCGGAAGAGCACTGGAAGCATACCACGCGCAACCATATCTACTCGGCGAGCGCCTATTACCGCTTCACGCCGGGTCATACCCTGCAGGCCACCTACTGCCGCCGCATCTTCAATCCCGAGTTTGGCGATTTCATAACCGCAGGCGATATGGAGGGCTCCTGGCAGCCGGTTTATACCGCCGATATCGGCAACAGCATGGCGAATGTGGTAGAGCTCAAGCATACCTACAGCCGCCCAGCCTTCGTGCTCAGCACCTCGGTGAAGAACATCCACCAGCACCTGTTCAGTGCCATCCACGACAATACGCTCGGCATCGGCTCCACCGCCTTCTGGCACAAGGGCATCCTTCGCCTCACAGCCGGAGTCAACTACTTCTGGCAGCGCAGCGAAACCCCTTCAGAGGAGGCTCAGCAGCGCAATGCGGAGTATAATCATTTTGCCGTGTTCAAGTTGGCACCGCAGCTCACAATGGCCGATGGCTGGCGCTTTACGGGCAACCTCATCTGGTGTACCCGTCGCCGCAGCGATCCCTACACCCCGGCTAATCTCTATGCGAGGTAGGGGTATACAAGAATCTGGGCAAGCACTGGACGCTCGAGGGCCGCTTCCACGATATGGCGAGTCAGCACTTCGGCAATCGCGCTGCCACCATCGGCTGCACATATTATTTTTAACTTGAGCTTTAACAATCTTTTTCTAAATCAGAAGCAAGATTTCTGTTCCTTTCTTATTTTCTTATCAGAAAGAAGAAAAATTTTAAAAAGAAAGGAACAGTATATATGAGAAAAATTGATTTCAAGAAGATCGGGCTGGCAGCGATGATGCTCCTGTCGGGCCTCACATTCCAGTCGTGCGATAACGATAACGATACCGATTGGGACCGCGTTTTTCCTAACGCACTGGTAACCGTGAAGAAGAGTGGCGATGCCTGCTATCTGCAGCTCGACGACAACACCACGCTGCTCGCCAAGAACCTGAAACCAACCATCTTTGACGGTAAGGAGGTTCGCGCCCTGGTCAACTACTCCCAGACCTCGGAGAACAGCGAGAAGTATAACCAGGTGATTCACGTCAACTGGATAGACAGCATCCTGACCAAGAAGCCAGTTCCTTCGCTCGGTTCTGATACCGAGAACCGCGAGAAGTATGGCGACGACATGGTCGACATCGTGCGCGACTGGGTAACGGTGGCAGAAGATGGCTATCTCACCCTCCGTTTCCGTGCTCTCTGGGGCGGTCAGAAGGTGCATTACATCAACCTCGTTACGGGTGTGAATCCAGATAATCCTTACGAGGTAGAGCTGCGCCACAATGCTAATGGCGACCCTCAGAACTACTGGCGCGATGCCTCGTAGCGTTCAATCTGAACGGAGTCGTGCCTGATACCGAAGGCAAGACGGTGAAGCTTACCATCCGCTGGCGTTCCAGCCAGGGCTACAAGAAGGTAGATTTCGACTACTGTTCGCGCAAGCCTATCAGCAGCCCGAAGATGCTCGAAGGATACAGCCAGGAAGGAAGAGATATCCGATAAACGAAGAAAAAGCAGATAAAGCAAAAGCCCCGATGCATGATGCACCGGGGCTTTTTACTTTTTTACCTTTAAAGGCTGCTGCAGCTTGTTATGCCGAGGGTGGTAGCGATGGCTGTAAGGAAGGAGATTGCAATCTGCAAAATTGTTTTCCAGGTACTTGCTTTCATAATCTTTAATTTTTAATGTTGAATGTTGAGTGTTGAATGTTGACTTGGTTGGGGGTTGCCCTCAGGCGAGGGCTTTATTCAAGCCCGTCGCCGCCTTCCTGAGAGCCGCCTGGCTGCGTACCGCCGCCGGTAGTTCCGGAACCGCCCTGGCTGGCGCCGCCGCCTTGTTCAGTGCCGCCTGAGGTACCACCAGAGGTGCCACCCTCGTCGGTGCCGGTATAGCCGCCGTACTCCTGAATCTTGCACTTCTTGCGCAGCTCAGAGTTGCTCCAGCTTTTTGTGTTTCTCACAATCAGGTGTACACCCTCTACGCTGGCAGCCGTTACCTTCTCCTTGGTATCCTCCGCCTTCGAAGTCATACCGATGGAGAACAGGCCGAGGTCAGAGAGACGCACACTCTTACCGTCGAGAATCAACTCCTGCAGATGGTCGAGTGCATCCATCAGCACACCGTGGATAGTACCTCGGGAGTAAGGCGAACCGTGGTCAGAGATGTGGGATACGAATCCCTCGAAATCCACCTCGCGGTCGGTTACCGCAGTGGCATACCACTTTTTCTTACCAGCGTTCTCGCCGCTCTGTGGTGTACGCTGCAACTTACGATACTTCAATGTTCCTTTCTGTTCCATGATATTAAAATATTAAAGGGTTAATATAAATGTTACTTGAATTAATGTTAATTGTCTACTTGCTGGTTGGGGGTGCAGCCTTTCTTGAATCACGATGCAAAGGTACGGCAATTTTCTGATACTACCAAATTTCACCCTGCAGAGTTATGTTAAACGAATTTAGCACTTCGGACGCATCCGGTTAATCTTGCCAACTCATAATTTATCGTGCGAGAAAACTATGTAATGTAAAAAGTTTCTCTATGCTTTCTCATCCCGAAAACAGCAGGAAGCAAGAAATCATCCATCAATGCTTCCACCTTCCTCAACCTCCAAAGCGTGACAGTTGTGACAGTTGTGACAGTTTTCAGCGCCTACCCCCACCTTCCTCTCTTTAGAGGTAACTTATAAT
>ENA-OQBJ01000031-OQBJ01000031.1-human-gut-metagenome-genome-assembly--contig:-NODE-31-length-61259-cov-3.180069_pt1 | contig 61259 bp, 50 predicted proteins | sample MGYA00242743_ERZ504545 | MGnify/ENA primary metagenome ERZ504545 (study PRJEB26092, sample SAMD00036252) | human gut metagenome | host: Homo sapiens | study: EMG produced TPA metagenomics assembly of... | reverse complement strand
TATTTTTCCAAGAATTTGTCGTAAAAATGTGTTCAATCAAGAAAATCGAGTGGAGAGCAAGTGGAAAAGCCTTGTGAAGCCTATAAAATAAGGGATTCAAAAAATTTCTGCAGAATATTGACACTTGTGTGGTTGACAGTGCAAAGAAAAATGTTTACAATTGTACTAATAATATAATACAATTCTATAAGGAGAATGCGTATGAGATATGAAATCGTAGGAGAAACATTACCAGCAGTGATCTGTACTTTAGAAGAGGGAGAAACAATGATCACAGAGAAGGGAGCCATGAGCTGGATGTCCCCGAATATGAAGATGGAGACGAGTACCAACGGCGGGATCGGCAAAGCATTCGGGAGGATGTTTTCCGGAGAGTCGATTTTCCAGAACACGTACACTGCAAAAGGCGGTCACGGAATGATCGCGTTTGCATCCAGTTTTCCGGGAAAGATCGTTGCACATGAGGTTGCGCCCGGGAGAGAAATCGTAGTACAGAAGTCTGGTTTTCTGGCAGCAGAATCCGGCGTGGATTTGTCGATCTTCTTCCAGAAGCGGATCGGTTCCGGAATTTTCGGCGGAGAGGGATTTATCATGCAGAAGCTTTCCGGACGCGGTATGGCATTTCTGGAATTTGACGGTCATGTGGTAGAGTATGAGCTGCAGCCGGGGCAGCAGATCGTGGTGGATACCGGATATCTGGCTGCAATGGATGCGACCTGCAGCATGGAGATTCAGAGCGTGCCGGGTGTGAAGAATATGCTGTTCGGCGGAGAAGGCGTGTTCAATACGGTCATCAGTGGACCGGGACATATCTGGCTGCAGACGATGCCGATTTCGAATGTGGCAGGAGTGCTGGCACCATTTTTGCCGGTGGCGAAGTAAGGTGGCAATATAAATGAACTTTTCATAACGGAGAACAAAAAACAATATAAAAACTGTCGGCAGCTGTGGTGTCGGCAGTTTTTGTATTGTATGGAAATGTCAGGTGGTATGTAGATTTTTACGAAACTTTTTGGGTGTAATTCCATGAAATTCCTGAAATACTCGTATGAAATGACTGCAGTCGCAAAAGCCGGTTTCCTGGCTGATGTAGGAAAGGTCGAAATCAGTGAAACGAAGAAGATCTTCTGCTTTTTGGATTCGTACCATTTTGATAAAATGCCCGCAGGTCTGCCCGTAGTATTCTTTAAATTTTGCGGAAAAGTGAGAATAACTCATGTGAAAATTCCGTGCTAGAGTTTCGATACAAATGGGTTCTTGATAGTGTTGAAAAATATATTCTGCCACTGCGGAAAATGTTTCGTTCTGAGAGTGATGCAATGCATTACTTGTAATTGAAAATCCCTGTTTTTCCCAAAGTTTGAGCAACTCTGTGATAAGGATACAATAATATGAGTGTGCGAGAATGTCGTAACCAAAGTTTTTTTTCTGTAACGATTTGTATGATTGTATCAAACAGGGAATGTAAGGAAATATGCTTCAGCTCGGATTTTTGAAAAAAGCAGGAAAAGCGCTTGTCAGTATCAATCATATGAAGTAGTGTGGAAATGGAAGGGAGACTGCTTCCCGGAGTATTTAGATGTACGGGATCAAATTTCAGCACCTGATATTGGAGGGGAAAAGGACCTGCAGCATAAATAGCATGAGGTGTCTGCGGGTGGAAAACAATCAGATCTCCGGGTTCCAGAACATAATTGTCTGTATCGGTTTCGATATAGGCAGTTCCTTTCAAAATATACAGAATTTCCATAAAATAATGCCAGTGCGGAGAAACCGGGAAGTTGTTTTTTTGAGCGTCAAAAAAGAAAGCTTCATAAGGATTGTTTAACGTATCAGAGTATTCGAAAATGGGGTTCATGTCCTCCTCCTTTGTGAAAAAAACAGTAAGATGCAAATGCTGGTTAATCATAGATTTATACAATTTTTTGCGAGAATCATTATATCATGCATAAAGGGAATATGCTATACTTTCGGGGAATTTAAAGGAAGGGGATTGCGCATATGAAGTTTATAAAAGGAATTACATTTGCTCCGTTTTACAGGAAAAATACATTGAATACAGAGCAGGCAAGAGAAAGCTTTGATTATATGATAGAGAATACGGGAGCAGATTTTGTGATACTGGCACCGGGAGGACTGCAGGATACAGCACATTCAGAAGAGATTTGTTATAGTTCCAATGCTACTTTTTCGGATGAGGAACTGGCAGATATGATCTGTTATGCAAAGAAAAAAGGAGTCAGAGTCGGATTAAAGCCTACCGTGAATTGTAAAAATGGAGAATGGAGAGCATATATCAGCTTTTTTGAACATGATGTACCGTGTGAGCAAAAATGGGGAAACTGGTTTTCGTCCTACACGAATTTCAGACGCATTATGCGGAGATTGCACAAAAAGAAGAATGCGATATGTTAATCGCAGGGTGTGAAATGGTGATGTCAGAACATCGAGAGAAGGAGTGGCGGGAAGTGATTGCTGCAATCAGAGAGTGTTACGATGGGACAGTATCATACAATACGGATAAGTATCAGGAAGACCGGGTTAAATGGTGGGATTGTGTAGATGTGATTTCATCCAGCGGCTATTATCCGATTCAGGACTGGGAGCAGGAACTGGATCGGATCGAGGCTGTAGTAAAAGCTTATCATAAACCGTTTTTCTTTGCAGAAGCAGGATGTATGTCCAGAACAGGATCAAAACACGTTCCGAATAACTGGGGGATTGAAGGAAAGTTACGGTTAGAGGAACAGGTGGAGTGGTATACAACTATGTTTGAGTCATGCAGAAAAAGAGAGTGGATGCAAGGGTATGGTTTGTGGGAATGGGCGCCTGCAGTACCATCAGCAAAACAGGCATATAAGGATGACAGTTATCAAATCTGCCAGAAGCCGGTACAGGAGATTATAAAGAAGTATTATAAGGAATAGACGGGAAGAAGCAATGGGAAGAGAAAATGAAAAAAGTAATATAACACAAATGTTTCGAGAAAACAAAGGTCACAGTTTAAAGACATTGCTGCTTTTGTTTCGCGGGCGGTATCTGGCGCTGTTTGGATCAATTTTCTTTTTTGTAATCAAGCATTCTCCTACGTGGGTGCTGCCAATCGTCACAGCAAATATTATCAATGCAGTGACAGATAAAGAGGGGGATATTGTGCGGATTTTGACTGTGAATACGATTTTAATGCTCGTATTTCTTGTCAGAATGTAGCAACAAATTATATTCATACCTGGCTCTATGCGAAAAGTGTAAGAGGTGTGGAAAAGGAGTTAAGAGAGGCTTTGATTGTAAAGCTACAGCAGCTTTCGATCACGTATCATAAAGAAATGCAGTCCGGAAGGCTTCAGTCCAAAATTATGAGGGATGTGGAACAGGTTCAGACACTGGCGTCTCAGATTTTTATCTCTTTGATTACGATTATTTTGAATATTGTAGTGTCATTTGGGGTGGTTATTTATAAAAGCAAGATTGTATTTCTGTTTTTTGTATGTACGATTCCGGTGGCAGTTTTAATCATTGTAGGATTTAAGGGAAAAATAAAAAGTCACAACAGGGAATTTAGAGAGGAAATGGAAGAAACATCTGCGAAAGTGATGGAGATGGTGGAAATGATCCCTGTTACAAAAGCGCATGCAATGGAAGATAAAGAAACAGAAAAAATGGAACGGCAGTTGAAAAGAATTGCTCAAAAAGGGTTAAAGCTGGACATGGTCCAGACCTATTTTTCATCGATCAGCTGGGTGGCATTTCAGATTTTTCAGGTGTTCTGTCTGGTGTTTACTGCTTACATGGCGTGGAAAGAGTTGATTCAAATCGGAGATATTATGCTGTATCAGACCTATTTTTCATCTATTGTTGCACAGATTGCAAATGTGATGGCATTGCTTCCGATTATTTCCAAAGGGTTGGAATCAGTTGAGTCGATAGGAGAAGTGCTGTGTGCAAATGATATTGAAGATAACTGGAAAAAAGAGAAGGTAAAAGAAGTAGAAGGAGAAATTGAATTTGATGAAGTTTCGTTTTCTTACAGAGGGGAAGAAAAGAAAATACTAAATGATTTAAACTTGAAGATACGAAAAGGAGAAACAGTTGCATTTGTAGGAGGTTCTGGATCAGGAAAGACGACGATTTTGAATCTGGCAATTGGTTTTCTGAAAGCAGACAGTGGTCAGGTACGGATTGATGGAAAAAATCTAATGGAAGTGAATCTGCAGAGCTATAGAGAACACATCGCGGTTGTGCCTCAGCAGTCCATTTTATTTTCGGGAACGATTCGAGACAACATAACATATGGAACAGAAGGGATTCCGGATGAAAAACTCTGGGAGATCGTCCGGGCAGCAAATTTGGAGGATGTGATTAAGAAAATGCCGGATGGATTGGATACGATGATAACAGAGCATGGGGATAATTTATCAGGAGGTCAGAAACAGAGAATTTCAATTGCCCGGGCATTTGTGCGAAATCCGAAAATTTTGATTCTGGATGAAGCGACTTCTGCTCTGGACAGTGTTTCAGAAAAGAAGATTCAGGATTCCATCCAGAGATTGGTGAGAGATCGAACCACGTTAATTGTCGCACATCGATTGTCTACGATAAAAAATGCAGATAAGATTGCAGTGATTGGAAATGGTGGAGTGTTAGAGTATGGAAATTACGAAGAGTTGATGGAACAAAAAGGGGAGTTTTATCATCTTAAAAAATTACAGAGTTGACAAAAGTGATAAAAAAAAGATTAAAATTATAATTAAATAAGGTTAAAATCAAGTTAAAAAAGAGAAGGTGATGTGAATGAGAGTTGTGTTTGATGAAAAAAATAAGGTATTTTTGCTTCATACACAAAATACTACATATGCAATTGCGGTGACTGAAGATAAGTATGTGAACCATTTATATTATGGAAAAAAACTGGAAGATACGGATATCCGATATTTGCTTCGAGAGGATGAGGCTCCGTTTACTCCGGGGGTGAATCGAAGAGAAAAGAATTCTTATCTGGATTTTGCTCCGATGGAGTATCCGGAAAGTGGAATGGGAGATTACAGAGAAAGTGCGATCTGTGTCAGAAGTATGTCCGGTTACAGAGCAAGCGAATTGATTTATGAAGGATATGAGATCAAGAAAGGAAAGCCAAAACTTCCGGGACTTCCTGCAACATGGGGAAATGAGGAGGATTGTATCACACTGAGTCTTTTGACAAGGGATCCTGTTCTGGGAATGAAGGTGGTGCTTCGGTATTCTGTCTTTCGGAATCAGGATGCCATAGCAAGATCTGCGACAATCTGCAATGAGGGAAAAGAGGCATTTTATCTGGAAAAAGTACTTAGTGCCAGTCTGGATATGGATGACAGAAACTTTGAAGTAATGGGGTTGTTCGGTTCGTGGGCAAGAGAGCGGCATATTCAGAGAACACCTTTAGGATATGGAAGACAGAATATTGCATCCTTTAAAGGGGAGTCAAGTCATCAGGAAAGTCCGTTCATGGCTCTGGTAACTCCAGAAACGAATCAGGATGTGGGAGAAGTTTATGCAATGAATTTTGTGTATTCCGGGAATTTTATCGCACAGGCGGAAAAAAGTCAATTTGATTCTGTGCGTATGATGATGGGGATTCATCCGGAAGGATTTACGTGGAAATTGGAACCGGAGGAGTGTTTTACGGCTCCGGAAGTGATTCTTGTCTATTCTGGGGAAGGTCTTGGAAAGATGACGAGGACCTACCATGATCTGTATCGGAATCACCTGATTCGCAGTCCGTACTTGCACCGGGAACGCCCAATCCTGATTAACAACTGGGAAGCAACGTATTTTGAATTTGATGATAAGAAACTTCTGGACATTGCACGTGAAGCGTCCAAACTCGGAATTGAGATGCTGGTGATGGATGATGGGTGGTTCGGAAAAAGAAACAGTGATGACAGCTCTCTTGGAGACTGGGTAGTGAATGAAGAAAAAATAAACGGAGGTCTTCATAAGCTGGCAGAGGATGTAAAGAAAACAGGGATGAAGTTTGGAATCTGGGTGGAGCCGGAAATGATTTCTCCTGATTCAGATTTATATAAAGAACATCCGGACTGGGCGATTCAGATTCCGGGCAGAGAGATTACACAGAGCCGCGCTCAGTATGTATTGGATTTGTCCAGAGATGAGGTGGTGGATGAAGTCTATGAAAAGATTGCTGACGTATTAAAAAGCGCTGATATCGCTTATGTAAAATGGGATATGAACCGTCAGTTGACAACGATGGGGAGCTGTGGACTTCCGGCAGACAGGCAGGGGGAACTGTACCATCGCTATGTGTTGGGAGTCTATAAAATGCAGGAGCGGCTTTTGCAAGATTTTCCAGAATTGCTTTTGGAAAATTGTTCAGGCGGCGGTGCGAGATTTGATGCGGGAATGCTGTACTACAGCCCGCAGATATGGTGTTCTGATGATACAGATGCAGTGGAAAGGCTGGCAATTCAGGAGGGAACAGCGATGGTATATCCTGTTTCAACAATAGGAGCTCATGTCAGTGTTTGTCCAAATCATACAGTTGGAAGGATAACGCCGTTTGAAACAAGAGGAAATGTTGCGCTTCTGGGAACGTTTGGATATGAGTTGGATATTACCAAACTGTCGGCAGAGGAAAAAGAACTTGTAAAAAAACAGACCGCAGATTATCATAAATACAATGAGCTGATTCGCGAAGGAGATTATTATCGACTTGCATCGATTGCGGAAAACGGACGTTATGACAGTTGGATGATTGTGGAAAAAACGAAAAAGAAAGCGCTTGTATTTTATGTGCAGGGAATGGCTGCGGCGAATGGAAAGAGCAGATTCGTAAAATTAAAAGGTCTCAAGGCACAGAGTCGTTACAGATAGATGGAAAAGAATACAGCGGCTCCGTGTTGATGCAGGCGGGGCTTAAAGTAGCGCAGGAATTTGGAGATTTTAAGAGCAGGATATTCCTTGTTGAAGAGAATGTTGATTGAAAGGGGAGCTATGGGTCAGAAAAAAGAAGTAAAGCTGGAAGATATTGCGGACAGCCTGGGAGTTAGTATCGTAACCGTCTCGAATGCCCTGAAAGGAAAGAAGGGTGTCAGTGAAGGGCTGCGAAACAGAATCAAAGAGGCTGCGCAGAGAATGGGATATAAAACACCGGTTTATGAAGAGAAAGAAAAGGCGAGGTCTCATATTATAGGGGTTCTGGTTGCAGAGCGCTATGTGAAGGAATTTCCGTCTTTTTATATGGAGATATATCGCAGAGTTGCACAGGAGACTGCCAAAAGGGGGCATGTGACTGTTCTGGAGGTGGTTACCTGTGAAAAAGAAAACTTGAGTGCAGATGCGATGGTGTTTTTAGAACAGTCCATGGATGGGCTGATTGTGATTGGAGAATTGTATCAGGAATATATGAAAATGCTGCGCAAAGTGAGCCGCATTCCAATTGTGTGTGTGGATTATTACGATGTTTACGATGATATGGATTACATTATAACGGATGGATTTGGCGGTATGGAGCAGATGACCAGACTGCTCTTAAAGGAAGGATATCGAGATTTGATTTTTGTGGGCAGTCCGAATGCGACCAAGAATATTACAGACCGATATTTTGGGTATTGCAAAGCAATGCAAAGGGCAGGCATGGAAGAAGAGCAGTTTCGGTTCGTTGCGGACAGGGAATGTGGAAAAGGGAATTATCGGCTGGAGTTTGAATTACCGGAAAAACTGCCACAGGGATTTGTTTGCAATTGCGATAAAACGGCAGTGCTGTTGATTGAAAGACTGAAAGAGCGTGGGGTACGTGTTCCGGAAGATGTTTCTATTGTAAGTTTTGATAATTATTATCCGCAGATTCAGGATGGGATAAAACTGTGTACATATGAAAATGACGAGAAAGTAATTGCAAGGATCAGCGTCAGTACGCTTTTGAAAAGAATTGAGGGAAAAAGCAGACCGGAAGGTGTAAGAATCGTCGAAGGAAGGGTTGTGCCGGAAATACAGTGAGATTCAGGGGGGACTGTTGATATGGCAGAAGTGAAGTTAAAAGATATTGCGCAGGCGGCGGGGGTAAGTACAGTGACAGTATCCAATGCTCTTTCCGGAAAGCGGGGGGTAAGCATTGATGTCCGTGAAAAGATAGAGAAAATAGCAAGGAATATGGGATATGATTTTTCCAGATATGAGAAAAAAGAAGGGGGCTATCGCATCGGAGTGATTGCTTCCGAAATGTATATGGAAATGGGAACTTCTTTTTACTGGGCCATGTATCAGCAGGTTGTGTATGCTGCGTCCAAAAGCCGGAGCCAGACGATGCTGGAGATTCTGGATACAGATATGCAGAGGCGGGATGAGCTGCCGAAACTGATGCGGGAAAAGATGATCGATGGATTGATTATTATTGGATGGCATTTTAAGTCATATGTGGAAAATCTGGTAAAAAAATCTGAGATTCCGATTGTACTTCTGGATTTTCAGATAAAAGGGCTTAAGTGTGACGCAGTAATGTCGGGAAATTATATTGGAATGTATAAGATGACACACTATCTTTTGGAAAAGGGACATCGGGATATCGCGTTTGTGGGATCGGTGTATGCCAATGAAAATATTATGGATCGTTATTATGGATATCGGAAAGGTCTGGAAGAAGCGGGAATACCGTTTCGAAAAGAATGGGTTCTGGAGGATCGAGATCTGATTGTCGGCGATATGCGGGTGGAACTTCCGGATAATATGCCGACGGCATTTGTGTGCAACAGTGATTTGTCAGCGGGATATCTGTATGATGCTCTCACTGAAAAAGGATTCCGAATACCGGAAGATATTTCTATTGTCGGCTATGACAACTATTTGTTCGGGCATAGTTTTGCAGACCGTCTGACTACGTATAATGTAGATATAAAGCGGATGGGGGCTATTGCGGTAAAACTTCTCATGGGAAAGATCAGAGGAGATGAAAAACACTGGGGGACCCGATATGTGGACAGTGTGATTGTGGAACGTGACAGTGTCAAAGAACTAAGGTGGTAAAGGAAAGAGACTTTTTGCTGAAGAAATTAAAATTTCAGTAAAAAGTCTTTTTTAATTAAAACAACGTATTGGTTTAAGTTTAATTAATCTCTTAAACAAGCTTTAATGAATGGAAATAAAGGGTTTTCTATTTTGATATGTTAAAATATACAAAAATAAGGTGTCAAAAATGTGAAAAGAGTAGAAATAGAAATTAAAACAAACAAAAACTTGAAATTAAAATAGATTAATGATAGGATTAAACCAAGTTAAAAATAGAGGAGGAAATAAAAAATGAAAGCAAAAAGAGTATTGGCAGTTACGATGGCAGCCATGATGATCATGTCATTGACAGCGTGTGGGAATTCCGGGAATTCGGGCGGAAAAGAAAAAACGAAGATTGATGTCACCTTTGACCAGATCGAAGTGGGGAAAGACTACACGGATATCAAAGCTGATTTGAAATTCCTTACACATAAGACGGATGTAATCGATACAAAATTCCAGGAGTATATTAAAGAATTCCAGAAAATGTATCCGAATGTAAATATTGAATATGAAGGGGTAACAGATTATGCAAATGGAGTCACCACAAGGCTCTCTACAGGCGACTGGGGTGATATTTGTATGGTTCCGACTACAGTTGATAAAGATGAACTGGAAAATTATTTTACAAGCTTCGGAAGCTATAAAACATTAAGTGAAAGTTATGATTTTGTAGATAATCTGAAATATGAAGATGATGTATATGGAATCCCGTCCATGGCGAACGTACAGGGAATTGTATATAACAAAGCAGTCTTTGAAGAAGCGGGAATTACAGAATTGCCGAAGACACCGGATGAATTTTTAGAGGACTTGCAGAAGATTAAAGACAACACAGATGCGATTCCTCTTTATACCAACTTTGCAGCTGATTGGACGATGAATGCATGGGATGCATATATTGACGGAAATGCAACAGGAGATCCGGATTTTGCAAATGAAGGAAGAACCAAAGGAAAAGATCCGTTTGCAGATCATGGAGACGGAACTGGTCCATATGCAGTTTATAATACTTTGTATGAAGCTGTGAAGCAGAAGCTTACAGAAGATGATCCGACAACAACAGACTGGGAAGGCAGCAAGGGAATGATGAATCAGGGAAAGATCGGATGTATGGTACTTGGTTCATGGGCAATTTCTCAGATTCAGGGAGCCGGAGATAATGCAGATGATATCGCATATATGCCATTTCCTATTTCTGTGAATGGAAAACAATATGCAGCAGCTGGCCCTGATTACTGTTATGGAATTAACTGCAACAGTTCAGAGGATGAACAGATTGCTGCAATGTGTTACATTAAATGGCTGACAGAGAAATCTGGTTTTGCAGAATCAGAGGGTGGGATTTCTATTGTAAAAGGAATGCCGTATCCGGAAACGCTTTCTTCGTTTGAAGATATTGACCTGGTGATTAACACTCCAGCGCTTGCTGGAGAGGAAAATCTTATGACAGATATTAATAATGAGTCCGAGCTTGGTATCAATGTGTCAGGATATATACCGAAAGAAGTTCTTCAGGCAGCAATCGATGGAAGCAAAACAATGGAAGAAATGTCTGCAGAGTGGAATGAGAAGTGGACAGCGGCACAGGAGAGCAGCGGTGTTACGCCAGAGGAGTATGATTATACAAAATAATCTATGTCAGAGGAAATGACAGATGGATCAGGGGCGGTGGAATGAAAAAATTTTTCTGCTGCCTCTGTTTGAAAAGGAGAAGATTTATGAAGCAGAAAAAGGGATTTGTAAAGTGGATACAGAGTGGGAAAGTGAACCGCAGGCTTTGCATGATAGTGTTTATGTTTGCGCCACTTGCATTGCTTTTTACATTTACATATCTGCCGTTTGCGGAGATGGTACAATTCAGTTTTTATGATATGAAATATATCGGAGAAAGAACATTTGTAGGGCTGGAAAATTATGTGGAAGTATTTTCGAGAGAAGACTGCTTCAATGCATTAAAACTCAGTTTATATTATATGGGAGCTTCTTTTGTGCAGCTTGCGCTTGCGCTGTATTTTGCATCAATACTCAGTTTTAAAATAAAAGGTGCGGGAGTTTTTAAAGGTTTTTTGTTTTTCCCATATCTTGTATGCGGAATTGCAGTAGGATTTATCTTTAAATTCTTTTATACAAGAGGTTTTGTTTTAGATACGGTCTTGCAGTGGTGCGGATTTGAACTGGATAATCTGCCGTATTGGCTGAAGGATACAAACATTAACAATATTTCACTGGCTGCAACATCTGTATGGCGTTATATGGGGCAGAACATGGTTCTTTTTATCGGAGCGATCATGTCTGTGGATTCTTCTCTTTATGAAGCAGCAGCGATTGATGGTGCAAGTGGATGGCAAAAATTCCGTTATGTGATTTTTCCAAGTATCAAGACGATTATTGTATTAAACATGATCTTATCGATCACGGGATCGCTGAGTGCTTTTGAACCACCGTATGTTATCACAAAAGGTGAATTTGGAACAGGAACTTATTTTGTAATTATGGATAAGCTGGCACATGCAAGCCAGAAGGTAGGATTGGCATCGGCAATGGCGGTTGTACTTCTTATTATCATCCTGCTTGTGACATTTCATACAAAAGCTGCATTTAAATATTTCTTCGGAGAGGGTGAGCAGGAAGCCATCCGTACGGTAAGAAAAAGAAAAAACTGGCGAAGAAAGAACAGAAAGAGCTGTCAGTAAATTTAAACAGGGAGGTGAGCAGAAATGTCAGTGGCAAAGCTTAAAAAAGTAATCTGGACGATTTTTAAATATGCGACACTGCTTCTGGCAATTTTCATAGCAGTGCTTCCGCTTGTATCCTGTGTGATCACAGCATTTAAAACACCGGAAGAGTATGCTTCAACCAATGTGATGCAGCTTCCGCAAAGCTGGACGTATTTTGAGAATTTTATTCAGGCATGGAAGCAGGCCAATATGGCAACAGCATTTAGAAACTCATTTATTATCCTGGTATTTGTTCTTTTTGGTTCAATTATGACAGGTTCCATGCTTGCATATGTGCTGAGCAGATTTAAATTTAAGGGAAATGGACTGATCCGTAATCTGTTTTTGTTTGCAGCGCTCCTTCCGGGAATTGCGATGCAGGTGCCGGTATATCAGATTATGTATACGCTTGGGTGGATCAACAGTCTCCCGGGGTATATTATCCTCATGTGTGGAACGGATGTTATCTCCATTTATATTTTCATTCAGTTTTTTGAGAATATACCAACTTCACTGGATGAATCAGCGATCATGGACGGATGTACCTATTTCGGAGTGTTTTTCCGTATCCTGCTGCCGCTCTTAAAGCCTGCGATCATAACAGTCATGATCTTAAAAGGCGTGGGAACATATAACGAATACTATATGGCGAACCTCTATCTGCAGGATCAGAATTCACTGGTTACAGTGGCAACATCTTTGTATAAATTTACAGGACCGATTGGAAATCAATATAACTATATTTGTGCCGGTGTACTCATCACCATGATTCCGGCACTGATCATCTTTATTTTATGTCAGAAACAGATTTACAGTGGGCTGACACAGGGAGCCGTTAAGGGCTAAAAACAGAAATTATGGAGGAATAAGAGATATGAGTAATATAAAGATCATAGGAGCAAATGTGCCGAATATGCCATGGCAGGACAGACCGGAGGGAAGTGGGAATCTTCCGGTATGGAGATACAATGAGAACCCGATCATTGGACGCAATCCGGCAAAAGGAGTTGCGAGAATCTTTAATAGTGCAGTTATGCCTTACAAAGATTCATTTATCGGAGTGTTCAGAGGGGAGCAGACGAACGGGATTCCATATATTTATCTTGGAAGAAGCAAGGATGCGATTCACTGGGAATTTGAGGAGGATAAGATTCCGTTTAAAGACGAGAATGGAAATGATTTTATGCCGGAGATATGCATATGATCCAAGACTGGTTAAGGTAGAAGATACGTATTACATTATGTGGTGTCAGGATTTTTATGGCGCTTCTATCGGAATTGCTAAAACACAGGATTTTGAGACATTTACAAGAATTGAAAATCCGTTTATCCCGTTTAACCGTAATGCCGTTCTTTTCCCGAGAAAGATTAATGGAAAATACATGATGATGTCGCGTCCGAGTGACAGCGGTCATACTCCGTTTGGAGACATCTTCTTGTCTGAGAGCCTGATATGGTTTACTGGGGCCGGCATCGCCATATGATGGGAAACAACAGCGGTAACTGGTGGGAGAATGTCAAGATTGGCGGAGGTGCAGCTCGATCGAGACAACTGAAGGATGGCTGTTATTTTATCACGGTGTAACAGGTACATGTAATGGATATGTGTACAGTATTGGTGGAGCAATTCTTGATATTGATAATCCGTCAGTGGTGAAATATCGCTGCAGTACATTCCTTTTGACACCGGAAGAGTGGTATGAAGAGCGTGGATTTGTACCGAATGTTGCATTCCCATGTGCAACGATCCATGATGCACAGAGCGGAAAAATCGCAATATACTATGGATGTGCAGATACTTATGTAGGACTTGCATTTACGACTGTGGAGGATGTTGTTTCCTATATTAAAGAACATAGTGTTGTTTCTGAAACAGATACTGAGAGCGGAATCCGGTAAGGAGGAGTATGATGTTTGTACAGGAAGTAAAAGATCATCTTATTCATAAGATCATTCCGTTCTGGGAAGGCTTGAAGGATGAGGAATTTGGCGGATATTACGGATATAAAGGGTTCGATCTTGTGACAGATAAGGAAGCGGTCAAAGGGTGTATCCTGAACAGCAGGATTCTCTGGTTTTTCTCCAACTGTTATATGCTGACTGGAGATGAGGAGTTGATGCAGCATGCCAGACATGCATATTGCTTCTTGAAAGAACACTGCGTTGACAGGATTAACGGAGGAATCTACTGGTCTCTGACATATGACGGAAAACCGGAAGACACAACAAAGCATACATATAATCAGGCGTTCGCTATCTATGCTCTTGCTTCCTATTACGATGCATCAAAAGATGAGGAGGCCCTGAAACTGGCGCTGGCACTTCGAGATATTATAGAAGAAAAATGTAAAGATGAATATGGATATCTGGAAGCGTTCAATATCAGCTTTGTGCCGGAGGACAATGAAAAGCTTTCTGAGAATGGTGTCATTGCGGAGAAAACAATGAACACACTGCTCCATGTTTTTGAAGCTTATACGGAGTTGTATCGTGTGACGAAGTTGGATGAGGTGGGAGATAGTATCCGTTTTATGCTTGATATCATTGCGGATAAAGTATATAACTCGAAAGAGGGGCGTCAGGAAGTATTTTTTGACAGGACATGGCATACCCTGATCGATCTGTATTCCTATGGTCATGACATTGAGACCGCCTGGCTTGTAGATCGTGGTCTGGAAGTATTGGGAGATCCGGAGTATACCAGAAAGCTCAGTGTGATTACAGAGTCAATCACAAAGAACATTTACGACAGAGCATATATCGATCATTCTCTGGTAAATGAGGCGGAGAATGGTATTGTAGATACGACTCGGGTCTGGTGGGTACAAGCAGAAGCGGTAGTCGGATTTATCAATGGCTGGCAGAAGTGCCCGGATCATATGGAATATCTGGATGCTGCAAAAGATATCTGGAATTATATCAGTACATATCTTGTGGACAACAGAGCAGGATCTGAGTGGTACTGGGCGCTTGACAAAAATAGAAAACCCCATGAAAAGCCGATTGTGGAGCCATGGAAATGTCCGTATCACAATGGAAGAATGTGTATAGAAGTGATCAGGAGGATGCAGAAGCATGCATAAACAGTATTATATAGAGCAGAAAAAAGTAGAAAAGCTGATCAGCAGAAGAAATCAAAAAGCAGATTTCTATAACGGAATTTATGATCGTTACGAGTATCCGGTACTTACAAGAGAGTTTGCACCGGTACACTGGAGATATGATCTGAATGAGGAGACGAATCCTTATTTTATGGAACGTCTCGGTATTAATGCGGTGATGAATTCCGGGGCTATTGAGTTAGATGGAAAGTATTATCTTGTGGTCCGAGTGGAAGGAAATGACAGAAAATCATTTTTTGCAGTAGCGGAGAGCGAGAATGGAATTGATGGATTTCATTTTTGGGATTATCCGGTTGTACTTCCGGATACCTGTCCGGAAGAGACAAATGTATATGATATGCGTCTGACAAAACATGAGGACGGATGGATCTATGGAGTATTCTGCTCTGAGAGCAAGGATCAGGAGAATCCGGATCTGTCGGCTGCGGTTGCGGCAGCAGGAATTGTCCGTACAAAAGATCTGAAAACATGGGAGAGATTGGACAACCTGACTACGCTGCACTCTCCGCAGCAGAGAAACGTGGTGCTTCATCCGGAATTTGTGGATGGAAAGTATGCATTTTATACAAGACCGATGGACGGTTTTATTGAGACTGGAAGTGGTGGAGGAATCGGCTTCGGTCTGTGCGATGATATCGAACATGCAGTAATTGATGAGGAAAAGATCATAAGCCACAGAATCTATCATACACTGACAGAATCAAAAAATGGTGCCGGTGCAGTTCCGATCAGAGGGAAGAAGTGCTGGATTCATATTGCACATGGTGTACGCAATACAGCGGCAGGTTTGAGATATGTGCTGTATGTATTTGGTACGGATCTCCATGATCCGGCAAAAGTGATTGCACGTCCGTCAGGGGTATTTCTTGTGCCGCTTGGAAATGAAAGAGTGGGGGATGTCTCCAATGTGGTTTTTACAAACGGGGCAATTGCAAGAGAGAACGGAGATGTATATATCTATTATGCTTCTTGTGATACGAGAATGCATGTGGCAACAACTACGATAGATAAGTTGGAAGATTATCTGTTTCATACACCGGAAGATCCGCTGCGTTCACCGGATTGCGTGGCGCAGAGATGTGAATTGATCCGAAAAAATCTGGAACTGCTGAAATAGAATACAACATATTACGCGGTCTTGAAAAAGGCCGCCGCTATCAGTTTAACATGTGTATAAAAAAGAGGAATCAAAAGGAGAAGAGAGATGAGAATATTACCGGATCATGAAAAGCTTCAATACAGTGGAAGGATTGACTGGACAGACAGAAAGGCGCCTGTATTTGTATTTCCATGTACTTTTGTGAGAATGTGTTTTACGGGAGAAGTGCTCAAGATTTATGTGAAGAATAAAAAAGCATATTGGGAAAATTATCTCGGGTGTATTCTGGACGGGAAGCAGACAAAGCTTCTGCTTCCGGATGATGGGGAAGGGGTTCTGGAGATACCGGTCAGTACTGTAAAAGATGGAGTGCATGAGCTATTGCTGTTTAAGCGTCAGGATTCCTGTCATGAGATAACCTTTTTGGGATTTGAAATTGAAGATAACGGTGAAGTTCTGGAATCTCCACAAAAGTCGAATAGAAGGATAGAAGTGTATGGGGATTCTGTTTCGGCAGGTGAAGTGTCTGAAGCTGTGGAATATACAGGGAAACCGGATCCGGAGCATAACGGGCAGTATTCTAACAGCTGGTATTCCTATGCGTGGATGACTGCGCGCAGCTGGATGCCGAGATTCATGATATTGCACAGGGAGGCATTGCACTTTTGGACGGTACGGGTTGGTTTCACGCACCAGATTATGTAGGTATGGAAAGTGCATGGGACAAAATACACTACAATCCGGTATTTGGAAAACAGACAGACTGGAGTTTTGAAGAGTATACACCCCAGGTTGTGATCGTTGCGATTGGTCAGAATGACAATCATCCGGATGACTATATGAAAGAAGATTATGACGGTGAAAAAGCACTGCATTGGAGAAGCAATTACGAAAAGCTACTTGGCAGGATCAGAGAAAAATATCCAAATGCATGGATCATATGTATCACAACACTGTTGGAGCATGATCCGCATGGGATCGGTCTGTGGAGGAAGTCTGCAGAAAGATACAGGATGAAAAAATCCGCCATTTTATGTTTCGGCGCAATGGCAAGGGAACTCCAGGACATTTGAGGATTCCTGAAGCAGAGGAGATGGCAGAAGAACTATCTGCATATATTGAAAATCTGGATATTGAGTGGTAATAAGAGCAGTACGGACAGGAAGATTTCTGTATCTGAGAAAGGCGGAAAAAATATGTATAAATCAGATCTTACAAGATTGAAAGCATGTATGAGACGGGCGGAAGCCGGAGAGGATGTTACTCTGGGATTTTTTGGTGGTTCGATTACGCAGGACAGCCTTGCTACAAAGCATGAATATTGTTATGCATATCGGGTATTTCAATGGTGGGAGAAGACATTTCCAAAAGCAAAACTGCATTATGTAAATGGGGGGATTGGAGGTACAACTTCTCATTATGGGGTATCCCGCGTGGTAACAGATATGTTGATGTATCAGCCGGATTTTGTAGTGGTAGATTTTTCTGTGAATGATGAGCCGGAAAAATTCTTTCAGGAACGTATGAAGGGCTCGTTCGAAGAATGCTGACATGGAGTTCGGTTCCGGCAGTTTTGCTTTTAAATAATGTTTTTTATGATACGGGAAAGAATGCACAGGAGTATCACAATCAGATCGGAGAATGGTATCGTCTGCCCTATGTGAGTATAAAAGATACGGTGTGGAAACGAATAAAAGCCGGAGAATTTATACGGGAAGAAATATCACCTGACGGACTTCATCCGAATGACAAAGGGCATGCTCTTGTGGCAGCGGAGATTACAGCATATCTGGAAAGCGTAAGAAAATCAATGTGGGAAGATGAGGAACAGGCATCTTTGCCGCCTGCGATGACGGATAATGTATATGAAAGGGCACAGAGACTTACAATCAGGGAAATCTGTCCAAGACTGGATGGATTCCGGGCAGATACCAACGAGAAAGAAGGCCATCTGGATCATTTCAAGAACGGTTGGATTGGCAGCAAAGAGGGAGATCGTCTGTTATTTGAGATCGAGGCATCTTGTATTGCAGTTCAGTATCGAAAGACAATCCGACACCCGGCGAGAAAGGCAGAGCTGATTCTGGATGGAGATACAAAACATCCGGTGTTGCTGGATGGAAACTTTGATGAGGATTGGGGAGACTGCCTGTATCTGGAGCCGGTGCTTCATCATGGAGAGTATGGAAAACATACGGTGGAGATCAGAGTACTTCCAGATGAGTTTGAGAATGCAGAGCCGTTGTATCTGATGGCTTTGATTATCGCATAGAAAACTGCTGACAGGGAAAATGGAGGAAATGAAAGATGGATGCAAAAAAACGATATGAGGATTGGCTGGAAAATCCGTATTTTGATGAGAATACAAAGAATGAACTGAGAAGGATTGCAGATGACGAAAAAGAAATTGAAGAAAGGTTCTACAAGGAGCTTGAATTCGGTACGGGAGGTCTGCGCGGAATCATTGGTGCCGGCACAAACCGGATGAATATCTACACGGTAAGAAAGGCAACACAAGGGCTTGCAAATTTTATCCTCAAAGAGAATGCTGAAAAAAAAGGTGTGGCGGTCGCATTTGATTCCAGAAACATGTCTTTGGAGTTCGCACAGGAAGCAGCGCTCTGCCTTGCGGCAAATGGAATTAAAGCTTATGTTTTTTCATCACTTCGTCCGACACCGATGCTCTCGTTTGCACTTAGAACACTTGGATGTACGGCAGGGATCGTGATCACTGCAAGTCACAATCCACCGGAATATAATGGATACAAGGTGTACTGGGAGGACGGAGCTCAGATTACGTATCCAAAAGATGTGCAGATCATCGAAGAAGTCAATGCGGTAACAGATTATGCAGGTGCAAAGACGATGAGTAGAAAAGAAGCAGAGGCGGCAGGTTTGTATCAGGTAATCGGAGATGAGATAGATGATCAGTATATGAAAGCGTTGAAGTCTCTTGTCATCCATCCGGAGATTATCAGAGAAGAAGCGCAGAACCTGAAGATTGTTTATACGCCACTTCACGGAACCGGAAATATACCGGTACGCAGGATTCTAAAAGAGCTTGGTTTTGAAAATGTATACGTAGTAAAAGAGCAGGAGCTTCCGGACGGGGATTTTCCGACGGTGTCTTATCCAAATCCCGAAGATAAAAATGCGTTTTGTCTGGCATTAAAGCTTGCAAAAGAAAAGGATGCAGATATTGTACTGGCAACAGATCCGGATGCAGACCGGCTCGGAGTGTATGCAAAAAATACAAAGACAGGAGAATATCAGAGTTTTACCGGAAATATGTCGGGTATGCTGATTCTGGAATATATATTGTCACAGCGGAAAGAACAGGGAACTTTGCCCGAAAATGGTGCTGTAGTAACAACGATTGTTTCAGGCAAGATGTCAAAAGAGATTGCAAAGGACTATGGCATGACACTCATTGAGACGCTTACGGGATTCAAATACATTGGGGAGCAAATCAAGTTTTTTGAGCAGAAGCAAGATTATGAATATGTGTTTGGTTATGAGGAAAGCTATGGATGTCTTGTAGGAACACACGCAAGAGATAAGGATGCAGTTGCAGCAGTGATGGCGCTTTGTGAAGTGGCGGCGTACTGCAGACATCAGGGGATTACGCTTTGTGATCAGATGGAGAATCTTTTTCAAAAATATGGATATTACCAGGAAGGGCTTTGTACAGTGACGCTGAAAGGGCAGGAAGGTGCAAAGAAGATCCAGTCCATGATGGAACAAATTCGGGAAAATATACCGGAAAAGGTCGGCGGATTGAAGGTGATGAGGTTTCGAGACTACAGAGAAGATATCGTAAAGGATTGTGTGACAGGAGTACAGACAGTCACAGGGCTTCCGAGATCGAATGTGCTTTACTTTGAATTGGAGAATGAAGCATGGTGCTGTATCCGTCCGTCAGGAACAGAACCCAAAATCAAATTTTATATTGGTGTAAAAGGAACCAGTGATGCAGAGGCCGGAGAAAAGCGAAAGGTGCTGACAAAGGCAGTGGAGTCATTGGCAGAGTAAATGTATCAGGCAGAGAAATAGAAAAACAGCGGGCACAGGAGGAATTACATATGGGATTTTCTGACAATTTTGTCTGGGGTGCAGCTACCAGCGCTTATCAGATTGAGGGCGGTGTAAAAGGAGCAGGCAAGGGAATGCATATTTGGGATGTGTATACAAAAGAATCCGGAAAGGTATATGGTGGGCATACAGGAGAGAACGCATGCGATCATTATCACCGTTTTCGCGAGGATGTACGAATTATGAAAGAAATCGGGTTGAAGGCATACAGGTTTTCTATTGACTGGACACGTGTTCTGCCGAGGGAACAGGGAGAGTAAACGAGGAAGGAATACGGTTTTACAGCGATTTGATCGATGCTCTTGTAGAGAATAATATTGAACCTTATATTACGTTGTATCACTGGGAACTGCCATATGAACTGTACAAAAAGGGCGGTTGGATGAACAGAGATATTGCGGAGTGGTTCGGAGAGTACGCCGGACTGGTGGCAGAGCGCTTCAGTGACAGAGTAACCCATTTCTTTACATTAAATGAACCCCAGTGTTTTGTAGGACTTGGTTTTCTGACGGGGGTACACGCGCCTGGATTGAAGTGCCCTGTACGGGATACCTTTGAAATGGCACATAATGCGCTGCGTGCGCACGGCAGAGCAGTTCAGATGTTAAGGCAGCACGCAAAACAGCCATTGACTATAGGTTATGCTCCGACCAGCGGCATCATTTATCCGGCTTCCGACCGTCCGGAGGATATTGAAGCTGCCAGAAAGAAATATTTCTCCATGCCGGAAGATGATTCGAACTGGACATGGAATGTGGCATGGTGGTCAGATCCGGTTCTTCTTGGAAAGTATCCGGAGGAAGGGCTGAAAAAATATGAGAAATATCTTCCGAAGATCACGGAGAAGGATATGCGTCTTATTTCTGAGCCGATCGATGTGTACGGGCAGAATATTTATAATGGAAGAGCATTCCGCATGGGCGCAGATGGAAATCCTGAGGAGGTCGGGCGTGTGCCGGGAGCTGGTAAAACTGCGGTCAACTGGCCGGTAACACCGGAGTGTCTGTATTGGGGGCCTAAATTTCTTTATGAGAGATATAAGAAACCTATATATATTACAGAGAACGGAATGGCATGTCATGATGTTGTGTCATTGGATCAGAGAGTCCATGATCCGAACAGGATTGATTTCCTTGCCAGATATCTGCATGAGTTGAAGCGCGCCGCAGAAGAGATTGATCTGCGCGGATATTTCCAGTGGTCGCTCATGGACAATTTTGAGTGGGAAAAAGGCTATGCGGAGCGGTTTGGTATCGTATATGTTGATTTTGAAACACAGGAGAGAATTTTAAAAGATTCAGCATACTGGTACAGGGACGTCATTCAAACAAATGGAAGGGATCTTTAAAAGAGGAGTGAGAGTATGAGCGTTTTAAAACTGAAGCCGAGCTGTAAGGATTATTTGTGGGGCGGACACAGGCTTGTGGAAGAATATGGAAAAGAATATGACGGAGAAATACTTGCGGAGACATGGGAATTGTCCTGTCATCCGGACGGTCCTTCCACGATTGTAAATGGTGCATATGCAGGTAAAACACTGGAGGAGTACATAGAGGCGGAAGGGAAAGAAGTGTTGGGAACCAACTGCAGGAGGTTTCGTGATTTCCCCATTTTGACTAAATTTATTGATGCAAAGCAGGATTTATCTATTCAGGTTCATCCGGATAACAGATATGCCCTTAAAAATGAAGGGCAATATGGAAAAACAGAAATGTGGTATGTAGTGGATGCCGGAAAAGAAGCGTTTCTTTATTATGGATTTAAAAAAGAAGTCAGCAAAGAAGAATTTGCAAGAAGGATCCGGGAGGACACACTTTTGGAAGTGCTCAATGCAGTACCGGTACAAAAAGGAGATGTTTTGTTCATAGAGTCGGGTACGATTCATGCAATCGGAAAGGATATTCTGATTGCAGAGATTCAGCAGAATTCCAATGTAACTTATCGGGTTTATGATTACGGGAGAGTGGGAAAAGATGGGAAAAAGCGCGATTTGCATATAGAGAAGGCAATCGCTGTTACCAACCGGGTGCCTCTGATCAAAAGCAGGAGCAGTTATCCCCATGTGGCAGACTGCGATTATTTTACAGTAGACAAGTTGAATCTGGATGGCCGGATGATGTGCAGGGTGGAAGGCACTGTTTCAGAGGAATCTTTTGTCAGCATACTGATCCTTGACGGAGAGGGAGTTGTCTCATGTGGAAATAAAGTGTCTTATCAGAAAGGAGACAGTTTGTTTCTTCCTGCGGGAAGCGGAGCATATGTAATAGAAGGAAGCTGTGATGCGCTGATCACAACAATCCGTGCAAAGGCGGCACCGGTGCGGATCGGTATTGACATTGGTGGAACAGACACAAAAATCGGGCTTGTGGATGTGCACAACAAGCTGCTTGATTCTGTATGCATTCCGACAAAAGCAGAGCGTCCGGCAGATGAAGTAATTCGTACAGTGGCAGAAACCGCACTTTCTATTCTGGATAAGAACGGGATTGCCATGGAACAATGTGTTGGCGTTGGAATCGGTGTTCCCGGAACCGTAGACCGTAAGAAAGGAATCGTCCGCTATTCTAATAATATTCGTTGGGAAGACGTGCCGCTGGTAAAGGAGATGTCAACATATCTTCCGATTCCGGTGGAAATTGCAAATGATGCGGATTGTGCAGCGTTAGGGGAGACAATAGCAGGAGCAGGAAAAGAGTGCAGTGATGTGGTTATGATCACACTGGGAACCGGTGTTGGAGGCGGAGTCGTTCTGGATGGCGAGATTTATGAGGGCAGAGGAATCGGAGGAAGTGAACTGGGTCATATGGTGATTGTGGAAAATGGAGAACCTTGTACCTGTGGGCGGCGAGGATGCCTGGAGGCATATGCATCCGCAACTGCACTGAAAAGAGAGGCAAAACGCATCTCTAAAAAAGAGTTGACCCCATCAGAAATTTTTGCTCTGGCAAAGCAGGGAGATCCGGCCATGAAAGAAGTAGTAGAGACCTATATCCGCAGGCTTGGTCTTGGAATCGTAAATATTGTGAATATCTTTCGACCGCAGCTTGTGTTGCTGGGCGGAGGAATTTCCGGACAGGGAGAGTCTCTTCTTGTACCACTTCGCAGGATTTTAAGAGAAGAGTGTTTTGGCGGAGAAAGGGGAGATGTTCCGGAGATTGAAGAGGCTGTGCTTGGAAATAATGCGGGTATAATAGGTGCGGCAGGCTTGCTGTAGGATCATTTTTAAGGGAAAGATATTTTGACGGGAAATATGTGAATGAGCGATCCGGATAAAATAGGAGAAAAGTTATGAAAAGAAAAATAGTTACGAAATTGATGGCAATCGTTTTGGCGGGAGTGCTTTTAACGGGATCCGTAACTCCTGGTTTTCATATGTCGCGTGTACAGGCGGCGGAAGATTTGTTCAATACAAGGTATGATTTTAATTTTGAGGATGGAATAGAAGGTTGGTACTATGGAGAAGGTTGGGAATATCAATATAATGGAGCCAAGCCAACGCTAGAGTCAGATACAGAAAACGGACGCATGAAGATAGCGGTTGATTTCAGTCAGGATGCAGACAAGAACTGGAGCAATATAGCAGCATGTTGGAAGAGCGAAGAGGGGATCGATCTGTCTGGTGTAACACAAATTTCTATGGATATTTGGTATGAGACAGAAAAACTGACAGAAGGAGAATTGAAGCTGGCGTTTTATTCCAATTGTGGAATCGATGTGAACACAAGTCTTATCGATGTACAGGAAGAGGAAGGAACAGGATTGACAAAGGCGAGGGCAGTGTTTGGCTTTCCTGCAATTGGATCTGATGCGGTCACAGATCTTGCAGTCAAGATTGTAGGATGCAATACCGGATATTCTGGAGCAGTATGGATTGATAATATTCAATTTGAGGCAAAGGACAGTGAAACAGGAGATGAGAGCGAACAGCCGGATACAAGTGTCGATTCCACACTTGCAGCCAACAGTGGGAATCCGGTAAGTTCAAATGGGAGTGCATTGACAGTGGTTAAAAAGGATGGAACATCAGAATCAGAAGAATATGCTTCATCGGTTTCAATTACAGATCCATCTGCAACAGGAGAGACAGTGGCACTTTATCAGTATCTTCAGGCAATGGGAAAGACAGATAGCATCATCTATGGGCACCAGAATGATACATGGCATAAGGCCGGAAGTGCAGAACTTTCTAATTCAGACACTTATGATGTAACAGGTGCATATGCAGGAATTGTAGGTATGGATACGTTATCGGTTACAGGAAACGAATACAGTGCTGAAAAGTACAACAGTGAGATGGCGGGAAAACCGGGATTTGAGGCGGTAGATACACAGGGGCAATCAATAGAAGAAGCCAACGTGGAGGCTGCGGCTAAGCTTGCAAATTACAACATTGCCAATGGATCAGTCATTACACTGTCCTCTCATACACCAAACTTTTCTCTGGTAAAAGAAAATCCAAATTATGATCCGCAGACAGATCCTTCCTATGCAAAATATGATTTTTCTGTATATACGCCGAACACACTGACCGGAGATACAATGAACCAGATTCTTCCGGGAGGAAAATATAATGAAATATTTAATGCATATCTTGATATGATCGCTGATTTTGCGGGCCGTGTAGATGGACCGGTAATGTTTCGACCGTTTCATGAGGCAACGGGCAGCTGGTTCTGGTGGGGCGCTGCGTTTTGTGATGCAGAAACATATAAGAGCGTATATAAATATACAGTAGAATATCTCAGAGATAAAAAAGAGGTACACAATTTTCTTTATCTGTACGGACCGGGGAGTGAGGCGGTTTCAGAAGAAGAGTATGGAATCCGTTATCCCGGCGATGAATATGTGGATGTAATCGGGTTCGATATGTATGATATGGATCCCGTGGATGATAAAGAAGAGGTGTGGTTTGGAAATTTAAGGAAGCAGCTTGAAATAGTACAAAATTTTGCTGATGAACATGGAAAGCTTATGGCAGTGACAGAAACAGGACTTGCATGCAGCAGTGCGGATCCCGGACATAATCAGACAGTTCTTCACGAGACAGGAAACAAAAATCTTAATTGGTATAATATGGTGCTGGATGTAGTGTCAGAAAGTAATGCATCTTATTTTCTTCTTTGGGCAAATTTTGGAAAAAAGGACGGGTATTATACACCATATGTAGATTCCGTGAACAATGACGGAACACTGCATGGTCACGAAACACTCGATGGGTTTATAAGCTTTTTTAATGATAATCGTTCAATTTTTGCATCGGATCAGAAAAATATTCTTGCCAATATTAATGCACCTGAGGTTCAGTCACCGGCAAAAGGAGTATACGGTTATATCACGGCTCCTGTGGCGGGAAGTCGTATACTGGAGCAACGCAGCTTACTGCACAGGTAAATGGCAGTTCAGAAAACTCGCAGATTGCGTTTGTATTAAAAGGAGAGACAGAGCAGACGATTACTGCAGAACTGAAAGATGGTACAGCAGTGGCTCAGTTGACAGCAGAAACATTAAAGAGCCTGGGTGAGTCGGCAGAAGGTACGCTTGAACTGACAGCAGACGGACAAGTGATCGCATCTATAGGTGTACTCTATAATATTGCGATACCAGAAGAAGATCCATATGAAATTGATGGATTTGAAAATTACTATGGTGTGGACAGTATGCTTACAAATTACTGGGCAGTGAATAAAGATACCGGATGCACCATTAATCTGGCTTTGACAGCAGAAAAAGGACAGGTATTTGACGGCAAGTATGCGATGAAGTTTGTATATAATGAGACATCGAACGGATGGGCGGGAGCTACGATTTCAAAGGAAGTTAACTGGTCTGACTGTGATGCACTTCAATTCTATACAATACCGGATGGAAAACATCAGAAAGTAGTTATCCAGCTGACGGCAAATGGTAAGGTATATGAAACATATTTGAACGAATATGAGGCTTATGCGGAAAATGATGGCACTGTTCCAATCAAAGTGACAATACCATTTACAGATTTTGTAGAGAGAGATACGCAGGGAAATCCGGCAGGAGGACTTGCACAGGATAAGACAAGCATTACATCCTTTGGACTGTGGGTAAATGCAATTCCCGGAACAGATGCAATCGGAGACGATGGTATGGTAACAGGAACGATCATTTATGATAAGATTACAGCAGTATCATCAGGCGTTACAGAGGCTATTTTTGAAAAAGCTGAATCAGGAGATTCGGAAGTGGAAAATCCGCAAACAGAGGATCCGGAAGCAAATAGTGATGAAAATGGAAGTCAGGAACAGAACAGTACGTCGGCTGCTGGTCAGGATAATGGGAAACATATAGACAAAACAAAACCGATTCAGACAGGAGATGATATCAATTATATTCCATATGCTGCGGCTTTGTTTGTGGCAGGAATTGCAGCTCTTGGAGCAGTGATATACAGAAAAAAGAAAAAACATGGATAAAAACTGAAAAATCCGGTCAAGAGAGCAGATTCACCTATGGCGCAGTGATATGCTCCTGACCGGGTCTTTTTTGTTATACGCAATCTGTATTTTTACCTGCATGATTTGCATAAGCAGAACTTCCGGAAATAAAATGTTCCTTTTGAATCAAAAAAACCTCCGAATAGCCAAAGGTAATCCGCGTTTTTTGCATTCTATATAATAATTAATCCATATATCATCAGGGATTTTTGTTTATTTCAAAATAACAAGACTTGTTTTTATTTTAATTATCGAATAATATGGAATAAAAGATGGATATTAGAAAACTCTTATTTTTTTATTTTCAAGGAAGGAGTTCTATGAAAAAATTATTACCGCTATTATTTTTTGGATTTTTATCAATCATAATAGGAGCTTCGATATTGAGTAAAGAAAATAAAGAAACATCCCCAAATAGAGACATATCACAAATGTCAGATGCTCATCTTTTATCAGATACAGGTACTTTGTTGGAATACCATTCTGATAAAAAAGAAGCCATAGTACAAGTAGATGATACAAATAATCGATTTTTATACGATGAGGTTACTTTAATTCTCACAGGTCCTGCAGGTGAGTATAAAATTGATTCCTCAATGGTTGGTGAGAAAATCAAATTTTCTTATTTCCATAGTACACCAACGGATAAGCCGACATTAGAAATTTACTTAATTGACAAATTGGAAAAATAAATTGTATACCTATAAATGAGCAAATATTGAATTTTACACAAAACTGACTTTAAGTTTATTCAGGGGCAGATTGCCCCTGTTTTTTAAAATAACTCCATACTTCTCTCTAAAATCCCTCGCATATACGCAATGGCAATTCCATAATTCGTAATTGGAATGCCCTGTTCTCTGGCGCAATCTAATCGATACTGCATTTCTTTTTCTGTCAGCGTGCATCCGCCGCAGTGGATGATTACCTGATAAGGAGACAGATCTGACGGAAAATCCGTTCCGCTTGTAAATGTAAACTGCAAATCTTTCTGTGTAAACTGTTTTAGCATCCTGGGCAGTTTGACAGTTCCGATGTCTTCGCACTGCCGATGATGGGTGCAGCCTTCGCAGATCAGTACATGATCCCCGTCTTTTAATGTTTTCAGGGTCTGTGCACCATGGGCGGCAAGTTCTAAATTTCCTTTGTATCTGGCAAATAAAATCGAAAAAGAGGTCAACGGTACTTCTCTTGGCACGATTTTGGCGACGGTATCAAAGACCTGACTGTCTGTGATGACAAGAGCAGGTGATCTTCCAAGGTTTTTAAGCGTTTCTGAAAGCTCACTATCTCTCACTGCAATTGCGGTTGCTCCGTGATCGAGAATATCCCGGATGGTCTGCTGCTGGGGCAGGATCAGGCGGCCTTTCGGAGCAGCTTTGTCAATGGGAATGACCAGCACGACAAAGTCTCCGGGATGGATGAGATCTCCCACGATTTTTCGGGTTTTTGGTGTCTGTCCGAGCTGTTTTGCAAGCAGTTCTTTTAGTTCGTGGATGTGTGTTCCCGCGGCAGCGCTGACATACAGGATCTGCTCCCGGGAAATTTCATCCGGAAGAACAGGAGAAGCTATGGTAAGATCCATTTTATTGACAGCGATCACAAAAGGAATCTGTTTTTGGCGGATTTGCTGTAAGATCCGGGTATCTTCTTCAGTTATGCCAAGCTGCCCGTCAATGACAAGCAGCGCAATATCTGTGGTATTTAAAATCTGTTGTGTTTTTTCGATACGCAGGGTTCCGAGTTCTCCGGTATCATCCAGTCCCGGAGTATCGGTCAGAACAACAGGCCCCAGAGGAAGGAGCTCCATTGCTTTTTTGACCGGATCTGTGGTGGTTCCCTTAAAATCTGAAACAATGGATACCGGCTGTCCGGCGAGGGCATTGATCAGACTGGATTTTCCGGCATTTCTTTTTCCGAAGATCCCGATGTGGATACGTTCGGCAGAAGGGGTCTGGTTGAGTTTCATAAAGATGCTCCTTTCTGTTAGAAACGGAAATCCCGGCGATTGTTCTGTTCGATCAGGCGAAGATTCTCCAGAACCACAGCACGAGCTTTTTCATTTGGGACGTTTCCGACTTCTTTCGCAATGAGACGGTCTCCGATGGCTTTTGTCTCCGGTGAAGCATAGTCCATCAGGTATTCCTTGAGTGTCATCAGTGCATTTGGATGGCAGCAGTTCTGGATCTGACCGCTCTTGCAAAGAGACATGAAGCGGTCTCCGGTGCGGCCTTCCCGATAGCAGGCAGTACAAAAACTTGGAATGTAATCCATCTCCATCAGCCAGCGCACGACTTCATCCAGCGTCCTGGTATCACTGACGTCAAACTGTTCAGATTTTGCGTCATCCGGCTCCGGCTCGCAGTAACCGCCAACGCTGGTACGGGAGCCTCCGCTGATCTGGGAGACGCCAAGGTGCAGAACCCGTTCTCTGCATTTCTGACTTTCTCGGGTGGAGATGATCATACCGGTGTAAGGAACGGCAATGCGGATACATGCCACGATCTTTGCAAAGGTATCATCATCAATACCGTTGTCAAATTCATCGGCATTGATATCGTCCGCATGACGAAGCCTCGGCACGCTGATCGTGTGCGGACCAACGCCGAAAGCAGCTTCCAGATGCTCTGCGTGCATCAGAAGTCCTGCAAATTCATAGCGGTATTTGTCCAGTCCGAATAAAACTCCGATTCCCACATCATCAACACCGCCTTCCATGGCGCGGTCCATTGCTTCGGTATGATAATTGTAGTCATGTTTCGGTCCGGTCGGATGGAGGGTCAGATAACTCTCCTTGTGATACGTCTCCTGAAACAGGATATAGGTGCCGATCCCGGCTTCTTTGAGCAGACGATAATTGTCCACAGTGGTTGCTGCGATATTGATGTTCACTCGTCGGATGGCGCCGTTTTTGTGTTTGATGCTGTAAATGGTGTTGATGCTGTCCAGATAGTACTCCATCGTGTTGCGTACGGGATCTTCTCCGGCTTCCAGCGCCAGACGTTTATGCCCCATATCCTGCAGTGCAATGACTTCTTTGCGGATTTCCTCCTGGGTCAGCTGTTTTCTTGCGATATGTTTGTTTTTCAGATGATACGGGCAGTATGTACAGCCGTTTACGCAGTAGTTGGACAGATAGAGCGGTGCGAACATGACGATCCGGTTCCCGTAGAAATCCTTTTTGATCTGCTCTGCCAGTTTGTAGATTTCCTGATTTTTTTCTTCCATCTGGCAGGCAAGAAGAACGGACGCTTCTCTGTGAGAAAGTCCTTTTCTCAGACGTGCTTTTGCAAGGATCGAATCAATGAGCGCTTCATTGGTTTTATTCTCATCTGCATAGGCAAGCGTTTCTAAAATTTCTTCGTGATTGATAAAATCATCCGCATGTTTTGAATATACATCATACATAAGTCATTCCTCCAATTGTAAAATAAAAAAAAGAAAGTTGTTAAGGGGTGATGTTTAAAGAATCTCCCCGGTCAGTGATCACCTGATAGCCGATGGACTGCATACGCTGCTCCAGCTCTGCCCGGCATTCGGCTGCTTCTGCATCGGTACTGATCTTATTGTCATAGAGCAGATAATCGCCTCGTACCTGTTTTGGGGAGAGGTTTGGCATGACCACGTTGGCCCCGGATAAAATACCAAGTTCCCGTCCGTTGGGGGCAATGGTTCCAAGGGCAGTGGTTGCCGGGAGCAGTACTTTTGGAAGCATCAGGCGAATGAGTCCCAGAAGAAACAAGGTCAGCTCCAGAGTCCCCGCTTTTTGTGCAGCGAACGGTGTATCATGTGCGGGATAAAAGGACCGATCCCCACCATTTGAGGATTTAATTCTTTGAGAAATAACAGATCTTCAGCCAGATGTTTACTTGTCTGACCGGGAGAGCCTACCATAAAGCCGGTTCCCACCTGATAGCCGATTTCTTTCAGGTCCCAGAGACATTGCTGTCTGTGGGATGCCAATAGACGCGGCGGATGCAGCTGTTGGTAGTGGTCTGCATTGTGGGTCTCATGGCGCAGAAGGAAACGGTCAGCGCCTGCATCAAAAAGCTGCTGATATTCTGCCTTAGTTGCTTCTCCGGTAGAAAGTGTGATGGCACAGTCCGGGTACATGGTGCGGATTGTGTGGACCAGGTCGGATAATCGATCCGTTGTATACCATGGATCTTCTCCGCCTTGCAGGACAAAGGTACGAAATCCAAGTTTGTACCCATCCGCACAGCAGGCGAGGATATCCTCTTTTGTCAGCCGATAGCGATGTGCATGTGTGTTGCCGCTGCGGATCCCGCAGTAATAACAATTATTTTTGCAGTAATTGGTAAATTCAATCAGTCCACGGATGTAGACCGTATGCCCGTAGAACCGGATCTGTGCACGGCGTGATTTTTCAAAGAGATATGCGGCAAGTTCCGGTGTGCGTCCGTTCAGCAGCTGTATCCATTGGGAAGCGCTGAGGGTATGTTCCTGTTCCAGTTGGTCGATCAGGGAGCAGAGATATGGATCCATCAGGTTGACTCCTTTCTGAAAAAATGTTTTTATATTTTTTTATTATAGCACAGTTTTAAACATAGAGGTTTATTGTTTCAGTCTGAAATATTGACAGGGGTGATACGGTGTGATAAGTTGGACACAGAAATATCAGAAAGTGGTGATAGAATGTCTGAGGTAAGAAAACATTTTGTTTTTCATGGAAAGGTGCAGGGCGTAGGATTCCGCTACACTGCAAAATATCTTGCGTTGTCACTGGGACTTACCGGATGGGCGAGAAATGAGTGGGACGGCACTGTGACAATGGAAGTACAGGGACGGGAAACGCTGATCAACAAGCTTCTGGTGGGACTGAATCAGAATCAGTTTATCTCCATCGAGTGGATCGATACAAGAGAGATTCCACTGGAGGAAGAGAAGGCATTTTCTGTGAAATGAAGGAAAGAAGAACTTGGTTTATAGAATGAACAGGAGGAGCATCATGAAATTAGGATTTATCGGAACAGGAAATATGGCAGGAGCCATCATGGGTGGTATTATCAGAAACGGAGTGCTGAAGCCGGAAGAAATCATCGGTTCGGATATTTTGGAAGCAGGGAGGGAAAAGGTACATTCTCTTTATGGAATCTGTGTGACAGATGACAACAGGGAGGCGGCAAAGGCAGAGATCGTGGTTCTTTCTGTAAAACCGCAGTATTATGAACAGACGATCGCACAGATCAGAGATGAGATCACGGATGAGCAGGTAATTGTCACCCTTGCTCCGGGAAAAACTCTGGAATGGCTGCAGGGGCAGTTTGGAAAAGATGTCAAGATCGTGCGCACCATGCCGAATACACCGGCAATGGTCGGTGCAGGGATGACGGCAGCGTGTGCAAATGCTCTGGTTACAAAAGAAGAGTTGGAAAAAGTGCTGACAATCCTGCGCTCTTTCGGAGAGGTAGAAGTCGTATCAGAGCATCTGATCGATGCAGTTGTGTCTGCAAGCGGAAGTTCTCCGGCATATGTATTTATGATGATCGAAGCAATGGCAGATGCGGCAGTGGCAGATGGAATGCCAAGACCTCAGGCTTATAAGTTTGCCGCTCAGGCAGTGATGGGAAGCGCCAAGATGGTCCTGGAGACCGGAAAACATCCGGGTGAACTCAAAGACATGGTATGTTCTCCTGCGGGAACAACGATCGAAGCAGTGCAGGTACTGGAAGAGCGCGGTTTTCGAAGTGCCATTATCGAGGCAATGCGTGTGTGTGCGGAAAAATCCAGAAATATGTAGAGTAAAGTGACAGGCATGAGGGGGAAACGGCGATGGAGATTCATGGAATTCAGAAAATGACACTGTTAGATTATCCGGAAAAAGTGGCGTGTACGATTTTTACGGCGAGATGTAATTTCCGCTGTCCGTTCTGTCATAATGCTTCTCTGGTGACACATGTAGATGCGGCGGCAGCAATTTCCGAGGAGGAAGTGTTTTCATTCCTTGCGAAACGGCAGGGGATTCTGGATGGTGTGTGCATTACCGGAGGCGAGCCTCTGCTTCAGCCGGATATCGAAGAGTTTATCCGGAAAGTGAAAGAGCTCGGTTATCAGGTCAAGCTGGATACCAACGGCAGCAATGTATTGCGTCTGAGACGGCTGGTGGAACAGGGGCTTGTGGACTATGTAGCAATGGATATCAAAAATGCTCCGGATAAGTATGGTATGACTATTGGAATTGAAGAATATGATATGTCCAATATTTTTCAGAGTGTGGATTTTCTGATGTCTGGGGATGTTCCCTATGAATTTCGCACCACGGTTGTGCGGCAGTTCCATAAAAGGGAAGATTTTGCTGCTATCGGGCGATGGATCAAGGGGGCAAAACAATATTATCTGCAGAGCTTTGTAGATTCCGGAGATTTGATCTGCCCCGGAATGAAGGGGTATACAAAAGAGATTATGGAACAGGCGCTGGAAATTGTGAAGAGGAACATTCCAAATGCGAAGTTAAGGGGTGTGTGAATACAAAAGACATTGTAAATATGATTGGTACAATGGATATTAGCGGAAACGGGAGAAAAGTTTAGTGAAAACAAAAAAATATTAGATTTTTTTCTATTATTATAGTTGCTGTGTTTTTAGTAACCTTGTATAGGGAATATGATACTTCCGAACTTCAGACATTACTTACCTGTTCAAATACAAGACGCATGCAAACGAAAGTTGTTGAGAATAAAGAATATTCTCAATATCTCACAAATTATGCTCCAACAGAATTGGGAATTGCCCCGGAACAATTAATTTACTTAGAGCCTGCACTTGCGGGTTACCAACTTATAGTCTACACGGGAAAAATGTGGCAAAAGAAGATGCAATTTCAGATTGTTAAATTTCCTTTTTCAAGTTTTAAAACACTCTTATGCGGGATATTTGTATTTTGGTGATTTTGAAAAATGGGAAAATGTGAGAAATAATATGATAAATCAAATCAATGCATATCCCGATGAATTGCCAGTTTTCACATTACAGCAGATACTAATGAGCAATTTGCAATTTTATACAAGATGGTCATTTTTTTGATTAATGGCTCATCTATAATAGAGCGTGATATTTATTATTATAACGAAGCATTTAAAATTCAGGAAGATTCGAAGGGGTTTTATCTGTATTTAAATAGGCATAAATGGTATATAGAATCTGTGCAAGATGATAAAGATGTGAAACAATACGTAAAGTCATCATTGGATCAATCAGGTCATATGTGTAAATACATAGGAATATTGTCTGGAACACCATATACTGCAGTGACTTTAAAACTAAATTCTGGAGTGGAGTTCAAAGAAATTAGAGTTGAATTAAAGGCAAGTCAGGGGAAAGTATATAGTCAAAAGAAATCTTCTAAGGGCTACAATTACAGAAAAATAAACAATATACCTGTTTTTACAATGAATTCTTTCATAGGTACTGATAATCTTGAAACTTATAAAAAGGCTGCCAGACAGGCAAAGAATGAAGAATTTATAATTTTAGATTTGAGAGGAAATTCCGGTGGGCAGACAGTCATCCCAACAACATGGTTTGAAAATTTTACGGGGCAGATTGCCAAAACAAATAGCGTGACCATACGATTGGCGAGTTTGATCAATAATTATGTAACAAAATCAGCGCTTGAAATGGTTGATTATGAAAGCCTTACGCCTCATTTTAAGGATTTGTATAAATCAGAATATGATCTTAGCAGCCGTTCAGAAAATAAATGGTATGTTACGACTGAAAATAAAGTCGTTCTTCCTAATGATACGAAGATCTTTGTATTGATTGACAAAAATGTAGCGTCTTCTGCAGAAGCATTTGTTGAGGAATTAGATACGCTGAAAAATGTTGTTTTTGTTGGAACGAATACATCAGGGGTTGTGTTTTCAAACAAAGCATACGTTGTACACTGCCGTATTCTCAATTAGCAGTTACTTATGGAGATGCGATATCTTTTGGCGGCATTACAGAGGGAAAGGGATTTGAACCAGATATATGGATCGGTGGCAATGATGTTTTGGAACGAGTGGTAGATTTTATTGAAAGAAATGAAGGAACATGAAAATATCTGGTATAATACAGGAATGTGCAGAGAAGAAAGATTGCAACTCATACGTGGAAATATCGGAGAAAAAATGTTAGAAAAGCCTGAAAATTCAAGAAAATAGACGGTTTCATGGAGGGAGGATGTGACTCAAAACGGGTCATACCCTCCCTGTATTTTATTGTTCATGTATAAAAGAGCGAAATCATGTAATAATCAGCCACTGTTTCTTAGTATAATTTCCTCAAAAAGTGTTACGTTTCTATTTTTTTTATTATTTTAGAAAATTCCATATTTTTCTATAATACAGATATCAAAAACAGAGACGAATAAAAAGGGAGGAAACGATAATGAAGAAAAAGAGAATGCTGGCACTTCTTTTGACAGTAGCAATGGCAGGAACGATGCTTGCAGGATGCGGCAGTTCCGATGGCAAGGAAGACGAAAAAGGAAAAAATCAGGCAAAGAGTGAAGGAAAGGTGTACTATCTGAATTTCAAGCCGGAGCAGGCAGATGACTGGGTAAAACTTGCAGAGACCTATACAGATGAGACTGGTGTTCAGGTGGATGTACAGACAGCTGCTTCCGGGACGTATGAATCCCAGCTGAAATCTGAGATGGCAAAAGAAGAGGCGCCGACCCTGTTTCAGGTCAATGGTCCTGTCGGTCTGGCATCCTGGAAAGATTACTGTTATGACCTGTCAGACAGTCAGATTTACAAGGATATTTCCAGTGACGATTATGTGTTAAAAGAAGGAGATGAAGTCAAAGGAATTGCGTATGTAGTAGAAACATACGGAATTATTTATAACAAAGCGATCCTGAATCAATACTTTGAACTTTCAGATGCTGCTGTAAAATCAGTGGATGAGATCAATAATTTTGAAACGCTGAAAAAAGTTGCGGACGGAATCCAGAAACACAAAGATGAATTGGGGGTGGAAGGTGCATTTACATCCGCAGGTATGGATTCTTCTTCTGACTGGAGATTTAAGACACATCTGGCAAATCTTCCAATCTATTATGAATATAAAGATGAGGGCATTACATCCACAGATGCGATTAAAGGAACCTATCTGGAAAACTATAAGAACATATGGGATTTATATATTACAGATTCTACCTGTGAACCGTCTATGATCTCCTCTAAGACGGCAGAGGACGCAAGCTCCGAATTTGCACTTGGAGAGGCTGTATTTTATCAGAATGGAACCTGGGCATACAACGACATCAAGGATATGGAAGTTGCCGATGAGGACATGGGAATGCTTCCGATTTACATCGGTGCCAAAGGAGAAGAAGAGCAGGGACTTTGCACGGGATCTGAGAACTACTGGTGTGTGAATAAAAATGCTTCAGAAGAAGACATTCAGGCAACTCTGGATTTCCTGCAGTGGGTTGTGGAAAGTGATGAGGGACGCGATATGCTTGCAAATACGATGGGATTTGTGACACCGTTCACCACATTTGAAGACTATCTGCCGTCAAATCCTCTGGTGCAGGCAAATGAGGAATATAACAAGGCAGGCAAGACACCTGTAAGCTGGAACTTTACGACAATGCCTTCTGAAAACTGGAAAAACAATGTAGGCTCTGCACTTCTTGAATATGCACAGGGAACTGGAAAATGGGATGCAGTGGAAACTGCATTTGTAGATGGATGGGCAACTGAGTATCAGGCAGCGCATGCGGAATAAAAACATAGATTTGAGGCGGACGGCAAACCGTCCGCCTTTTCCATCAAGAGGAAGGAGAGAGGGACATGCAAAAAGCAATAAAACGATATTTCCCTGTTTTTGTACTGCCCACGATGATCGCATTTACCATTGGGTTTATCGCGCCGTTTTTACTGGGTATTTATCTTTCGTTCTGTAAATTTACAACCGTGACAGACGCCAGATTTATCGGGCTTGAGAATTATGGAAAGGTATTTCAGGATCCTACATTTTTACACTCTCTGTGGTATACCGTGCTGTTTACAGTACTTTCCATGTTATTGATCAATGTACTGGCATTTGCGGTGGCGTTGGTATTGACAAAACCAGTACGCGGGAAAATATTTTTCGGACTGTATTTTTTATGCCGAATTTGATCGGTGGAATTATTCTGGGATATATCTGGCAGCTTCTGTTAAACGGAGTGCTTGCACATTGGGGAAAAACACTTACATATTCCGGGACCTACGGGTTGATGGGAATGATCATTCTGGTGTGCTGGCAACAGATTGGATATATGATGATCATCTACATTTCCGGCATTCAGAATATTCCCGGAGAGCTGATCGAAGCGGCGAAGATTGATGGAGCCAACTCCCGGCAGGTACTTCGCAAGGTCATTATTCCGATGGTAATGCCGTCGATCACGATTTGTACATTTTTAACGTTAACAAACGGGTTCAAGTTATTTGACCAGAACCTGGCGCTGACCAATGGTGCACCTTCGAAAATGTCAGAACTTCTGGCGCTCAATATCTTCAATACGTTCTATGGAAGAGCCGGTTATGAAGGTGTTGGTCAGGCGAAGGCAGTGATCTTCTTTCTGATCGTTGGTCTGGTTGCCGTGATTCAGAATCGCATGACAAGATCAAAGGAGGTGCAGCAGTAGTGAACAAAAAATTAAAACATGGCTGGCTGGTTACGCTGATCTTCTCTGTTATAAGCCTGCTGTACTTATATCCGATCATTCTTGTTGTGATCAACTCATTCAAGAAAAAAGCATACATCAGCCGGGTGCCATTTGATCTGCCAAGAGACAATATGTTTGTAGGATTGGAAAATTATATCCGCGGAATCGAGCAGACAAAGTTTTTTGAGGCATTTGGTTGGAGTCTGTTTATCACCGTGGGCGGAGTTGCAGTCATTATCCTGTGCTGTTCCATGTGTGCATGGTTTATCAGCCGGGTGAATACATGGTGGACAAAACTGATCTATATGCTTTGTCTGTTTGCCATGGTTGTGCCGTTTCAGATGGAAATGTACACCTTGTCCAAGATTGCAAACATGCTCAGACTCAATACCCCATGGGGACTGATCTTCATCTATCTGGGGTTTGGTGCCGGGCTGGCGGTGTTTATGTTTACCGGATTTATGAAGTCGATTCCATTGGAGATCGAAGAGGCGGCAATGATTGATGGATGCACTCCAATCCAGACTTTTTTCAAGGTGGTCCTGCCAATCTCAAAACCGACTTGCATTACGGTAATGATTCTGCAGGCAATGTGGATCTGGAATGATTATCTGCTTCCGTCTCTGGTGCTGGATACGAAGAAATACCGGACGATTCCGATCGCAGTACAGTATTTAAAAGGTGGATATGGATCTGTGGATATGGGAGCCATGATGGGAGCGCTGGTACTTTCTATCATCCCGATTGTAATCTTTTATCTGTGCTGCCAAAAACATATTATAGAAGGTGTCGTGGCAGGAGCTGTGAAGGGATAAGGCTTGTAAGAAAAAAGGGAATGGATTAAAATAAAGAGGACAGATCAATAAAAAATCTGCCATGCACCAACAGAGGGGCATGGCGGATTTTTTGGCATGTATCAGAGGGGGGACGGACATGATCACGATATTGATTGCAGATGACGAAAAACTGGAGAGAAACGGGATCAAGTTTCTGCTGAAACGAGAGCAGGAAGAACTGGAGATTTTAGAGGCAATAAACGGGAAAGATGCAGCGGGGATTTTGCAGAAAAAACAGGTGGATATTTTGTTTTCGGATATCAAAATGCCTTATATGACAGGGCTCGAACTGGCGAAAGCTGCACGGGAGTTGCAGCCGGAGATCGAGATAGTGATTTTTAGCGGATACAATGATTTTTCTTATGCGAAGGAGGCGCTGCATTACGGAGTAGTCGATTATGTGCTAAAGCCGGTAGATCCGGGAGAGTTTCATAAGACGTATTGTTCTGTGAGAGATCATATTCTGGAGAAGAATACGCAGAAAGGAGAAATTGCAAGGCAGCAGGATGATCTGGGAAAATATTTTCTGCAGAATTTTTTTGTATGACGGCAAAGAAGAAAACGGGACAAAGCTGCGGAGCTTTTATGTCAGGATGGAGGCAGTATACTCATATGATCCTGGCAGGCGGCGAGAACTGCTTTTTTGAAGTGGATGAAGAAAAGCTTTTGGGTCAGCTCAGAGAGCACATGTCCCGTCAGTTCCTTTATCTGAATGTGGCAGCAAATGAGTCCTTATTTCTGTTTCAGGAAAGATATGCAGATTATGAGACAGTGGCAAAAGAGTTATATCAGTTTTTTAAGAATAAGTACGATGAGGAGTGCTATTTGGCAGTAAGTGAAGAAATTACAGACTGGCAGGAACTTCCTGAAGTATTTTCCGGTTTAGAGGAGGTACTGGCAGAAAATTTATCAGCCAGGCAGAAGATTTTCTTTGCAGGGAAAGTGCAGGAGACCAGAGAAATGGATGAGGCAGAAGAATCTCAGGTCCTGAATAATATCAAAGAGGACATTCAATATAAAGACAGTATCCATCTACGGCAGGATTTTCAGAAGCTGGAGAGAAAATATAGAGAAAGTATGAAATTTTCAGAGATGTATGTGAAATTTGTATTTTCTAATATTGTCAAAGATATTTATGAGGAGATCAATCCAGGAGATGTGAAAGCATTGTCAAAAATGATCGACAGGCTGTACCGCTGCAGGAAAATTGAAGATGTACTGGCAATTACAGAACAGGTAGTCTGTGAACTGGAGAAATTTGTACAGGAGCAGAACAAAGGATTTCGGAATGAAGTTATGAAAGTGAAACAGTACATTCATCATCATTATGCAGAAAATCTCAATGTAGAGAATCTGGCAAGGCAAGTCTATCTCTCCCCGGGATATTTAAGTGTTGTATTCAAGGAGGAGACCGGAGTCAATCTGAACCGTTATGTCCGGGATATCCGGATGAAGAAATCCAGGGAGCTTCTGGAAAATACCAGTATGAAGATCTCGCAGATCGCAAAAGAGGTTGGATTTTCCAATAATTCTTATTTCTGCAGGAGCTTCCGGGAGTATTTTGGCAGCACACCGGAGTCTTGCAGGAAAGGGAGTATGAGTGATGAAGAAGCTTCTTTATCGGTTTCATAATTTTAAATATCGATATAAGCTGATGATCCTGATTTTGATCGCTGGGATCATTCCGACACTGATCGTGACATGCTATATGCAGATGGGAATGATGAACACGCTCAAGAAGCGGGAAATGGAAAATATGCAGGAGTCTTTAAAACAGGCAGTCGATGCAATAGACAATCAGGCGCAGATTTATGAAAATCTGATTGATTATCTGTCTTATTCGGGAGACCTCAGGAAAGTGCTGAAAATGGAACGTGCATCAGATTTTAATACATATCTGAAGTATACTCAGGTGGCAGATCCGTTGTTGAATATGCCGCAGGTGTATCACAAAGAAATTAAAGGGATCACGCTGTATGCGGATAATATTCAGGTTGCCCATGGAAGTACACTGGCTCCTTTGTCGGAGATTCAGGGAGAAAACTGGTATCCCAGAAACAACAGAAGTCTGATTCGCTGGTATGTACAGACTGGAAGTCAGAATAAAGTGATTGTAGCCCGAAAGTTTTATGACGGGAGCAGTGAGATAAATGCTGTGCTGAAGATCACGCTGGATTATAATAAATTGTTCGAACCGTTTGAAAAAATCATGGAATCTGATTTTGCCGGAATTGTCTGGGATGAAAACGGCAATGTCGTGTATTCCTGCAATAAAATTCCCGCTAAATATGAGACCGGGAAGGTGGATACAATTTCGGAAGTACAGAAAAGTTTTTCCAGTGTGACAAAGGAGATGGAAGGGAATCAGTGGAAATTCTGTTATTTTTGTCCTACGGATACGATTATGGAATCGGCAAGATATTTGATGTTGAAAAATCTGCCGCTTCTGACAGCCTGTATTCTGCTGATAGGAATCTTAAGCTATTTCTTTTCCAGACGTCTGGTCTGTAAGCTGGAACAGCTGACGGAAAATATGAATCAGATCCACAGTGGAATCCGGGAAGTGACCGTACAAAGTGATTCCAAAGATGAGATTGGTGTGCTCATTCGTACTTTCCGGCGTATGATGGATGAGATCAATAAACTGATCTCAGAAGTATATGAAGCGAAAATTGTGTTACAAAGGACAGAGATGAGGGCATTGCAGGCGCAGATCAATCCCCATTTCCTGTACAATTCACTCTCAATTATCAACTGGAAGGCAATCGAAGCAGATGAACAGGAGATCAGTAAGGTGACACTGGCATTGTCTACCTATTATCGGACCAGTCTGAACCGGGGGGAGACAATGACGACAGTAGTAAGCGAGATGGAGAATATCCGTGCATACCTGAAAATCCAGCTGATTATGCACGATAATAGTTTCCGGGTGGAGGAAGTTTATGATAATACAATGGGAAGTTGTGAGATCCCGAAACTCATTTTGCAGCCATTGGTGGAAAATGCGATCGATCATGGGCTGGATGTGTCGGAAAAGATCGAAAAAGTATTGCGGATAAAGGTTGTGCATGATGAGCTGTTTTTATATTTTATGGTGGAAGATAACGGAAACGGAATGACAGAGGAAAAAGCGAGTCAAATCGTGACATATCGATCCAAAGGGTATGGTGTGCGCAATGTCAATGAACGGATCGTGCTTCTCTATGGAGAAGAAAATAAAATCCGGGTGGAGAGTAAAGAAGGAGAAGGAACCAGAGTATGCATACGGATTCCAAAGAAGAAGGAGAACGGACATGAGAAACAGGAAACAAAAAATTAAATACATACTGCTGTTATGTGTGTTCTCGATGTTCCTGATCGCTTCCTGCAAAAGATCGGAAACCGGTAAGACGGTGGAATCGAAAGAAGTGATAAACGCACAGTGGGAAAATGCAGCACACACACCGTATGGGAAATATCCCGAGCTTGTTACTTATACACTGGGGAAAATCGTTGGATCTAATAATGCAAACCTGCCTGTGAAGGCGACTTATGAGGATAATGCCTACACACGATACTTGAAAGAACGGTTGAATATTCAAAACGAAGATGTTCTGGAAGGGGAAAATTCCGATTCTTATGAGGAGGCCGTTCAGATTTTGATGGAAGATCAGCAGCTGCCGGATCTGTTGGTGGTAAAAGGCAGGGAGACAGTCAAAGAACTGGTCAGGCGTGGGATGGTCGAAGATCTTACCACAGTATATGAAGAATGTACCACAGAAAGGATCAAGGAAATGTATCAAAGCTACGGAGAAGCACTTCTGGAATCGGCTACATTTGACGGCAGACTCTACGCACTTCCGGATGCAGAGGTAGATCATGGAGCTTCTCTTTTGTGGCTGCGCAAGGACTGGATGGAACGGTTGGGACTTTCCGATCCTGTAACGCTGGAGGAAGGGATGGAGATTATCCGGCAGTTTGTGAAAGCTGATATGGCAGGAAATCAAGAGACGGTGGGGTTGGCAGGAAGTACGGATTTGGTTTCTGAAAACAGCGGAACCTATGGGCTGGATGCTGTTTTTGACCAGTATCATGCAAAACCGAGCCAGTGGATTTTGAACGATCAGGGGAATGTGGTGTATGGTTCTGTGACAGAAGAGACAAAACAGGCGCTGATCTATCTGCATCAGCTTTATGTAGAAGGAATTCTGGACTCCAACTTTCTGCTGCGGCAGCAGGAAAATCTGGATACACTTCTTAAAGAAGGAAAGTGCGGGGCTATTTTCGGATACTGGTGGGCACCGAACAATCCACTGAGTTTATCTTATAGTGCGGACAGAACTGCAAAATGGCAGCCGTATCTGCTGACTGGAAATGCAGCGACTAGGACACGTACATTTCAATCCTATGAAGACTGTCTGTATGTGGTGGTAAGAAAGGGATATGAGCATCCGGAGATCGTGGGGAAATATGTGAGTACACTGTTTGATTATGGTCGTTTTGAAGATCAGAAGCAGTCCGATGAAATCAATGAATATTTTTCTTTGAATGTGGATCCGACAGCAAGACCGTTGAATATCAATGTAGACTACTGGGATGCGATCTACAGAGTGCAGCAAAATATACAGGATGTTCTGGATGGAAAAACGCAGCAGAGCAAATTGAACGGATTAGAAGCTGCTTATTATAAAATCTGTAAGTCATTCCTTACAGGAGATGTGACCACGTCGAATGCATGGGCAGCATACACTTCCCGGATACAGGCAACGGGACTTTTGACGAAAGAGAATCTGGATGAAAATCAACCGCCTCTTTCGTTAGGCAGTCAGGAAATCAAAATCCCGGAAGAATTGCTGGAAGAAGAGAAGAATACATTTCTGCAGATCATAGTGGGAGAAAAGCCGCCTGAATATTTTGATACGTTCGTAAAGAGTGGTATGAAAACGGCGGAAAAGCGCTCACACAGCAGGCGGATGACTCTTATAAAGAAACGATGAAATAGTTATAAACGCCAATATCTAGTTTTTGAAGGAAAACCTGCATACTAGATGTTGGTGTTTTTCATTGACATTCAAAAATGTGGGTGATACACTAAATACAGCGTTTAGCTGCAGAAAGGAGAGGTACGAAACATGTATCAAGTCACAAAAAGGGACGGGGAAATAACAGAATTTAATCTGACCAAGATCAGCGAGGCGATACGAAAAGCGTTTGAAGCCAGAGAAAAAGAGTATAATCAGGATATTATTGATCTGTTGGCACTGAAGGTGACCGCAGATTTTGAACCGAAGATAAAAGAACATAAAATTGCAGTGGAGGACATTCAGGACAGTGTAGAGTCTGTTCTGATCAAAGCAGGATACGCAGATGTTGCGAAGGGATATATCCTGTACCGCAAGCAGAGAGAAAAAATCCGAAATCTGAATTCTACACTTTTGGATTACAAAGAGATTGTAGACAGTTATGTGAAGGTGACAGACTGGCGCGTTAAGGAGAATTCTACCGTGACGTATTCTGTTGGGGGTCTGATCCTGAGTAATTCCGGTGCGATCACAGCCAATTACTGGCTGTCAGAAATTTACGATGAGGAGATTGGAAAAGCACACAAGAATGCGGATATTCATATCCACGATCTTTCTATGCTGACCGGATATTGTGCAGGCTGGTCTTTAAAACAGCTGATACAGGAAGGTCTGGGAGGTGTGACGGGCAGGATCACATCTGCTCCGGCGAAGCATTTGAGCGTTTTGTGCAATCAGATGGTAAATTTTCTGGGGATCATGCAGAATGAGTGGGCAGGAGCACAGGCGTTTTCATCGTTTGATACCTACCTTGCACCGTTTGTAAAAGCAGACCATCTGACATATCGGGAAGTGAAAAAATGCATCGAATCTTTCATTTTCGGGGTGAACATTCCGTCCAGATGGGGAACACAGGCGCCGTTTTCCAATATTACACTGGACTGGACGGTTCCAAATGACCTTGCCAATCTGCCGGCGATCGTGGGCGGAAAAGAACAGGACTTTACATATGGTGATTGTAAAGAAGAGATGGATATGATCAACCGGGCATTTATTGAGACGATGATCGAGGGAGATGCACAGGGAAGAGGATTCCAGTATCCGATTCCGACGTATTCCATCACGAAAGATTTTGATTGGTCGGATACGGAGAACAACCGTCTGTTATTTGAGATGACCGCAAAATACGGAACACCGTATTTTTCCAATTATATCAACAGTGATATGGAGCCAAGCGACGTGCGCAGTATGTGCTGTCGTCTTCGTCTGGATCTGCGGGAGCTGCGTAAGAAATCCGGTGGATTTTTCGGAAGTGGAGAGAGTACAGGTTCCGTTGGTGTTGTGACGATCAATATGCCGAGAATTGCATATTTATCGGAAAATGAGGAAGAATTTTACGAGAGACTTGATAAAATGATGGATATTGCCGCAAGATCACTTCATATCAAACGAGTAGTGCTTTCCAAGCTTCTGGATGAAGGGCTGTATCCGTATACAAAGAGATACCTGGGAAGTTTTGATAACCATTTCTCCACGATCGGGCTCATCGGAATGAATGAGGCAGGACTGAATGCAAAATGGATCCGTAAAGATCTGACACATCCGGAAACGCAGAAGTTTACAAAAGATGTTCTGAATCACATGAGAGAGCGGCTGTCCGACTATCAGGAAGAATATGGTGATCTGTATAACCTGGAGGCAACTCCGGCAGAATCTACCACATACCGCCTGGCAAAACATGATGTGGAGCAGTTCCCGGATATCATCACAGCAGCAGAGGACTGCGGAACACCATATTATACAAACAGCTCTCATCTGCCGGTTGGCTATACGGAGGATGTGTTTGCCGCACTGGATATTCAGGATGAGCTGCAGACACTGTATACATCAGGAACGGTATTCCATACATTCCTGGGAGAAAAAACTTCCGGACTGGAAGTCAGCGGCAGCTCTGGTCAGAAAAATCGCAGAGAATTATAAGCTGCCGTATTATACAATGTCACCGACGTATTCGATCTGTAAGAATCACGGATATCTGTCCGGAGAGCAGTATACCTGCCCGATCTGCGGAGAGGAGACGGAAGTATACAGCAGGATTACAGGATATTATCGTCCGGTTAAAAACTGGAATGACGGGAAACTACAGGAATTTAAGGAACGAAAAGTGTATGATGTAGAACACTCTCACGTGAAGCAGGAGACTTTCAGGGAGACAGAACAGGAAGAAGAACAGCGTATTTTCGAAGAGGTGAATACAGAGGAAGGAAAAGTACTTCTTTTTACAACGAAGACCTGTCCGAACTGTAAGCTTGCAAAAGATTCCCTGGAAAAAGCGAATATTTCTTATGAAGTAGTTGATGCGGGAGAGAATGAAGAGCTGGTTAGAAAATATGGCGTCATGCAGGCGCCGACACTGATCGTGATCAAAGAAGAAGGTGTACAGAAACTTGCAAATGCGTCCAATATCCGGGCATTTGCAGAAAAACGATAGAAAAATAGAAAACGGAGGAACTCGATATGTATGATATTGGAATTATCGGAGGGGGGACAGCAGGTCTGACAGCAGCTATCTATGGACAGCGTGCAGGAAAACGGACTCTGGTGATCGAAGGACTGAATTTTGGAGGACAGATTGTAAATTCACCGAAAGTAGAGAATTATCCGGGATTGGAGAGTATCAGCGGAAGTCAGTATTCTATGAATCTGCTGAATCAGGCGATGAAGCTGGGAGCAGAGACTGCTTCCGAGCGTGTAAAAGAAGTACGTGAGGAAGACGGGATCAAAATCATCGTGACAGACCAGAAAGAATATCCATGTAAAACAGTCGTGATTGCAACAGGAGTATCTCACAGACATCTGGGGATCCCACAGGAGGAAGCACTGGCAGGATCCGGAGTTTCTTACTGTGCAACCTGTGACGGTGCATTTTTCCGCGGGAAAGATGTAGCGGTGATCGGTGGAGGAAATACGGCTCTGCAGGATGCAGAGTTTCTTTCCAACTACTGCAATAAAGTTTACGTTGTACATCGCCGGGACGAATTCCGTGGAGAGAGTAATCTGGTAGACGTATTGAAAGAAAAAGACAATGTAGAATTTGTTTTGGATTCCATTGTCAAAGATATTGAAGGAAAATTCATGGTAGAAAGATTGTTCCTGCGTAATAAAAAGACAGGAGAAGACTTCCATATTCCGGTATCCGGTGTTTTTGTAGCAATCGGTCAGATTCCGCAGAATGAAATCTTTGACGGTCTGGTACGCCTGGATGAAAATGGATTTATTCTGGCATCTGAGGACTGTATGACATCTCATCCGGGAATCTTTGCAGCCGGGGACTGCCGGACCAAAGAAGTGCGCCAGCTGACAACAGCGGCGGCAGACGGAAGTGTGGCGGCATTGGCGGCTTGTAAGTATCTGTCAATGAATTTTTAAGGTGATTAAGAAAATCAAAAAAATGAAATAGGAGGACAGCCTGTCTTGTGTACATATTGAGAAGAATGTGGATATGGGACAGGCTGTTTTGGTGAAAATATACTTGAAAAAAGAAATTTAAGTAGTATAATGAAAACACATCAAATTCTCAGACGTTGTCTGTGTGACAATTCAAATGTCTGGAACATCGTTTCTAAACGGTTCAAATTCAAAGGCAGTTTCGCCGAATATTCAATTTTGATGAAAAAAGAAAAGAAGAAGGAGGAGTGCAGTATGGGAAAAGGAAATGCTGCAGTAAAGCAATGGCTTGGAAATCCCAGGCGGTTTGCAGATTTGTTTAACGGGATTGTATTTCAGGGAAAGCAAGTGATATTGCCGGAGGATTTGCATCCGGCAACGGGAGAGACCGATATTCTTGTATCTGATAAAAACGAAAAAGCAAAGGAGGTTCAACGATATCGGGATATCATTATGCGATGGGAGCAGGGGGCATATCTGGTACTGTTGGCGTGTGAAAATCAAGAGAATGTACATTATGCCATGACTGTGAGAAATATGTTGTATGACAGCCTGTCTTATGTTGAGCAGATTCGACAGTCCTGGAAGTGTCTGGAAGCGGCAGAAAAACAAAAAGTCGCGGAAGCTGAATTTTTGTCGCGGTTTCGGAAGGAAGACAGGTTGGTTCCGGTGATCACTCTGGTGTTTTATTATCACCCGGACGTTTGGGATGGAAGTCAGGATCTTTATGGGATTTTAAGATGGAGTGAGGATGAGGATAAGAACGAGATTCTGAAAAAATATATATCCAACTATCGGATCAATTTGATCGATGCGGGAAATGTAAAGGAATTGGAGCGTTTTCATACGGATTTACAGGAGATTTTCGGAATGTTACAATGTAGGCAGGATAAAGAAAAATTGCTGCATTACGTAAAAAGTAAAGAACAATACTTTCGGCATGTGGATGAAGAGACTTATCAGGTACTTCGAGAATTTCTGCATTCTGAAACAATATTAAAACAAGCATTTGAAAAGAAAAGAGAGAGGAGCAGGTGGATATGTGTAAAGCATTAGAAGATTTGTATCAGGATGGAATTGAACAGGGAGCTGTGGAGGCATATCAGGAGGTAGGATTTTCGAAAGAAGAGATCATAGAACGGGTTCAGAAGAAATTTTCCTGTGCGGTGGAAAAGGCTGAGGAGATTGTAGAGAAATATTGGAAGGAATAAAACACGGCTGTTTTGTGAAGGGGTCAGGCAAAAACTGACCCCTCTATATCTTAGGCGAATTATGAAAAATGCAGAGCATCTTTTCATCCGGATCGATCAGGACACAGGTGATCGTCTGCTCAGAAGGGATCACAATTGCATAAAGTCCTTTGTAAAGGAGATGAATTTTTCGGTGCTGCTGTTCAGATATCTGCTTTTTGCCATACGAGTCCGATTTCCTGTGTGATTGTCGGCGTGATAGGGATCCCCTTGATTCCGTGCATATTTTTGAGGAGCGAGGAGTAGAGGATAGCTCCGCCCAGATTTTTCTGGACAAAAGCCTGAATGGTGTAAAGCTGGCTGGCATTTAATATTACATGAGGTTTTACTTTGATCGAGTCAAAAATTGAGAGCAGAGCCTGATTTTGAACAGAATCTGTATTGTACATGATCAATGGTTCATCTTTTAACATTTCGACCGATACACTTTTTTCTTTTACCAGTGGATGCTCCATGGAACACAGAACACAAGCTGGTCAGAAAGAAGCTGACAGGAATTCAGTTTGTTGGTTTCATAAAAGTTGAGATTGACAAGTGCCAGATCCAGAGTATCTTCGAGTACCAGATTTGCCGCACGGACAGACCCGTATTCAAAAAGTTCGACTGGAGTATCAGGATATTTTTTGTAAAAGGCGGTCAGCATATCCGGGAAAAAGACAGTGCTCAAAAGCGGCGGAATACCGATGCGGATCGGTGCAACCTGCTTTCCAAGATCGTAAAGCTTTGAAGTTGTCTCATGAATATTGTCCAGAAGCACACTGGCTTTCTGATAAAATGCTTCCCCTTCTTTTGTCAGAACGATATGGTTCTTTGTCCGGCTGAACAGGCTGACGGAAAATTCTTTTTCCAGTTCTCTGATTGCGTTCGAAATCGCGGGCTGTGTGACATAGAGTTTCTGTGCAGCCTGTGTGATACTGTGGTAGCGACAGACGGCACAAAAGTATTCTAACTGAATGATCTTCATTGGCAGTTTCCCCATTTCTTTCTTGTCTTCTAAAATATCAAAGATTTTTTTTCTTACTATGATTTTGTTCAAAATCATCAAAACAGCAGTCTTTGCTTCTCATGATTATACCATAATTTTTGTCGGAAATGCTTAAATATGCAGAGTATCATAATCTTTTTTTATAGTGGTATCATTTTAAGTAAATGTACAACTATCTATACAATTTCTATAATGAAACCATAGCAGACAGCGCTGTGATGTGAATAGAAAAATGGATTGGAGGAAAACAAATGAGTCCGTCAACAATAACACTTTTGTTTCTCCTGTTTGCGGTAGTTATGTTTGTTCTTGAAAAGATACCACTTGGGGTGACTTCAATGATCGTCTGTATTGGATTGACTGTTACAGGCGTGCTGGATGTGCAGACTGCATTTGCGGGATTTATTGACAGCAATGTGATTCTGTTTGTAGCAATGTTCATTGTAGGAGGAGCATTATTTGAAACCGGAATGGCAAACAAGATTGGAGGCATTGTAACCCGGTTTGCCAAAACAGAACGTATGCTGATCGTTGCGATCATGGTGATCGTAGGTTTGATGAGCGGGGTGCTTTCAAATACAGGCACAGCAGCAGTATTGATTCCGGTTGTTATCGGAATTGCAGCAAAATCAGGGTACAAAAGATCAAAATTACTGATGCCGCTTGTGTTTGCGGCAGCCATGGGAGGGAATCTTTCCCTGATCGGGGCACCAGGCAATATGATCGCACAGAGTGCTCTTGAAAAAATAAATTTGAAATTCGGTTTCTTCGAATATGCCATTGTAGGGATGCCGATCCTGATTGCAGGAATTTTATTTTATGCAACCATAGGATATAAACTACTTCCGGAATGTGATCCGAAAGAAGAGGAGACATTCGATACAAAAAAAGATTTTGATCAAGTGCCAAAATGGAAACAGTGGATGTCACTGATCATTCTGGTGCTGACTTTGCTGGCCATGATTTTTGAAGAGCAGATAGGGATTGATTTGTGTATTTCCGGAGGAATCGGAGCATTGCTGCTGATTCTGAGCGGAGTGATCTCTGAAAGAGATGCGTTAAATCCATTGATCTGAAAACAATTTTCCTGTTTGGGGGTACCTTATCTCTTGCAGCGGCACTTCAGAAGACCGGAGCGGGAGAGATGATCGCAGAAAAAGTAATTGGCGCGCTTGGCGCGGATCCATCACCATATCTTTTGACACTGGTTGTATTTTTGCTGTGCTGTGTAATGACTAATTTTATGTCAAATACGGCAACCACAGCGTTGCTGGTTCCAATCTGCTTATCTATTGCACAGAGAATCGGAGCAGATCCGAGAGCAGTATTGATGGCATGTGTGATCGGAGGTTCCTGTGCTTATGCAACCCCGATCGGAATGCCCGCAAATACTATGGTTGTGGGAGTCGGCGGTTATCGCTTTATGGATTTTGTAAAAGCAGGATTTCCATTGATTATCATAGCAACGGTTGTGAGTATGATCATCCTTCCGATTGCATTTCCATTCTTTCCATAAAAGGATGATGATAATTGTGAAAATAAACAGCATCTGATTATAGATGTAAAAAATCAAAGGAGGCAGAAACATGAGTAAGAAAGAACAAGTAGAGCAGCTTACGGATTATATGGCAAATTTTGTGTCATATATCGCAAAAGTGCTGCCGGATGATATTATTGCAAAGTTGGATGAACTGGCAGAAAAAGAGGACAGTCCGCTTTCAAAAGTCATCTATGAGACAATGAAGAAAAATCAGGTACTGGCAAAAGAATTGAACAGACCAAGCTGTCAGGATACGGGTGTATTACAGTTCTGGGTAAAATGTGGAACAAATTTTCCGTTGATTGGGGAATTGGAGACACTTTTAAAAGAAGCTGTTATAAAATCGACAGTGGAAGCACCGCTTCGCCATAACAGCGTGGAAACATTTGACGAGTACAATACAGGCAAAAATGTCGGAAAAGGAACACCGACAGTATTCTGGGATATTGTACCAGACAGTGATCGGTGCGAGATTTATACTTACATGGCAGGCGGCGGATGCACACTTCCGGGGAAAGCCATGGTGCTGATGCCGGGAGAGGGATACGAAGGAGTTACAAAATTTGTAATGGATGTCATGACCTCTTATGGCCTGAATGCATGTCCTCCGCTTCTGGTCGGTGTGGGTGTGGCAACATCTGTTGAGACAGCAGCACTGCTTTCTAAAAAGGCATTGATGAGACCGCTGGGAAGCCATAATGAGAATGAGCGCGCGGCAGAGATGGAAACGCTGCTTGAAGACGGGATCAATGCAATCGGACTCGGACCGCAGGGAATGGGCGGCAAGTATTCCGTAATGGGGGTACATATTGAAAACACAGCCAGACATCCATCTACAATCGGTGTCGCCGTGAATGTTGGCTGCTGGTCTCACAGACGTGGACACATTATTTTTGATAAGGATCTCAATTACACGATCACAACACATTCGGGGGTGACTTTATAATGTTGGAAATCAAAGATGGAAAGAAAATTTTAACAACACCGATATCTGCTGAGGATCTGGCAGATATCCATATCGGAGATATTATTTATCTGAACGGAAGTATGACAACCTGTCGTGATGTGGCACACAGACGGCTTGTTGAGGGTGGCAGAGAGCTTCCCGTAAATGTAAAAGACGCTGCAATCTTTCATGCAGGACCGATCATCCGGCCTCTTGCGGATGACAAGTTTGAAATGGTATCTGTTGGTCCCACAACCAGTATGCGTATGGAGAAATTCGAAAAAGAATTTGTGGAACAGACCGGTGTGAAAGTGATCATCGGAAAAGGAGGCATGGGTCCAAACACTGAGTATGCATGTAAAAACTATAAGGCGATTCATTGTGTGTTCCCTGCCGGAAATGCAGTGGTAGCTGCCGCGGAAGTGGAAGAAATTGTAGATGCACAGTGGAGAGATCTGGGAATGCCGGAAACCTTATGGCATTGCCGCGTAAAAGAATTTGGGCCTCTGATCGTATCGATTGATACAGACGGACGAAATTTGTTTGAAGAAAATAAAGTTGTTTTCAATGAAAGAAAAGAGAAAGCAATTCAGGAAATCTGCAAACATGTAAGCTATATCAAATAGCACGAAAATCAAAATAAAACCAAAATATTGCCAAAATGATCATGCAGAGAACAGGCTCCCACTTTCTTTGTATGGTCATTTTTTTGTATCTTTTTCGCAAACTCACAATTTCTTGCATTTTAAAAGATATTATTATAAAATAACTATATGTGTTTCCGTGGATGAGCAAGAAATGGAGTATTCTTAAATTTTATATCCAACGGAGCAGGATGATATCGGGGGAAAGAAACTATGAGTGAGAATTATAAACAGCGTTCGATCCTGGAGATTATGAATGACGTGCTCGGTACGATACGCGATTACTACGATTCAGAATATGTGTATTATATCGAGAGAGATGAAGAAGAGATTCTTACAATCTATGAGTGGTGTGCTGAATTCGTGCCGTGGCAGCGGGATAAGATCAAGATGCTTGATAAAGAACAGTGGCCGCGGTGGATCCGACAGGATATCACGGATACGACAGAAGCAGACTACAGTGTTTCTCAGCCATTGGAAGATGGAATTACGGCAGTTCTTGCAGCGGTAGGGGTACACAGAGGCGGATGTGAGATTTCTTTTATGAGGTCTCTCCTTCCATATATTTCACAGTCTATTCTTTTGCAGAAGATGCAGAAGCAGCAGGAATATCTGAGTTATCATGATGATCTGACTGGTTTGATGAACCGGAACAGCTTCGTCAGATATATGTCGGACGTACAGAAAAAAGAGCACAAATCACTGGGAGCAGTATCTGTGGACATCAATGGATTGAAGAACTTTAACCGGGAATTTGGACATGAATATGGGGATGAGGTTGTAATCCGTGTAGGTGAAGTGCTGGAGGAGCATTTCCGCAGCTCTCAGGTGTTCCGAATGACCGGAGATGAGTATCTGGTAGCGGTAGAGGATGCGACATATGATACATTTATCAAGAGCGTGAACGATGCACATCATAAACTGGACAATATCAGTCTTGGACTGGTCTCTGTCGGTTATGCCTGGGAGAAAGTGGATATTGATGCAGAAAAGCTGATCGGCCGCGCAGAAGGTATGATGCGTGAAGAGAAGCAGAAGTATTATAAGAATTTGAAAAAGGGGCATCATGAGCCTATCATCAAACAGGATCTGCTCAGCGATATAGAGAATGGCAATTTTATTGTCTGTCTGGTTCCGAAAGTGGATGTAGATACTGAGGAAGTAGTCGGAGCAGAAGCAGTGGTACGCTATCACCACAAAGATCTGGGTATTATGAATCCGGGAAAATATCTGACACTTCTGGAAGAGACCAAGCTGTCTCATTATCTGGATCTGTATGTGTTTGAAGAAGTATGTAAGACGCTGCGCAGATGGGAGACGGAAGATTTGCCGATGATCCCAATCGCTGTAAATTTTGCGGGAGCAACGCTCAGACAGATAGATGTAGCAGAAAAAATGACAGCTCTGATCGAGAAGTATCATGTGTCCTGTGAGTATCTGGAAGTAGAAGTTTCAGAGTCTTACAGTGATATGAATCAGGAGATGCTTGCAGAGACGAGTAATAAGATTCGAAAGAGCAATGTGCGGGTGATTTTGGACCACTTCGGAGCAAAAGAATCCACAGTAGCGATTCTGACGATCATGGAATTTGACGGATTGAAGATAGATAAAAGTATCGTGACCAATATTGTAGCAACGGCCGAAGCCAGAGTGTGGCAAAAGCAGTAACAGATGCCTGCTGTCAGCTGGGAGTACCGGTTTCAGCAAGTGGTGTGGAGACAAGAGACCAGCTGAATGTATTGAAAGAACTTGGCTGCAGCTGTGTACAGGGAAGCCTGTTTAACAAGCCGATCACGATTGATACATTTGAAGTCCGTTACCTGAAAGGATAAAAGTATGATACGTACCTGGCTTGCAGATATCAGAGCACTGTATGATGAGGAATGTTATCAGAAATATTTTGCAGCACTTCCTGCGTTTCGACAAGAGAAAGCAAGGAAGCTGTTGTTTCAGAAAGACAGGGCTCAGAGTGCAGGGGCATGGCTTTTATTGGAGGAGATCAGAAAGCGGTACAAAATTTCCGACCGGGCAGTTTACAATCTTTCGCATTCCGGGGATTATGTGCTGTGCTCGATCGACACTGATGCAAGAGAGGGCGTACAGCTTGGATGTGATATTGAGAAAGTCCAAAAGGCCAGAATGGAGTTAGCAAAACGTTTTTTTTTGCCGCAGTGAATATGAAGATATTTTCAGATGTGATTCAAAAGAGGCAAGAGCGGAAAAGTTCTGCAGATACTGGGTACTAAAAGAAAGTTTCATGAAAGCGACCAGAAAGGGAATGGCACTGAAGATGTCATCGTTTGAGATCCTGCTTTCGAATCCACCCAGGCTGATAAAAAAGCCGGAGGAGTTTGAAGAGACATATTATTATTGTGAGTACCCTCTGGAAGGATTTCCTTATCGAATCGCAGTCTGTTCGAACGATTCAGAGTTAGATTCTAGAATACAAATGGAGTTAAAAGAAATATGGCAAGAGTAAATCGAAAAGCGAAAAAAATACTGATCACAGGGATGATCCTTGGAGCGGCAGCAGGGATTTTGCTCACATTTCTGGCAGCAAACAGCAAGATGCATGACAAAAATGATGAGATCAAAACTGTCAAGGCAAAGTATGAAAAAGAAGCGAAATCTTTGAAGAAGCAGCTGAAGGAAGCAAAGAATGAGCAAAAAGAAGTAAACCTGCAGTCAAATGAATGGAATCTGCTCCTGGTGAACAGTTCTTATCCGCTTGCAGCAGACTATTCACCGGAATTGACGGCTGTAGATGATGAAGATCATAAAGTAGACTCCCGGATTGTAGAGTCTGTAAATAAAATGCTTCAGGATGCGAAAACAGCGGGGATGAATCTGAAGATCATTTCAGCATACCGTTCGTATGATGATCAGAAGAATGTGTTCAATGATACCATGCAGTCATGGCTCAGTCAGGGATATTCGTATTTAGATTCTTACGATGAGACGAAAAAGTCTGTAGCAGTTCCGGGAACAAGTGAACATGCAACGGGGCTTGCACTGGATATCACATCTGAGTCGAACCAGACACTGGATGAGACACAGGCACAGACGCAAGAGCAGCAGTGGCTGATGAAGAATTGTCAGAATTATGGATTTATTCTGCGTTATCCGAAGGATAAGACAGATATAACCCAGTATATTTATGAGCCGTGGCATTACCGCTATGTGGGAGAAGAGGCTGCAAAGGCGATCATGGAAAAAGGAATTACGCTGGAAGAATATCTGGCACAGATACAAAAATAAGCAGGAAGAGTTTTTATTTCGCAAGCCGGGATAGAAACTCTTTTCTTTCTATAGCGGAAAAACAGGCTTTGCGATTGACGCATAAAATGGGATTTGCTACAATGAGAGAAGTTGGGTGACGGGAAATAAAAACATTTCCTGTCTGATGTAAAAATCCGAGAAGGAGGAAGAGCATGGAAGATCTTACATTTGGAGAACAGGTCAAGGTAGTATTGAGCCGAAAAGGCATGACCATAAAGGAACTTGCGGAGATTATAGAAGAAAAGACCGGAATGAAAATGTCCAGACAGAATCTGACGCAGAGACTGGGAAGAGACAATTTTCAGGAGCAGGATATGCGGATGATCGCGTCGATCTTAGACTGTCCGTTTCAGCTGAGTATTTTAGGCGGAGAATCTGCTGAACTGACGCCTGCGGATCTGCGTACCGTAGAAGAGATGCGCAGAAAAGAAGGAAAATTAGAGGATGGAGAGCCGACACTTGAAGAGATGCAGATAGAGCTTCCGCTGGAAGAGTTAAAGCCACATGAGGAAGAAGAGAATCAGGAGCGTACCATCGAGGAGATCGCAAAGGATATTCCGATTTCTTCCGTGATGAAGCGGGCGGAAGAAGAGGATGCAAAACGAGAAGATCTGTCTGTGGGTGATATCAATCCATATACAGGTCATGAGTACCAGTCCAACAGTGTCAGAATGCATCCGAGCCGGATCGGATATGTTCAGGTATACGACAGAAGGACTCATAAGTGGAAAGATATGACAGAGTGGGCATTTCTTGGAGAACAGGAGAGAAAGAAAGCGATGCTTGGAAGGGAGTATGTGCCGCCGGTTTATCTGGATTAAAAGGAGGCTGTCTATGGAGTGGAAGACCTTATTATCTGAAAAGCGGATGCGGGGATCCGGAAAGAAACAGCATGCGAAAAAATCGGATTTCCGCAGTGAGTTTGAAAAGGACTATCATCGGATCATAGGAAGTGCGTCATTTCGGAGACTGCAGGATAAGACGCAGGTATTTCCTCTGGATCAGAGCGATTTTGTACGGACAAGACTGACGCATTCTCTGGAAGTGTCTTCTCTTGCCAAGTCGCTGGGACAGAATATCGGTGAAGCAATCCTGGAGCGTGGAGCGGATCAAAAGTTTACCCGGAAGATGAAGGAGGATATTTCTCATATTCTGGAATGTGCCGGCTGATCCATGATATCGGCAATCCGCCGTTCGGGCATTTCGGGGAGCTGGCGATCCGGGACTGGTTTGTGCGGAAGCTTCCCGAACTGCATTATAAGAGACAGACTCTGGATATGATATTGAGTCCGCAGATGAAAGAGGACTTCTATCATTTTGAGGGAAATGCACAGGCACTCCGACTGGTAACGAGACTTCATTATCTGGTGGATGAGTACGGGATGAATCTGACCTATGCACTGCTCAATACGATTATAAAATATCCGGTTTCGTCCACACAGGTCCATCCGGATTCCGGGAATATCAGAGAAAAGAAGATGGGATATTTTCTGGCAGATGAGAAGATATTTGAGGAGATCACACAGGAGACGAAGACAGGGAACTGCCGTCATCCTCTGACCTACATTCTTGAGGCTGCGGATGATCTGGCTTATAAGACGGCAGATATCGAAGATGCATTTGTAAAAGGATTTCTGTCGTATCATGCGTTTAAAGAAGAACTCGTATGTCTGAATGAGCAATATCCAGATTCCGGGTTTGACGGAGTTTTAAAGCTGAAAGAACTGTATCAGAGAGGTCAGGAAAAGGGTGTTCAAAATCCGGAGCTTATGCCATCAAGAACTGGATCATTCGCGCGCAGGGATTTCTGATCGACTGTGCGACAAAAGGATTTATGAACCACTATGAAGAAATCATGGCAGGGACGTTTCAAAGAGATCTCTTTCACGGTACCTTTGGAGAAAAACTGATGGAATGTCTCGGCAATATCGCATACCGGTATGTATTCTCTTCCAGAGAAATTTACCGGATGGAAGTCAAAGAAGCAGTGATCCTGGACTTTTTGATGGATCGTATGATCCAGGCTGTGTTGTACTATGATACCGACAGGGAGTTAAATGCCATTGACAGCCGGGTATTGTCATTTATTTCAGATAACTATAAAAAGGCTTACAGTTATCAGGCAGAAGGAAAGAGCGAGGCAGAGAAGCTGTATCTCCGCCTGCTTCTGGTGACAGACTATGTCTGTGGGATGACAGACAGCTATGCAAAGCGCCTGTATCAGGATATGAACGGGATTATTTAAGACAGCGGCACCAGTAGCCGAAGTCTTTATCCGTGCTGCATTCGTCTTCGGAGAGCGCCAGTTTTTGATGGTATTCTCTCGTAAACTGAGGAAATCCGAATAACTCGGCAGCATGTGCTTCACGGGGAGAATAAATACCGGGAACACCAAGCCACTGGTGTTCGTCTTCTTCCAGTAAAAGAAGATGATGGTAGTTGTGGTATCCATGCAGCAGAAAGCTGTTGTTGGCAAGCCGCCAGAATGGTTTTTGCAGGGAGGAGAGATCCTCATAACTGAGTTTGCGTATACGGGAAGTCGGTTCGCAAGGATGTGCGGTTTCTTCTGGCGGTTCGCACATTTTTTCTTCTGCAAGGACAGATGGGGGTTCAGGTTCTGGAGCCGGTATAGATTCTGGTTCCGGGTTCGGCTCCGGGCAGGGGGCGGGTTCCATCCAGTCAGTCAGAAGGTTTACAGAAAATGGTCGGTTGCCTGTAGAAGCGGCGAAATATCTGCCGTCTGCGGTTTGCAGAAGAAAACCATGGAGCTTCGCTAATGTCAGATTCGGTGGAAAGTCAGCTTCTGAAAGTGTGACACGACAGGATACACACTGATTTTGTGTGGGAAGCTCTGCCACAGTTTTTTTCCGGGGTTTGTCTTTCTCGAAAAAGAACATGGACAGAGGAAGTTTTTCCTGTGATGCAGCAGGAATCTGCCGGATGGAGATCTGGAGATGACAGGACTGAAAAGTCTGCGTCAGTTTTAAAAAGCCTACATTTCGAATTTTTTTGTCCGCTTGATATTCATAGAAATAATAGATACCGGGTGTCATATAATACCTCAGGTCTTGTCTTTCTTCTAATGTATTCAATGTGTGGGAAAAAAGAACCGGATCAGGGCAGAGAGAAATTGGAAAGAGGAAACATTATGAATCAGGATGAAAAATATATGCGGGAAGCGATCCGTCAGGCAAAAAAAGCATACGCTCTGGAGGAGGTTCCCATTGGCTGTGTGATCGTGTATCAGGATAAGATCATTGGACGCGGATATAACAGAAGGACAGTGGATAAGAACACACTGGCTCACGCGGAGCTGCAGGCGATCCGCAAAGCAAGCAAAAAAATGGATGACTGGCGATTGGAAGACTGCACCATGTATGTGACACTGGAGCCGTGCCAGATGTGTTCCGGAGCGATCGTGCAGGCGCGGATCAAACGGGTGGTAGTCGGGTGTATGAATCCCAAGGCGGGCTGCGCGGGTTCGATCCTGAATCTTCTGGATATGAAAGAGTTCAATCATCAGGTGGAACTGACAACGGGAGTTCTGGAAGAACAGTGCAGTGGGATGATGAAACAGTTTTTTAAGGAACTGCGTCAGAAACAAAAAGATAAAAAAAAGAAGTCTGAATAACTCAAACTTCCTGTTTTTGCGGAAAATCATTCGTGCATTACGCTTCGAATGCATCACCCCATACGTTACCTCGGTAGTTAACTCAACCCAGGCACCCCTACGGCACCCGAGAGGTTCTGCTTAGTGCTGCTTCGTTCCCGACCTGACACGGTTCACAGATTCCCGTCGCGTAGGACCCAAATCTCAACGCCACTTTCCGAGGGCAGCTATGCAATGCTGCACCCTCTGCGTAATATCACCCCTGCTATAGCGGATTGCAGGTACAAGGTACCGCTAACACCCCGGCTGCACGGTTTTTAATTTTACATGGTTTTGATTCAAATGTCAACGGATATGGAGGTTTTTATGAAAGTTTTACTGACAGCGATCAATGCAAAGTATATACATTCCAATCTGGCGGTGTACAGTCTGCGCGCCTATGCGGGAAAATATGCACAGCAGACAGAGATTGCAGAATATACCATTAACCAGACGATGGATGATATTTTGTCTGATATTTACAGGAAAAAACCGGATATTCTATGTCTGTCCTGCTATTTATGGAATATTTTATATGTGGAGCAGCTGATCACAGAGATTCACAAAGTGCTGCCAAAGATGCAGATCTGGCTTGGCGGGCCGGAAGTGTCTTACAATGCAGTTTCTGTGATGGAGCAATATCCACAGGTGACAGGTGTCATGTGTGGGGAAGGAGAAGAGACCTTTCTGGAACTGATGGAATATTGGAATCAGGAGAGGGAAAGTCTGGATACGATCAAGGGTATCGTATACCGGGAGAATGGAACCTGCCGGCAGAACCCGCCGCGCCCGGTCATGGATCTGAGTAAAGTGCCGTTTGTGTATGATCACATTGAGGATTTTCAGAATAAGATCATTTATTATGAATCCAGTCGCGGATGTCCGTTTTCCTGCAGCTATTGTCTCTCCTCGATTGATAAATGTCTCCGTTTTCGGAATCTGGAACTGGTCAAAAAGGAGCTTCAGTTTTTCATTGATCACGAAGTGCCGCAGGTGAAGTTTGTAGACCGCACCTTCAATTGTAAGCACAGACATTCCATGGCAATCTGGACATACTTAAAAGAGCATGACAGAGGAAAGACGAATTTCCATTTTGAGGTGGCAGCAGATCTGTTAAATGAAGAGGAGATGGAGCTGATCGCGTCCATGCGTCCGGGGCTGATCCAGCTGGAGATCGGAATCCAGTCCACCAATCCGGAGACGATCACGGAAATCCGCAGAAAGATGAACTTTGAAGAAGTAAAGCGGATTGTAAAAAGAGTGCAGGAAAAAGGAAACGTACATCAGCATCTCGACCTGATCGCCGGGTTGCCGTATGAAGATTATGAGCGTTTTGCACAGTCCTTCCGTGATGTCTATGCATTGCATCCGGAGCAGCTCCAGCTTGGATTCCTGAAGGTGTTAAAAGGTTCCTATATGCATGAAAAGACGGAAGATTATCAGCTTTTATATCAGGATCGGCCGCCGTTTGAAGTGCTTTCTACAAAGTGGCTCTCCTATGATGACGTGATCCGTCTCAAAGGTGTGGAAGAGATGGTGGAGGTCTATTACAACAGCGGACAGTTTGTCAATACACTGCGATTATTAGAGGAAGAGTTTACAGATACGTTTGCTTTGTATGAAAGTCTGAGCCGTTATTATGAAGAAAACGGACTGCATATGATAAATCACTCCCGAATTACAAGATATGAAGTATTATTTGCATTTATCAAAGCATGTGTAGAAAAGAATGTGGAAAACTATCGGCAGATGTTGATACTGGATCTCTATTTACGGGAAAATGTGAAAAAAAGACCGGAGTTTGCAGGTGAAGTCAGCGTTGATAAGCAAAAAGCTTCTGCATTTTATGAAAAAGAGGCAGAAGAGCGCCGGTATTTGAAGGGCTATGAAGGATATGATAAGAGACAGCTTCGGAAAATGACGCATCTGGAGCAGATCAATGGAAATCTCTACGTGTTTGATTACCGGAACCGGAATGTTCTGACGAATCAGGCAAGCGTATTTTGGGTAGAAGGAGGAGACGAGGCATACCCATCCGGGCATCCAACACATGCCTGCGGCGGGCAGACTTCGTCTGATCATGTATGAAAAAACGGACAAAAGAAATTTTAGCGATTCTGGATGAGCAGTATGGACGGGAGTACGTCTGTTATCTGAATTATGAGACACCGTGGCAGCTTCTGATCGCAACCATGCTGAGTGCACAGTGTACGGATGCAAGAGTAAATATTGTGACGGCAGATCTGTTTCAGAAATATGATACACTGGAGAAGTTTGCCAATGCGGATTTAAAAGAGCTGGAACAGGATATCAAGCCGACTGGATTCTACCACAATAAGGCGAAAAATATCATTGCCTGTACCAGAGATCTGCTGTACAGATTCGGTGGTGAAGTGCCCAGGAGTCTGGAGGATCTGACTTCTCTGGCAGGTGTCGGGCGAAAGAACGGCGAATGTGATCCGGGGAAACATCTATCAT
>ENA-OQBJ01000030-OQBJ01000030.1-human-gut-metagenome-genome-assembly--contig:-NODE-30-length-61776-cov-7.730880_pt1 | contig 61776 bp, 83 predicted proteins | sample MGYA00242743_ERZ504545 | MGnify/ENA primary metagenome ERZ504545 (study PRJEB26092, sample SAMD00036252) | human gut metagenome | host: Homo sapiens | study: EMG produced TPA metagenomics assembly of... | reverse complement strand
GGCGGGGTGGGGGAAGGGGTGGGGAAAGGTGTTGAAAAATGGGGCGGTTCCCCATATTATTAATGACGTCGACAGGCGGGGTGGTTCCCCGCGTACGTGCCATCTGAGTAACCGAGGGGAGGGCGCACATGGGAATGACTGGTGCATACGAGCGCAATCTCGATGCAAAAGGTCGTCTGTCCCTGCCTGCACCCCTTCGCGAGGAGCTTGGAGAGCACGTTCGCGTGTTCAAAGCCCTGGATGTCGATGCTCTGTACGTGTTCTCTGCCGAGGCCTTCGATAAGTGGTCGAAGGACTCTTCGCGGGTCGTGAGGGCCACGAGGGTTTTAACCCGCGTGACATTAATGACCAGAAGCTCATGAGGGCGATCAACAAGCGCACCACGTCGATGGACGTGGACAGCGCCGGTCGTATCGGTCTTTCCGAGTCTCTCCGCAAGCAGGCGAACCTCGACCGCGAGGTCACGGTTGTGGGCAACTACGACCACCTTGAGGTTTGGGATCGCGCCGCGGCCGATGAGGACGATGACGATGAGGCCCTGCTGGACCTCTTCTTCTCGTAAGGGCAAGGCACGGGTAACGGATGGAGCGTGGGATCTTGACACAAGAATATCGGCATGAACCTGTCATGCTCGGCGAAGTGCTTGAGTCGCTGCGGCTAAAGAGCGGCTCCGTTGTCTGCGATTGCACCCTTGGCGGTGCCGGCCATTCGGTAAAGATGGCCGCGCAGGTGGGGGAGACGGGCCTTTTGCTCGGCGTCGACCAGGACGACATGGCCCTCGAGGCCGCTGGCGCCCGTCTGGACCGCGAGGTTCCCGGCGTTCCGCACCAGCTGCTGAAGGGCAACTTCGGCGACTTGGACGAGCTGCTTTGCTCGGCGAGGTGCCGGGTCGATGGCTTCCTGTTCGATTTGGGCGTTTCGTCGCCGCAACTCGATATCCCTGGCAGGGGCTTTTCGTATAACGAGGACGCCCCATTGGACATGCGGATGGATCCGGGTAATAACACCTTAAACGCAGCTGAGGTCATCAACACCTATAACGAACACGACCTCGCCCGGATTCTACGCGTCTACGGCGAAGAGAAGTTCGCTCGCAGATCGCGCGCGAGATCGTGCGCCGCCGCGAGCAAGAACCGATCGAAACCACCGGGCAATTTGTCGAGATCATCAAGGCGGGTATCCCGGCTGCCGCTCGTCGGCATGGCGGACACCCGGCCAAGAGAAGTTTCCAGGCCATTCGCATCGAGGTCAATCACGAGCTCGATGTGCTCGAACGAGGGCTTGATGCCGCCACCAGGTGCTCAATCCGGGCGGACGTATCTGCGTCATCTCGTATCACTCGCTCGAGGACCGTATCGTAAAGAACCACTTTAAGGAGATGAGCCAGGGGTGCACGTGTCCGCCGGAGATTCCGGTGTGCGTGTGCGGCAACGTGCCGATACTCAAGGTCATCACCCGCAAACCCTTGGTTGCCCAGCCTGATGAGGTTGAGCGCAACCCTCGGGCGAGATCAGCCAAAATCCGCGTGGCGCAGCGTCTGTAGGCACGACCGCGCGATATTGGACCTCCCGCTCGCACCATAAACGAAGCTTAAACACACTACCAACGTACTCGGGATGGGAGGCGGCATATCATGGGCTACAACACTTCAAGCGCAGCACTCGCCTATGATATGAACGCCATGCCCGCCTATCGTGAGACGCCGCAGGCCCCCGTTGCTCCCCGTGAGCAGCGCACGCCGCGCTTTGATGTCTACACGGGCGCGGGCCGTCAGGCAAACCAGGCGGTAAGCCCGGTTTTCATGAGCGTTCTTAAAACGTTTTGCATCATTGCGGCCATCTTCATGACGATCGGCGTCGCCCGCGTGGCGCTCGCCGGCGTTACGGCCCAGGTGCTCAACAGCAACGCCGAGCTTACCAACACGCTCGAAAAGGCGACCGATGAGAGCTCCGACCTGGAGGTCATGCATTCGGTCTATGGCGCCGACACGCGTATTCGCGACCTTGCGGGCGCTTATGGCATGGTGGAGCCCAGCGAGAGCGTTACACTTGACTTTTCGCAGGATGCAGCCGCGGGCGCCAACGCGACCGCGACCGCTCAGTAGCAAGACGGTAGCTGAGTATGACAAATGACTATCGCCGCGGTTCCGATGGGGGCCGCGGTTCTGGACGTCCCTCGTCGCGGGGACGTTCTGGTTATCAAGGAACGGGTCGGCAATCTTACAACGCCGGGCAGTCCCGTGGCAACGACCCGGCGTCGCGACTTCGCGGCTCGGGCGGCCCTCAAGTGCATAACACCAGGTCGCGCAAGAGTTCGTCGACCGAATGGCTCACGGGCACGTCTCTGCCTCGCCGCAAAGCCGTCATGGGCTTCATTGGGCTTGGCTTGGGCTTGGGCGTCTTTCGCCTTGCCGACTATCAAATTGTCGAAGCCGATAAACTGCGCGAGCGTGCCGATGCGCGCCGCCTGCTTGCGCAGACCCTCTATGCCAAACGTGGCACCATCTACGACCGCAACGGTAACGTGCTGGCGTCGTCGGTCGAATGTCGCAACATCGCCGTGAACCCCCAGCTTGTCGATGATGTTGACAAGACAGTGTCGGCGCTGGTCAAGGCAACTGGAATCGATAAAAAGACCTGCCGCAAGCTCGTTGAGTCCGATGGAACCTGGGTGTATATCAAGCGCCAGGTGGACGAAGACGACGCTGCGGCGCTGGAGAAGAAGAACCTGCCCGGCGTGCTTTTTGAGCAGGCCATGAAGCGCGTATATCCATACGGCAATCTGGCATCGCAGGTGCTGGGTGTAGTGAATGTAGACAACGACGGCTTGACGGGTCTCGAAAAGCAATACAACAAGCTTCTGACCGGCACGAACGGTTCTCTCGTACGCGAGCGCGCGAGGGACGGCAGCTATATCGCGGGCGGTGCCTATAAAAAGGTGGCTGCGGTCGACGGCGTTGATATCGTGACGACGCTCGACGTCAATATCCAGCGTGCGGCCGAGGATGCCCTGGCAGAGGCTGTCGAGAAGACAAAGGCCAAGAACGGCTCGGCGCTGGTCACCGATCCTACGACAGGCGAGATCTTGGCAGCCTGCTCGTATCCGACCTACGACCAGACCAATTTGGAAAACGCCAAGACCGAGGATATGAACCTGCGCCTGGTCACCGACGCCTACGAGCCCGGCTCGGTCTTTAAGACGCTCGTGGCGGGCGCCGGCTTCGACTTGGGCGTCGTGCGGTCGAGTACGTCGTTTGAGGTGCCGGCGAGCATCAAGGTGGGCGACGATACCGTCACCGATGCGACAAGCGCGACTACGCCATGACCATGGATGTGCGCGAGATGATGCGCCGTTCGTCCAACGTGGGATTTGTCCTGGTGGGGCGCAAGATCGGTGCCGACGACTTTGCCGCCTATGTGGACAAGTGGGGCATCGGTCACAGCTCGGGTGTCGATTTTCCGGGCGAGAGCCTGGGCATCGTCAAGGAGCGTGACCAGTATGACGGCGCCACGCTGGGCTCGATGAGCTTTGGACAGGCGCTGTCTGTCTCGCCGATTGAGATCGCACGTGCCGTGGGCGGCATCGCCAACGGCGGCGTGATGATGACCCCGCACTTCTATAAGTCCAGCAAAGGCGACGAGAAGGACTGGGGCGAAGGCGAGCGCGCGATTTCGGAGGACGCCGCATCCCAGGTGACATCGTGCATGCAGACGGTCGTGTCGGAGGGAACGGGCGTTGGCGGCGCGGTTGACGGCTATGACGTGGCGGGTAAGACCGGTACGGCCGAACGTGCCGACGAGAACGGCGGCTACCTCAAGGAGAACTACATGTCGTCCTTTATGGGCTTTGCACCGGCACAATCGCCCAAGGTGCTGTGCTATATCACGCTCGACGGAACGCCGAGCGGCTCAGATGCCGCTGCGGTGCCGTTCCAGTCCATTATGGCCAACGCGCTCGACGTGCTGGGTATCCCGCACACGAAGTAGGGGGTTACAATCTTTGGGGCGTGGTTTGTTGTCCCATATGAGGGGTGTTCACATGCTGCACCACGCATGCGCGGCGCTGGGATACAATACGCCGATAGCATTATTTAGGTTTACAGGGGAGCTGCAATGATAGAGATCGCCGTCAACAACCTCGCGGCCGCAACAGGGGCCCGAACCGTGACGGGAGAAGTCGATCGGGTATGCCGCGGGTGCGTTATCGACTCGCGCCAGGTCGAGGAAGGGACGATTTTCGTCGCCTTTCCCGGTGAAAACGTCGACGGCAATGATTTTGCTTCCCGTGCCGTCCAGTCGGGTGCCGGCGCGTCGTGATGACGCGTGAGCCCGAGGCCGAGCTGGTCTCGCTGGCACAGGACAAGGGCTGTGCCATCTTGCTGACCGATGATCCCGAGGAGTTTCTGCTGCGTTTGGCGCATGCGTATCGCCTGGAGCTTGGCTGCCTGGTCGTTGGCATTACCGGTTCCATCGGCAAGACGACGACCAAGGACGTGCTCGCCGCTGTGCTCGCCAAGCGCTATCGCGTCTGGGCCATCAAGGGCAATTTCAATAACCTGATCGGCATGCCGCTCACGGTGCTTTCCGCTCCGGCCGATACCGAGGTCCTGGTGCTCGAGATGGGCATGAACCATTTCCACGAGATCGAGCGCCTGTCCCAGTCCGCCAATCCCAACCTTGCCATCGTGAGCAAGATCGGCACCTCTCATATCGGCATTTTGGGCAGCCGCGAGAACATCGCCCGCGCTAAGGCCGAGATTGTCCAGGGTATGTGCGCCGCCGGCGACTATTTGCCGCTGCTGGTTTTGGGCGGCGAGGACGACTTTACGCCATTCATTCGCGATGCGTTCGCCCAGCCTGCTGGTATCGACGTGATGCTGGCCGGCGTCTCGGACGATGATGAGGTCCGTGCCCGCGACGTTCGTGTTGATGACGAGGGCCGTCCGGTCTTTACGCTCGATTTTGGCCAGGGTGAGACGATCGATACCATGCTTGCCATCCCCGGCGTGCAGTCCGTTCCTAATGCCGTTAAGGCGCCGCGGTTGCCTATCGCCTGGGTGTGACGCCCGAGCAGATCGATGCTGCCTTTAGGGGCCTCACGATCACCGGTCACCGCCAGGAGATCAAGCGCGCCAAGAGCGGTGCACGCATCATCGATGACTCCTATAACGCCAGTGCCGAATCGATGGCAGCCGGTCTCGATCTGCTGTGCTCGCTTTCGTGTACGGGGTCTCGCATGGCGATCCTGGGCGAGATGGGCGAGATGGGCGATGAGGCTCCTCGCATGCATGAGCTCGTGGGCGCCTATGCCGCCGCCAAGAAGCTCGACATGCTGGCGTGCGTGGGTGGTGAGCTGGCCCAGCTTATGGCCGATGCCGCACGCATGATGGGCATGGACGAGGACCGCATCCAGGTGTTCTCCGATTATCAGCAGGTGCTCGACCGCATGGGCGGCGCGCTTGAAAAACATGATGTTGTACTGGTCAAGGGTTCCCGCTTTGTTGAGCTCGACCGCTTTGTGGAAGGTGTGTGCTAGCCCATGTTCGGCAATCCCTCGTATCCAACGTATCAGGCTTTTTTGGGGCTTGGCATCGCCGCAGCCATTGCGCTGCTGCTCATGCCGTGGTGGATCAAGCTGCTCAAGGTCGAGGGTATCGGCCAGCAGGTTCGTGCCGACGGCCCCAAGCGTCATTTGGTTAAGCAGGGAACGCCCACCATGGGTGGCGTTGTCATCCTCGTCGCGATCTCGCTGACCTGCCTGCTGATGGGCAAGCTCACGACCGAGCTCGTACTCGTGCTGCTCGCCACGCTGGCGACCGGCGTGCTGGGCCTGATCGACGACCTGACCTCCGTTACGCATGGGCGCTCGCTCGGTCTGACGCCTCATGCCAAGATGATCGGCCTAACCATTATCTGTGTCACCTTTACGGTACTTGCCGTCAACTGGTGCGGCGTCGCCCCCGAGATTCGTTTTCCCGGCGGCCTGACGATCGACCTTGGCGTGCTTTCGACCACCATCTGCGGCCTTTCGTTCCCGTGGCTCTACATCGTATTTTGCTGGCTGATGATCGCTGGTCTTTCCAATGCCGTGAACCTGACCGATGGCCTTGACGGTCTTGCTGGCGGCACCTCCATGATTGCCATGCTCGCCATGGCTGCCATGGCGTTTTTGCACGGAGACGTGAACCTGTCCATCTTCTGCACGCGTGTGCCGGTGTCTGCTTGGGCTTTCTGTGGTTCAACTGCTATCCGGCGAGCATCTTTATGGGCGATACCGGCTCGCTTGCTCTGGGCGCCGCGTTTGCCTGCACGTCCATCATGACTAACACCGAGGTCGTCTCCCTCATCATCGGCGGCCTGTTTATCGTTGAGACTCTGTCGGTCATGATTCAGGTTGTCTACTTCCACTTTACGCACAAGCGCGTCTTCCTTATGGCGCCCATCCATCATCATTTCGAAAAGAAGGGCTGGGCCGAGACCAAGGTCGTCATCCGTTTTTGGATTATCGCTGCGGCCTTTGGTGCCGTTGGCCTTGCTCTGTTCTTCCAGTTGGGATAGTGGTCTTTCATGCCTCTTGCTGATGTCTTTAGCCTGCTCGTTTTGGGTCAGGGCAAATCCGGTCTCGATGTCGCCCGCTGGGCGCTGGCACATCCAGAGCGCGTAAGCGCCGTTACCGTGTATGGCGGCGGCACCTCTGAGCCCAATGACGCCACGCGTGCGCTCGAGGCTGCTGGCGCGTCGTTTGTCTATGGGACCGAACAGGTCGAGGGCGCCTATGACGTATGCGTGACGTGCCCGGGCATCTCGGAGTTCTCGGGCTTCTTTAAGGCCGGGCGCGAACATGCCGCTCAGATTATGGGTGAGCCAGAGTTTGCCTATCGCCTGTCGCCCGATAACTGGATTGCCATCACGGGCACCAACGGTAAGACGACCACCACGTCGCTGACTGATTATCTGCTCAAGCTGCCGGCGAGGCCAGCGTAGCTGTCGCAACATCGGCGAGCCGCCGGTCAACGAGATTGACGGCCGAGCCCACAACGAGTGGTTTGTGGCTGAGCTCTCGAGCTATCAGATTGCTACGACCACCGAGCTCCACCCTCGCGTGGCAGTGCTGCTCAACATCACTCCCGACCACTTGGGCTGGCATAAGAGCCATAAGAACTATGCGCTTGCCAAGATCAAGCTGTTTGACAATATGGTCGATGACGATCTGGTGGTTGTCGACGTCGAAGACGCCGGCATTCACGAGTTCGATGAGTACATCTATACGCCGGGTCGCCGCATCTGCAACGTCGCTTTTGACGAGCCCGAGGGTGCAGACGCCGCCTTTGTGCGCGACGGCAAAATGGTCGTGCGCCTGAAGGGCGTCGAGACTCAGCTTGTCGCCACGTCCGAGCTCAAGATCTCGGGCCATCACAATGTCATCAATGCCTTATGTGCCGCCACGGCTGCTCTGGCCGTCGGTGCCGATGTCGATGGTGTCCGCCGCGGTCTGGCCTCGTTCCAGCCGCTCGAGCATCGCGTGGAGCCGTGCGGCGAGATTGACGGTGTGCGCTACGTCAACGATTCCAAGGCGACCAACACCGACGCGGTCGAGAAGGCACTGACGGCATTTCCCGATGACGACGTGATCTTGCTGCTCGGCGGCCACGATAAGGGCACGCCGCTCACGGACTTCGCGCGCGTTGTTATGGATAACGTGCGCTCGGTCGTCTGCTTTGGCGATGCGCGCGAGCGCTTCACCGCCGCTATGGACGAGGCCGATGTCGATGGCGATGTGGATATCGCCCAGGCGGATGACCTACGCGATGCCGTGGACGTTGCCCGTTCGCTGTCGAGCCGTGGCGACGTGATCTTACTTTCTCCTGCCTGCTCTTCGTTCGATGAGTTCTCGGGCTATGAGGAGCGCGGCCGCGTGTTTAAGGACTATGTGGCCCAGCTTGCCGCTGCAGCGAAATCGCAAATGGAATAGGGGTTGCCGGTGAGAGAGGAGAGCCCCCGACAAGGTATGAGGAGGCCCGACTCGGACCGTGCTTCCTCGCGGCGTAGCACACCGCGTTCCGGTCGCGGCGGGCAGTCGTTTAGCGAACGCTATATTGCCGGCGTTCCCGCCCGCATCATGCGCCCCCGTCTGATATTCATGGCCTGTCTGTTTATCTTGGTGTGTTTTGGCCTGCTGATGGTGTACTCGGCGTCTTCGGTCGAGGCGCTGCACGAGAATGGCTCAGCGACGTTTTTTCTGGGCCGACAGGCTGCGTTTGCCGTGGTCGGTGTTCTGGCGCTGATTGCCATCGTGCGCGTTTTGCCGGACAGCTGGTTTGGGGAGGATGTGCTCAGGATCTTCCTCATAGGCATGATAGGGCTACTGTTTCTGGTGTTCTTGGTGGGCAGCGGCAGCCGTGGCGCCACGCGCTGGCTCAACATCGCCGGCATTCAGTTCCAGCCTTCCGAGTTTTTAAAGCCATTTGCCATTGCGTATTCGGCCATCATGCTCGATCGCTTCTTTTCGCCCGGTGGCAACATCAACGAATTCCTTCGCAAGATGGGCATCTACCTGGGCATTTCGCTCTTTCTGATCTTTATCCAGCCCGATTTCGGTACCGTCCTGATCATCCTGTTGACCCTCATGTGCATGGCGTTGTTTGCGGGTCTCGACCCCAAATTTATCATCGGCGTGCTAATCTTCGGCATTCTCGTGATCGTGATTGCGCTTGTTGCAGAGCCGTACCGTATGGTGCGTATTCAGGTTGCGTTGAACCCTTGGGCCGACGAGTATGGTGACGGCTATCAGGCCACGCTTGCCATCATGGCCTTTGCTCGGGCGGTCTGTTCGGCCGTGGCATCGGCAACTCAACCATGAAGTACTCGTATCTGCCCGAGGCGCACAATGACTACATCCTGGCCATCATTGGCGAGGAAGTCGGTTTTGTCGGAACCGTGCTGTTCTTCTTGGTGTTTGCGATGCTGATCTACTCGGCGTTTCGCATTGCCGAGCAGGCGACCGATCGTCGGGGCGCGCTCATGGCGTCTGGCTCCGCGGTCATTCTCGCGGTGCAGTTTTTGATCAATGCGCTGGGCATCCTCAACGTGTTTCCCATGACGGGCAAACCGTTGCCGTTTATTAGCTACGGCGGTTCGTCGATTATTGTGTCGCTTATGCTTGCCGGTCTGATCCTGCGCGTTTCGTACGAGAGCGCCCGTCGCGATGAGTACGACCGTCGCCGCGAGAGCTTTGCCGTTATGGATGAGAGTACCGCCGGCGTGCCCCACGTACGCGGCGAGCGATCTTCGCGTAACGGCTTTACCGTTCTGGATGGCTCTGCGACCGAGCCGGCAGCTCGTCCACGTCCGCGGACGGCGCCGCAAGGTCGTCCGCAGCGCCCCGGCCCTCGCAGCGCGGGCGGCGGATATAATCGAATCGATTTGAACTCGGACCCGTCGGCGCGTTTGCGCACCGACGACTAGGGACCGCGTGTACGAAGGGACTACCATGACCGATAAGATGACCGTTGCTATTGCAGCCGGCGGCACGGCAGGACACATTAACCCCGCGCTCGCTTTGGCCGGGGAGCTGCATGACCGTGGCCACCACGTTGTGTTCGTGGGCCAGTCGCGCAAGCTCGAGGGTCGTCTGGTCCCCGAGGCTGGGTTTGATTTTGTGCCCATTACGGTCACGGGCTTCGACCGCTCCCGTCCCTGGACGGCGCTGACCTCGCTGTGGCGTGTCAACAAGGCCAAGCGTGCGCTCGCCAGCCATTTCTCAAAGGTCGGCAAGCCCGATGCTGCCATCGGTTTTGGTGCCTATGTCGAGGTTCCGCTGCTGGGGTGGTGCAAGGGCGCAGGCGTTCCGTATCTGCTACATGAGCAGAACTCTGTTCCGGGCCTGGCCAACAAGATGATGAACTCCCACGCCGCTCGCGTGTGCATCTCGGTGCCGGCAGCGCGCTCGGTCTTTGAGCGCGAAGCTGACCCTGACCACGTGCTCATGACCGGCAACCCCGTACGTCGCTCGGTGATCGAGGGCGATCGCGCTCGCGGCCGCAAGGCACTTGGCGTTCCCGAGGACGCTACGCTGCTGCTCGTCTTTGGCGGTTCACTTGGCGCCCAGCACCTCAACGAGCGCGCGGTTTCGCTCAAAAACGAGCTGCTTTCGCGCAAGAACCTCTATGTGTTGCATTCGACGGGTGCCGACGGCTTTGAGGAGACCGAGCGCGCTTTGGCGCTGACGCCCGAGGAGGCGAAGCGTTACCGCGTCCAGCCTTACATCGACAACATGGGCGATATGCTGGCTGCTGCCGATTTGGTGCTCTCGCGTTCGGGTGCATCGAGCGTGGCCGAGATCGCTGCGCTCGCCGTGCCCTCGATACTCGTGCCGTATCCGCATGCGACGGCCGACCACCAAACCACCAATGCCCGTTATCTGGTCGACGCCGGGGCCGGCGTGCTCTGTGCCGATGCCGATATCGACGGTTCTGCCTTTGCCGATGAGCTGCTGCACCTGGTCGATGACGCGGCAGAGCGCGACGTCATGCGTCAGGCGGCGCGTGGTCTGGCTCAGGATAGGGCCGCCGCTCTTCTGGCCGATGCGGTAGAGGGTTTGCGTTAGTTAGACGGGATATCGTCGGTCGCCCTCGCGCTGATGCGGTAGGTGCGGTACAGTTAACGGGTTACAGGCAGTGTTTACGCAAGGAGTACACGAGCACATGGCTGATTCCCAGACTGCAACCTCCGCGCCCGAGTTTAAGAGCGCCCACTTTATCGGTATCGGCGGCGCCGGCATGAGCGGCATCGCCCTCGTTCTGCACGAGCGCGGTTATGCCGTTACCGGCTCCGACCTTAAGACGTCACGTTATATCCGCCAGCTTACCCGCGCTGGTGTGAAGGTGCATGTGGGCCATGAGGCAGCCACGATCGACGAGGTCAAGCCCGACGTGGTTGTTGTCTCCACCGCTATTCCGGAGTCCAACCCTGAGCTCGTGCGCGCTCGCGAGCTGGGCATTCCCGTGTGGCCCCGTGCCAAGATGCTCTCTGCTTTGGGCCACGGCTACACTACCGTCGCTGTTGCCGGCACGCATGGCAAGACCACCACGTCTTCGATGTGCGCCACCATGCTCGACCGCATGGGTCTGGATCCGAGCTTCTTGATCGGCGGCATCGTCGAGGGCTATGACACGAACGGCAAGAACGGCTCGGGAAACTACTTTGTCGCCGAGGCCGACGAGTCCGACAGCTCCTTCCTGTTCCTGAACCCCAACGTGGTCATTGTGACCAACGTCGAGGCCGACCACCTCGATCACTACTCGGGTATCGAGGAGATCGAGCAACTTTCGCCAAATTCATGAGCCTGGTGGGCGAGGACGGCACCGTCATCGTCTGCGGCGAGGACCCGCATCTGTCGAGCTCGCCAAGTCGACGGGCCGTCACGTGCTTTCCTACGGCTTTGCCGAGAGCAACGACATCGTCTGCGTGCACCCGGATGTCAAGGGCATCCAGAGTGACTTTATCGTTCGCTTTGAGGACGGCACTGAGCACGCTGTGGAGATCAAGAGCAATCCCGGTCGCCACAACATGCTCAACGCCACGGCCGTGCTCACCGTCGCCCATGTCCTGGGCCTTGACATCGACGCCGCCGCCAAGGCGCTCTCGAGCTTTGAGGGCGTCCGCCGTCGCTTTACCCACGTGGGCGATATCGATGGCATCACCGTGGTCGATGATTACGGCCATCACCCCACCGAGATCAAGGCGACGCTTGCCGCCGCTTCGTCGCTGGGCTACAAGCACGTCGACGTCGTGTTCCAGCCGCACCGCTATTCGCGCCTGCAGGCCCTGTGCGACGACTTTGCCGATGCATTTGCCAATGCCGATAAACTGCTGCTGATTGATGTGTTCTCGGCTGGCGAGATGCCCATTCCGGGTGTCACCTCTAAGATGCTCGCCGATACCGTGCGCGCCAAGCATCCTGGCAAGGAGGTCGTGTACTGCTCCAGCCGTCTTGAGCTCAATCAGGAGCTCGAGCAGATGGTGGGCGAGGGCGACCTGCTGCTCACCATGGGTGCCGGCGACGTTACGACCGTCGGTCCCGAGTTCATTGAGTATCTGACTGCCAAGAAAGACGCTTAAGTCTAATGGGTCTGTTTAACGCCGTCATGGCGCTCTCGGGCATGATCGACACGGATGTGATCGAGGACGAGCGCCTTGCGCGTCATACGAGCTATCGTATCGGCGGCAAGGCCGACCTCTTTGTGACGTGCCATAGCTATCATGCCCTCCGCCGCGCCGTGGCGGTGCTCGATCGCGAGCAGGTGCCGTGGGTCATCATCGGCAAGGGCTCCAATCTGCTGGTTGCCGATGGCGGTTATCGCGGTGCCGTCATTTCGCTCGGACGTGAGTTTCAGCGCACGGTTGTTGCCGATGACGGTTGTAGCTGACGGTCGGTGCGGGCGTGATGTTTGCGCGCCTGGTCAACGATGCCCTGTCGCGTAGCCTCTCGGGCCTTGAGTTTGCCGTTGGCATTCCTGGTTCGGTCGGCGGTGCGATATCTATGAATGCCGGCACACGGACCGAGTGGATTGGCTCGCTGGTTGAGGATGTCGTAACGTTTGACCCGGCATCCGGTATCAAGCATTATGCGGGGTCCGAGATCACTTGGGGCTACCGCGAATGTAGCCTTCCCCGCAATGAGATCATCCTCGAGTGCGTGTTCAAGCTTAAACCGGCGCCCAAGGCCGACATTCGCGAGCGCATGGAGCGGTACCTGACGAGGCGCAAGCGTACGCAGCCCATGGGTCGCGCATCCTGCGGGTCTGTCTTTCGCAACCCGCCCGATGCGAGTGTGGGCAAGCTTATCGAGGATTGTGGATTAAAGGGTTTTTCGATTGGCGGCGCGGAAGTTTCGCCCGTTCACGCTAATTTTATCGTTAATAACGGAACTGCCTCGGCCGATGACGTTGCCGCGGTTATTAGACATGTGCACGGAAAGGTGAGGGAGGCGTATGGCATCGAGCTCAGACCGGAAGTTAAATTCCTCGGCTTCTAGAGCATCGAAACCCACCTTCCGCCGCGCCGGAGGGCGTTCCGGCGCGCCTGCCAAACCTCAACGCAATACCGTCGCGCACTCTAAGTCTGTCGGGCATGCTCGACAGACCAGTCGTCCGGTCGTCGGCTCGCAGCTCGGTAATCGTCCGGCCGCAAAAAAGTCCTCGCGTCCCTCGACGACGTCAAAGCCTGTTATGGCGCCAAGCCTGCCCGTCCCATGCAGCTCCCAAGCTCGACGGGAACTAAAGCGGCGCGTCCAGGTCGCACGCTGGGCGCATCGAAACCGCGCTCGCTGACATCGGTGCCGGCTACCGCCAAGAAGCCTTCGAGTAAAAAAGGTTTCAACCCGTTATCTTCACTTGGAGCGATGGCAAATAAAACATCAGACGCCGCTTCTGTCGTTACAGGCAAAGGCAAAATCGTGGGCGGCGTTCTGGCCGTCTTGGCCGTGCTCGTCGTCGTTGCCACCGTGGTGATCAACTCTGGACTGTTTACTGCCACTGATATTCAGATTCAAGGCAGCGAGCATGTGACGAAGCACGATGCTATCCAGCTGATCGACTTGCCCGAGGGAACGTCGCTTTTTAACGTCGATCCCGACCAGATTACCGAGGATCTCAAGCAGAACCCGTGGGTTTCGGGCGTGGATGTCCAGCGCCAGTTTCCCCATACGCTTATCATCACGCCGACGGAGCGTAAAGTTATCGCCATTGCGTATATCAGCTCCGACGACCTTGCCTGGGCTATCGGAGACGATGACACCTGGATCGCCCCGCTGTCGACGTCGGTCGAAGTGGACGACCAGGGCAACGTCATCACGACAGGGCAGGGCTCAAATACCTTGACCGGAATCGATGCCGCGCTGGCGCTCGCCAAGCATTATGGCGCGGTGTTGTTGACTGATGTCTCGGCGGATGTCGCTCCGGTTTCCGGCCAGGCGGTGAACTCCAAGGCCGTTAAGGCCGGCCTGGATTATGTGCGTGGTTTTTCGAGCGAGTTCTTGGGACAAGTCAAGGATATTTCTACGCCTTCGGTCGAAGCCATCTCGGCAAACCTCAATAACGGCATTGAGGTGTCGCTGGGCGATTCGGACGATATCGCCAAGAAGGAACGCGTAGTCACCAAGTTGCTTTCGCAGGTAGAGGGCGTAACGTATATCAATGTGCGCTCTCCAGGCAACTACACATTTAGGAATGCTCCGACCTCGTAGCGCTGGTTGATGCTTTGTTGAGGGGCCATACCACGCCGTTTATCTGGTTTGTTTGGTTTTCACGGTCAATTATTTGACTGATACGTTCATAATGTGCAAACATAATACGGTTTACCTTTGCATTTACTTTCAACCTGAAGGTTAATGTGCGCAGGGGTCGACCCATGCTATGGCTATAACCTTTGTTCGGAGGACCGACATGCACGAGACAGAGATCAACAACTACCTTGCCGTCATTAAGGTGGTCGGCGTCGGCGGCGGCGGTACCAACGCGGTCAATCGAATGATCGAAGAGGGCATCCGCGGCGTCGAGTTTGTTGCCATCAACACCGATGCTCAGGCACTCGCGATCTCTGATGCCGATATCAAGGTGCACATCGGCACCGACCTTACCCGCGGCCTGGGCGCCGGCGCAACCCGAGGTTGGCCGCAAGGCTGCCGATGAGTCCCGTGACGACATTGCCGAGCGCTCGCTGGCGCCGACATGGTGTTTATCACCTGCGGTGAGGGCGGTGGCACCGGTACCGGCGCTGCTCCCATCGTTGCTGATATCGCGATGAACGAGGTCGGCGCACTGACTGTCGCCGTCGTGACCAAGCCCTTCACCTTCGAGGGCCGCAAGCGCAAGAAGAGCGCCGAGGAGGGCATCAAGACCCTCTCCGATTGCGTCGACACCATGATCGTCATCCCTAACGATAAGCTGCTCGACATCGCCGAGAAGAAGACCACCATGCTCGAGGCCTTCGCGATTGCCGATGGCGTCCTTTCCCAGGGCACCCAGGCATCACCGACCTCATCACCGTCCCCGGTATCATCAACCTGGACTTCGCCGATGTTAAGACCATCATGAAGCAGGCCGGTACCGCCATGATGGGTATCGGTACCTCTTCTGGGGATACTCGTGCCGTCGACGCTGCCCAGCAGGCCATCTCCAGCCCGCTGCTCGAGAGCTCCATCGATGGTGCCACGCGCGTGCTGCTCTCCATCGCCGGTTCCAAGGACCTGGCATCCAGGAGATCAGCGACGCCGCCGACGTTGTCGCCAACGCCGTCGACCCCGAGGCCAACATCATCTTCGGTACCGTTGTCGACGAGTCCCTGGGCGATCAGGTTCGCATCACGGTAATCGCCACTGGTTTCTCTGATTCCAACGTGAACCGCCAGGACGAGCTCTTCGCTGCTTCCAAGGCTCCCCGTTCCGAGCGTTCCTCTGAGCCTGCCGCTGCTCCTGCGGCAACGCGCAACATCGGCGGCACTGAGCTTCCGAATTTCGGCAACGATCAGTTCGAGCTTCCCGACTTCCTAAAGCGCGGTAGCTTCTAGTTCGTTTTTCTCAACGACCTGCACGGGGTGTATCCATTTGGATGCGCCCCGTTTTGTTTCTCGTTTGTAAACGAAAGCCTCCAATCTCCTTACGTTCCCTTTACGTTTGGTCCCTACCGCTGCGGGTATCCTTTTAAGGAAGTATGACAGCCGTATAAACGCGGACTGCGCGGCGACGCCGCGGTACTTGTGTTATTAGGAGGCTTTAGTATGGCAGCACGTGCGGACAACGTTTCGCGTGTCGACCATGATGGAGTTACGTTGGTGGAGGGCGCGACATCCGATGTCCGCTTTGCCTTTACCGAGCGCACCGGTGGTGTTTCCGAAGATGCGTACTCCTCGCTCAACCTGGGCTCGCATGTAGGCGATGACCCCTTTGCAGTTCAAGAAAATCGTCGTCGAGCGCTCGAAGCTATGGGCGCCACTGAGTGCGAGCATAATCTGCTCGTGCCCAATCAGGTACATGGTGACCATATCGTTACGGTGACTTCGAACGGCGCCGACGATCTTGAGGCTGTTCGCGAGCAGATTGCCGAGGGCTGCGATGCCATCGTCTGTACGGCGTATAACGTGCCCGTGCTGCTCTGCTTTGCCGACTGCGTACCCGTGGTGCTGGTGGCCCCCGGCGGATTTGCGTGGTGCACTCCGGTTGGAAGGGCACGATTGCACGTATTTCTGCCAAGCGTGCCAGGCGCTTTGCGATGCTGCCGGCTGCGATGCGAGCGACGTTTCCGCCTATATCGGGCCCCATATCCTGGGTGACGAGTACGAGGTTTCCCAAGAGCTCATGGATCGCTTTGCCGCCGAGTTTTCGTGCATCGATGCGGGCGCTTCTCGCATGCTCGATCTATCTGCCGCCATTCGTGAGGCGTTGGTAGATATCGGTGTGGACGCGGTTAATATCGTGGATACCCAGCTTTCGACTGTGCGTCAGAACGACCGCTTTTATTCCTACCGTAACGAGGACGGCACCTGTGGGCGCCATGCCGCGATTGGCGTGATGCTATGAGAAAGATCGTATCGGTCCTGAGCGCCGCTGTGCTTACGCTTACGCTGTGCGCCTGTTCTTCGGGATCTTCTACCTCTTCCATTACCGTGGCCGGCTCCACGACCTGCCTTCCTATCGCCGAGATTGCGGCAGAGGGCTTTAAGGAGGAGACCGGCATCGACGTGCTCGTTTCCGGTTTGGGCTCTTCCGCTGGCATCGAAGCCGTCAGCGCTGGCACGGCCGATATCGCCAGCTCCTCCCGTGGACTCAATGCCGACGAACAGGATCTGGGCCTGACTCCCATCGTCATTGCCCACGACGGTATCGCGGTCATCGTGAACGACGATAACCCGGTCGATAACCTCTCGACCGAGCAGCTCCGCGATATCTATGCCGGCAAGATTACTAATTGGAAAGAGGTCGGTGGCGAGGACCTGAAGATTCAGGTCATCAACCGAGACGAGGCATCTGGCACGCGTGAAGCATTCCGCACCATCGTGATGGACGGCACCCCGTTCGATCGCCGCTCGGCCGTTCTTTCGGGCACGGGCCAGGTGCGCGACGTGGTATCTCGTTCGCACGGTGCCATTGGCTACATTTCGCTGGGCTTCGTCGATAGCCTCAACGCCAAGACCTCGGTCAAGGCCGTCTCGGTCAATCATGTTGAGGCGTCCGAGAAGACGGTCGCGAGCGGCGGCTATCCCATCTCACGCGACCTTTACTTCTTTGTGAAGGGTGCGCCTTCGCAGCAGGCGCAGGATTACATCGACTATGTGACGTCCGAAAAGATGGACAAGCAGATTCGCGAGGCGGGCTTTATCCCCGTCACCAACGACGAGAAGGGGAGTGAGTAGCATGGAAGCACAGGAAAACTCCCAGACTGAGCAGAATGGTCAGGCGCCCAAGAAGCGCGAGCTGGCGCTCGTATCGCGCAGCACCTATATCAAGGAGAAGGCGCTGCAGTGGATCTTCTTTGCCTGCGCGTTCTTGGCGGTTGTTACCGTCATCCTGATTTTTGTCTTTACCACGTACTCGGCGCTGCCCGTCTTTACCGACATCGGTCTGGCGGACTTCTTTAGCTTTACGTGGGCGCCCTCTGAGGGTCACTACGGCATCGTGTCGCTGCTTGCCGGCTCGGGTCTGGTGACCGTCGGCGCGCTCGCCATGGGTGTGCCCCTAGGCGTGGGCACGGCCGTGTATCTGTCGAGATCGCCAGCAAGCGCGTGCGCAAGCTCATCAGCCTGCCGTTGACCTGTTGGCCGGCATCCCTTCTATCATCTATGGCTTCTTTGGCATGATCATCATCCGCCCGTTTATCGCACAACTGACCGGCGGTCTTGGTTTTGGCGCGCTGACGGCGTGGTTCGTGCTCGCCATTATGATCGTGCCCACCATCACGACGCTTACCATCGATGCTCTCAATTCCATTCCCATGGGCATTCGCGAGGCATCGTATGCCATGGGCGCCACCAAGTGGCAGACTATCTATAAGGTCGTGTTACCTGCCGCCAAGCTGGGTATCGTGGATGCCATCGTGCTGGGTATGGGCCGTGCCATCGGCGAGACCATGGCCGTGCTCATGGTCGTGGGTAACGCCCCGGTTATTCCCGACAGCATTGCGAGCCCCATCTCGACGCTCACGAGCCAGATTGCGCTCGACATGAGCTATTCCTCGGGTCTGCATCGCTCGGCGCTGTTCGGCATGGGCGTGGTCCTGTTTATCATTTCCGCCACGCTGGTGGGCATCGTCCGCCTGGTTTCCAAGAAGAAGAGGGGGTAGGCTATGTCCGATTCCGTTGACACGACGGTCGATACGACCTCGTCGCGCGAGCGCATCAAGCGTGCCCTTTCCCACGGCAAGAAGGGCCGCATCAACAAGGACCTGTCCAACAAGATCATGCTTGGCGTGTTCCGTGCCGCGGCATACATCACCACGCTGGTGCTGGTCGCTATCATCGCCTACGTGGTCATCAACGGCCTGCCACACATCTCGCTCGACTTTATCTTCGGTTGGCCCCAGGGCGTCAACGCCGAGGGCGGTATTTGGCCCACGATCGTCTCGACCGTCTATGTGACGCGCTCGCCATGCTTATCTGCACGCCGATCGCTGTGCTGGCAGCCGTCTATCTGGCCGAGTACGCCAAGCAGGGCAAGATCGTCGAGCTCATTCGCTACGCTGCTGACGCTTTGGCTCGGTGCCTCCATCGTTATGGGCCTGTTTGGCTACGCCTTGTTTGTCGAGGCTATGGGTCTGGGCCTTTCGATGGTCTCGGCCGCTCTGGCGCTCGCGCTCTTGATGCTTCCCATCGTCATGCGCACCACCGAAGAGGCCATTCGCGCCGTTCCGCGCTATATCCGTTGGGGCGCGTATGGCCTGGGCGCCACCAAGTGGCAGGTTGTCTCCAAGATCGTGCTTCCTTCTGCCTTTGGCCGTATTGCCACGGGCATTGTCCTTGCCATCGGCCGTGCCATTGGCGAGACCGCGTGGTGCTCTACACCATGGGCCAGGCCATCAATCTACCTATCTCGCCGCTCGATTCCGGCCGCCCCATGACCGTTCACCTGTACCTGCTTGCCAACGACGGCATCAACATGAACGCAGCCTACGGCACCGCGCTCTTGCTGATGGTGATCATTCTGGCCTTCAACCTGTTTGCGCGCTTCCTGTCGCGCAAGCGTCGCTAGTTAAGGAGTCCCATGTCCGTTTATCAGTCCGCTCCCACGCTGGAGCAAGCGGCCATTACGGCCAAGGATTTCAACTTTTGGTACGGTGACTTTCATGCGCTGACGGGGCTCGACCTCAACATCGCCAAAAACGCCATCACCTCCTTCATTGGCCCTTCGGGCTGCGGTAAGTCGACGTTTTTGCGCTGCATCAACCGCATGAATGACTGATCGAGGGTACGCGCGTCGAGGGCACCATGACGCTCGACGGCAACGATATCTATGCCGAGGGCGTCGACCCGGTCGACCTCCGTCGCCGCGTGGGCATGATTTTTCAGCAGCCCAACCCGTTTCCCAAATCCATCTACGAGAATGTCGCCTTTGGCCCTCGTCTGCAGGGCGTGACTAGCAAAAGCGACCTCGATGACATCGTGGAAGAATCGCTCAAGCGCGCCAACCTCTGGAAAGAGGTATCCAATCAGCTCAACAAGGATGGTTTGGCGCTCTCGGGCGGTCAGCAGCAGCGTCTGTGCATCGCGCGCGTGCTTGCGGTGCAACCCGATGTCCTCCTGATGGACGAGCCCTGCTCCGCCATCGACCCCACGTCCGTCTCTAAGGTCGAGGATTTGATGGCCGAGCTGGCGCCCGAGATGACGATCATCATCGTCACGCATTCAATGCAGCAGGCAGCTCGTATCAGCGACTACACCGCATTCTTCTTGCAGGAAGTTGCCGGTGAGCCTGCCACGCTCATCGAGTATGGTCAAACCGACGCGATCTTCGCCAGCCCGGTGGACTCGCGGACGGAAGACTATATCACCGGCCGCTTTGGCTGATCGGTGCGACTAGTCCCAAGCCGATCGGACCTGGTCCGGTGCGTATTCACTGTGCGGGCGCATGACCGCACCCAACTGATTGGAGTGAACCATGCGTAAACTGTTTTCCCGTCAGCTCATCGAGCCCGCCACGAGATGCTGAGCATCTACGAGCCGTCGATCTGGCCCTCCACGATGCCGTTAAGGCCTATGTGACCGACGACCGCAAGCTCGCCACCAAGACCAAGAAGCGCACGCTTTCGATTGACGCGCGCTGCGCCAACTTGGAGGCCGTGTGCTACAACCTGATCGCCACGCAGTCGCCGGTCGCCTCCGACTTCCGCTTGCTGCAGACGATTATCTACGTCGACTTTAACCTGCAGCGCATGACCGATAAGGTTCGCCAGATCTGCCGCGCCACGCGTCACATGGTCAAGGCCGACATCTCGCTGCCCCAGGAGCTCGTCGGTACGGTTGAGGCCGAGGCCGAAGCTGTTTACCAGGTGCTGGGCTCTTCGCTTTCTGCGCTCGTCACCAATGACATGTCCATCATCTGCAACTTGGCCGTCGAGGACGAGCCGGTGCACGCCGCCTACGAGAAGTTCTTCCGCACCTTTAACCGTATGGATACGGGCGACTTTATGGACGACGACAGCAACTATGACGACCTGCGCCGCGCTATCATGGTTTCGCGCTACCTCGATCGCATCGCTTCGATTTCCATCGATGCCGCTTGCCGTCTGACCTTCCTGTTGACTGGTCAGCGTATGAACGCCGGCGATATCGCCCGTGTGGACGAGGATGAGCTCGAGAGCATGCGCGTGCCTTCGGGCGAGGGTGTTATCATGAGGCCCGCCGTCGACGCTCGCTACGTTGCCAAGGTGCCCGCTAACGAGGTCGGCGAGGGTCTTCGCTACCTGCTCGATCATCTTGAGGACGAGGATGATGGCGAGGACGACGAGGAGTAAGTGACCCCGTTCGTCGAAAGATTGTAAATACCTAAGTGAGCGCGGCCTTGCACATGCGGGGCCGCGCTCTTGCGTTAGCATGGGACTACTTGTTTGGCTGTCAGCGGAGGCGATTGGCAATGGATAACTATTTGGATTTGATGCGCGCTCGCCGCGAGCAGATTCTGGAACGTTTTTATGCGGCGCTCGATCGCGCGGGCCGCCCCCACGACGCCGCGCGCCTCATTGCCGTGTCCAAGACCGTTGGTGTCGATGAGACTGTTGCCGCCATCCAGGCGGGGTATCGCCATTTTGCCGAGAACCGCCCGCAGGAGCTGGTTCGCAAGCTCACGGGTCTGGCGGAGCATCCGGAGCTGCCCGAGGTGCGCTTCGATATGATCGGCAACCTGCAGACCAATAAGATCAATGCGGTGCTGGGCTCAGCCGAGCTGATTCACTCGGTGGGTTCGCTGCATCTGGCGCAGGCGATCTCGAGCCGTGCTGTCCGCAAGATTGAGGCAGGCGAGCTCGCCGGCCCCCAGCGTGTGCTCATTGAGGTCAATGTGAGTGGTGAGGAGTCGAAGGGAGCTTTTCGCCCGATGAGATTCGCGCCGCCGCGGGTGAGCTTGCGGAGCTTGAGGGAATTTGCGTGCAGGGCTTATGACTATGGCGCCCCGGGGGAATAAGGATGTGGCACGCCGCACCTTTGCGGGGCTTCGTGAGCTGAGGGATGAGCTGGAGGCGGCGCATCCCGATTTGAACCTGCCTGAGCTTTCCTGCGGCATGAGCGAGGACTTTGAGCCTGCCCTTGAGGAGGGCTCTACGCTCGTTCGCTGGGCAGGGTAGTATTTAGCCCGGAGTTTGCAGTAAAATAAGGCTCTGAAGTGCGCACTGATTATCGGGGCGCCTGCACTAAACCGCGAGAGGACACAACCATGGGCTTCCTTGACGAGATTAAAAATAAGATGCACCTGGGCGGCCAGCAGGGTTACGACCAGGGTTATGGCCAGGACGACGACTACGGCTACGATGACGGCTATGACGATAGTTATCAGGCAACGGCTACAGCGGTGCTTCGGGCGAGGCTTCTACACCCAAGACGAGCCGAGCAACGGCCTGCTTGGTCAGACGCGCCGCGGTGAAGCTGAGTCGGTTGCCGTGTATACGCGCTCCGGCCAGCTGGTCGGCGATGACTCCCGCCATGCCACGACGTATAACCCGCCTTCGCGCTCGCAGGACAGTGTTGCGAGCGGTTATCGTCCTGGTGCCTATGACACGCCGTCGAGCTACGCCGAGAACACCCGCGCCCGTGCCGCCGCTGCACCCGCGCCTGCACCGAGCGATGCCTCGGCCTATGCGAGCAATATCATCAACGCCACGCCGCAGCTGCCGGCCTATGTCCTGCGCCCCGAGAGCTATGACGACGTGGAGACCGTGGTGCGCCGCGTTCGCACCAAGCAGCCTGTCGCACTGATTTTTGTGGGCGTACGCACCGAAGTTGCCAAGCGCGTCTTGGACTTCTCTTACGGCTTTGCCTGCGGTCTGGGCGCCACGGTCAAGGAGGTAGGCGACCGCGTGTTCATGGTGCTGCCCGCCGGTTGCGAGGTCAAAGATTCCGATCTCAAGAAGCTTCGTGCCGACGGCTACCTTAAGTAAAGACAAGACGAGGAGATTCCCATCAACATCTACACTATCGTCCAGCTGGTCAACACGCTGTTCAACTTCTATTCCACGCTCATTGTCGTCTACTGCTTTATGACGTGGATTCCCATGAAGCAGGGCGGTTTGCTTCAGGATATTGCTGCGGTGCTCGATAGCGTGTGCGGTCCGTGGCTCAACCTGTTCCGTCGTTTCATTCCGCCGATGGGCGGTATCGATTTTTCGCCGGTCGTTGCGATTATTGCGTTGCAGTTGGTGCAGAGGCTGGTTCTGCAGCTTCTTATAGGTATACTCGTATAGAACTGACTTTGTAACTTACGTCGGGCGTGTAGCGCCGAGGCGATGAAAAAGGAGACTTGTTATGGCTATTACCCCTGCAGACATCCAGGCTCAGACTTTCTCTGAGGCCAAGCGTGGCTACGATCCTGCCGAGGTCGACGTCTTCTTGGAGACGCTGTCCTCCGAGGTTGACGCTATGCTCGCTAAGATCGTCGACCTTAAGGGTCGTCTGACTGCTACCGAGCAGCAGCTTGCCGATGCACAGGCTCAGCTTGCCCAGGCTCAGGATGCCACCGCCCAAGCCGTTCCCGCCGCCCCCGTGGCTGCTCCCGCCCCTGACTTCTCCGCTCAGGAGCGCCAGATTTCCGCTGCCCTGATCGCTGCCCAGCAGACCGCTGAGACCATCGTCAACGATGCCAACGAGAACGCTGAGCGTATCCGCAACGAGGCTGACGCTAAGGCCCGCGAGGTTATCCGCCAGGCTCTGACCGAAAAGCAGGCCGAGCTCGAGGAGATCGATCGTCTCAAGGCTTCCCGTGAGGAGTTCAAGGCAGAGTATCTCAAGCTCATCCAGCACTTCATGGACGATGCCCAGAACTCCTTCCCGGCCGACCTCATGGCCTCCACGCCGGTCGGTTCTGCCGCTTCTCCAGCAGTGACTGTTCCCGCCGAGCCGCTGCCCGTCGCTGACCCGGTTGTCCCCGTGGCCGATCCCTTTGCCCCGATTGACAACTTTGCTGCCGACGACCTGGACTAGCATCAGAGCTACAATCTAGTGTCCTTAAGAGGAGCTCGCACCTGCGGGCTCCTTTTTTGTGGCTGTATACGGGTTGGGAAACAAAACGCCGAGCTCTGCATGCGATAGGACAGAACTCGGCGAAGGGCGCGTGGTAAAAGGTAGATTTTAAGGTATGTCCAAAATCTACTTGAGGAGGAAGTTGGAGAGAGGAATAGTGCGGGCCTCGCGATGCTCGGGATCGGCGATGTGGTCGGCGGGATAGCCACAGACGAGCATGTGATAGGGATAGACGCCCTTGGGCAGATTGAACTGCTCCTGTGCCACCTCAGGCTTAAAATGGCATACCCAGCACGTTCCTAGGCCCTGCTCGGTGGCCTCCATCATCATCTGATCACACACGATGGACGTATCGATTTCACTGGAATTCATCTGGTCATACGGGCGTACCCAAGCATCATCGGTAACGCTGCAAATAAGGAAGACAAGCGGAGCTCCAAAGATAGACCCATCACGAGCAAACCGAGGCTGACAAGCAGCAGCCTTCTCCAACAGCTCAGGCGTATCCAGCACCATCACACGGGCTGGATGATTATTACAAGCAGAAGGAGCAATACGCCCAGCCTCAACAACAGCATCAATCACCGCCCGCTCCACAGCACGATCCTCAAACAAACGACAAGAATACCGAGAACGAGCCAAATCCAAGTAGCTCATAACAAAGCCCTCCAAAGTCAACGAATCAATCCCAAGTCAACCAAAAAGGTACCCAAAGCAACACCCACCCAAACGCTCAGCACAGCCCCAAAGTATTCTTTCGAGCATCAAGGGCCGCATCAGCCAAGACCTCATTACACCCAAACCATCAGCCAAAGTTTCAATGGCGGTACGTAAGGGAGCGGGCCCGACCACTAATACCTTTCGAACGACTCTGCAAAGCAGCCGGAGTGAGAAAGGCATTAGTGGTCGGGCCCGCGACCGGTGGGATACGTACCGCTAATTAACTGTTCTTCATGACAATCGAATCCACGACATCGGCCACATTCTCGCAGCAGTCGGCGCAGTACTCCAGGAAGGCGTACACGTCACGCCAAGCGATGACCTCGAGCGGGTCCTTGCCGTTAACGTGCAGGTTACGCATGGCGTTGATATAGAGCTCGTCGGCCTCGGACTCGATGGTGTTGATCTGGATGACGAGCTCGCGCAGCGTCTTGGACTTGCGGTAGTTAGGCAGCTCGACCATCAGGTCCTTCATGGCGCGGCAGGCGTCGGTCACCTTGTGGGCGATCACGATGGCGTCGGGATGGATGCTCTGGATGTTGGTGAAGTAGACGCGCTGCACGACACCCTCGATACGGTCGAGCACGGTGTCGAGCGAGCAGCTCATCAGATCCAGGTCCTCGCGCTCAAGCGGGGTGATAAAGGCGGTGAGCAGGGCGTCCTCAAGCTCATGGTGCTTCTTGTCGGCCGCATGCTCGATCGCGTGCATCTTGTCGAGCATATCGTGAATCTTTGCAGGATCGAAGTTCTCGAAAATCTTGGTGAGCAGCTCTGCTGCCTGGACGGCAAGGTCGGCGCAGGCGACGTAGTTGTCAAAGTAGAACGAATCGGGTTTCTTTGCCATGGGTGGGTCCTTTCGAGGCGAAGACGGGTGGGCGAAGTAATGCGGTCCGGATGGACGCTCGGTGTGGCTAGAGGAACATCATGAACAGCTTGGCCATGACAAAGCTGATGAGTCCGCAGGCGGGGAAGGTGAAGAACCAGGTGAACATCATGTCCTTGACGACGCCGAAGTTGATGGCCGAGAGGCGTTTGACGGCACCGACGCCCATGATGGCGCAGGTCTTGATGTGCGTGGAGGACACGGGGATGCCGGTAAGGGTGGCAAGCAGCAGGTTCGCGGCGCCCGCCAGGTCGGCGGAGAAGCCCTGGTACTTTTCGAGCTTGACCATGCTCTGGCCAACGGACTTGATGATGCGCTCGCCGCCCACGCTGGTGCCGATGCCCATGGTGGCCGAGCATAGCAGCATAATCCAGATGGGGATGCCGGCATCGCCGACGCTCGTCTGGCCGCTGGCAAAGGCCACGCCTAAAAAGAGCACGCCGATGAACTTCTGTCCATCCTGCGCGCCGTGCATAAAGCTCATGGCCGCAGCGCTCGCGATCTGAGCGTATTTAAAGAAGACATTGGCACGTCGCCTGTTGGCGGCGGCGAAAAGAATCGAGACGAGCTTGCACAGGACCCAGCCCATGACAAAGCCCAGACCGATGGAGAGCGCCAGGCCGTAGATGACCTTCATCCACTCGTGGACGTTGACGCTGCTCGCACCGCCGAGGGCGATGGCGGCACCGGTCAGGCCGGCGATAAGGCTGTGGCTTTGCGAGGTGGGGATGCCAAAACGCGACGCTGTGGCGCCGTAGACGACGATGGAGAACAGCGCCGCGCACAGACAGGCGAGCGCCATGGTGCTGTTTCCGCCAAAGTCGACAATATGGGAGATGGTGTTGGCGACGCTCGCGTTAAAGTGCGTCATGATGAGCACGCCGAGGAAGTTGAATGCGGCACTCATGAGAATGGCGGCGCGGGCGGGCATGCAACGCGTAGTGACGCAGGTCGCGATGGCGTTGGGTGCGTCGGTCCATCCATTGACGAAGATGGCGCCGAGCGCGAGGATCACGGTGACGGCAAGGACTGGGTTCGACACAAGTTGGCCGAGGAAGGTTGAGAACGTTACGTCCATATATGGGCTTTCTCGAAGTTTGCAGGCACGTTACAGAAACATGATAAATCGTATCACCTCCTGCGGGTTTCTTTACCGAGTTCTGATGGGAGCAGTGAATTTTTTGGCACTAAAAATGAATATTAGCCCTGTTGACCGTGGGTGTTCTTTTTGCTAACACACCATGAGGACACGTGCGCGCGCCCCAACACCCCAAAACCACAGTCTGTTCGCTTTACAATATGCAAACATGCGTTCAATAATGGGAGGCATGGAATATCGACAGACAGACGGCAAAACTCGGCGCGTGCACAAGCAGTATGTGGACGTCGTGGCTCGCATTCTCGCGGGCGGACAGGTTGTGCCGGTTACCGTCTGCTGGGTTGACGGTCGCTGCTTTACGATTGACGAGATTGTCTCGTCCACCGGTTTTGGCCTGACGGTTCACGGCATTCGTACGGCGACTTATAAGGTTCGTTTTGGCGGGCACGCGACCGAGTTGTATCTGGAGGACCAGACGCGCGAGCGGGCGGACGGCTCGCAGGCACACGTGATGCGTTGGTGGGTGTGGGCGTTCGACCGAACACTCGAGAGCGAGCGCCGCAGGTAAGAACGCGTGGCGTTCGGGTACAATGGCAGGAAACTTGTCAGCTACGGCGCCGTCGCGGTGCTTTTTGAAAGGACGAAATTATGAACGATATCCAGGCTATCAGAATGGCCCCATCGAGACCGGCGCAAGCCGTGCCAAGGAGATGTCGCCGCGCGCGTACAACCTTGTCATGTCTGCTCTGATCTTTTTGGGCTTTTGCGCCATGGGCGCCGGCGCCTACTTTACGAGCACCATGTCGTTTGCGCGCATGATGATGAGCGGCGCCGCTTTGCCGCTGGTCTTTGGCTCATTTATTTTGACCATCGTCGGCATGGTCATGATGTCGCTGCTGCCAGCAAACAGTCCGTGGGCCTGTCACTCGTGGCTACGTGGTCTTTGCGAGCACCTTTGGCCTGACCGCGTCGTTTGGCCTTGCCAACTACGACCTGCCCACCATCAACACTGCCTTTATCGCCACGGCCGCCATCACCTTTGTCTTTGGTGCCTTGGGCGTGACGTTCCCCAAGTTTTTCCAGCGCGTATATGGCATCGGTTTTGGCATTCTGCTCGCCACGATTCTGGTTGAGATCGTGCTGATGTTCATGGGCGTCTCGCAGACCATCACCGACCTGATCGTGATCGTGGTATTCGCCGGCTTTATTGGCTACGACACCTATGTTGCCACGACGGTGTCGCCCACGCTGCCCAACGCCGTGCTCATGGCATCCAACCTGTTCGTGGACATCATCAATGTGTTCCTGCGCATTCTGAACATCCTCGGCCGTCGCGACTAGCGCGGGGCATTACGGCGTTTCTTGTCGGATGCGGTAAAACGATGCGAAAGGCGGTCCTGCGGGGCCGTCTTTTTTGTGCGCGGCGGGGTATCATGGATGGGAAAAAGCCGATAGCGGCAGCGACAGGAAAGGTGGCCACGTATGGCAGACGTCGACAACAGGAACCGTAACCGCAGGCCCAACCGCGCGGGACAGCCCAACCCCAAGCGCGAGGCTCGCGCCAAGGCCGCCGAGCGTCACGTGGCAACTGTGTCCGAGGCGTGTGCCAAGGATATCGAGCGCTCGCTTGCCGGCGTGCGCGAGTTCGATGGTATGCCTGCCGGTTTTGTCGCGGCGATGAAGGCCAAGGTCCAGAAGGCGGCGGCTGCTGAGGAGCAAGCTGCCGAGGACGTCGAGGCCGCTGTCGATGTCGAGGCAGCGCCCGAGCCCGAGGCAGCGCCCGAGCCCGTCGAGGAGCCTGCCGAGGAAATCGCCGAAGCTGAGTCCGCGCCTGCTGCTGAGGAGCCCGCTCCGGTCCTGCCCGAGGTCACTGTGCTTGATGCCTCCGCCACGCAGGCCATCCTCGATAACGGTCGCGGCTATGCGCAGTTCTGCGATATGGCCGTGCTTGCCTTTGCCTCGTTTACCAATCCGGGCGGCGGTTATATCCAGGGCTACCTGGGCCAGGAGGCGACGCTCTGCGCCGATTCGTACCTGTACAACGTGCTCGACAAGCAGCGCAAATGGTACGGCGAGAACCGTCGCCGCAACATCAACTGCGAGCTCTATCGTAACCGTGCCCTAGTGGTGCCTGCGGTGCGCTTCGACCGCAACCACGTGCATGCATACGCCGACGTGATCGTGGCCTCCGCGCCCAACGTTAAGCGCGCCCGCCAGGAGTATCGCGTGAGCACGATGCTCTGCTGGATGCCCTGCGCGACCGCATCCGCTTTGTGCTCGCCATCTGCGACGAGTTGGGTCGCGAGAAGCTCGTGCTGGGCGCATGGGGCTGCGACAACAACGGCTTTGATGCCGAGGCCGTGGCCGAGCTCTTCCGCAAGGAGCTCGCATCGGGCGACTTCAAGGTCAAGCAGGTCTTCTTTGCCGTGTCCTCTACGCGCTGGGACGAGGACTTCGCCAAATTCGAGCACGTGCTGGCAAACTTCCCCGAGCGAAACGAGGAGTCCTATGCTCAGGTTGCCGCCCGCGCCGCAGCCGCCCGTGCCGCCGAGCAGGCTCAGGCCGCTGCCGAGGATGACGAGGATGACGACGACTGGCACAAGTACCTGTAAACGGTGCTCGTGATGCGATATACCGAGCCGACGGGAGAGGCTGCTCCTGTCGGCTTTTTATTGAGTGGGGAGCTTACGATGAAAAACGTTCTGTGCTTTGGTGACAGCAACACCTATGGTTACGATCCGGCGGGCATGCGCGACGGTACCGCGGTGCGCTATGCGCAGGATGTGCGCTGGTGTGGCGTGGTCCAACGTGACTTAGGCGAGGGCTGGCATGTAATTGAAGAAGGCCTCAACGGCCGCACGACGGTACGCGACGACATGTGCCATCTGGACACTAACCTCAACGGCATTCGCGCGCTTCCGATGCTGCTCGAGGCTCATAAGCCGCTGGACGCCATTGTGATCATGCTGGGCACCAACGACTGTAAGACGGTCTTTAACGTGACAGCTTCCGATATCGCCCGTGGCGCCATGGCGCTGATTCGCGCCGTCCGCGCGTTTCCGTGGACCGACGCTGCGCCTTGCCCGCGCATCCTGCTGATGGCTCCTATCAAGATCAAGCCGCAGATCGCCGATGTATATATGACCGATTTTGACGAGCGTTCCGTCGAGGCATCTGAACATTTTGGCGAGTACTATGCGCACGTGCCGAGCAGTTTGGCTGCGACTTTTTGAATGCCGCCGAGTTTGCCGAGCCGGGCGATATCGACTATCTGCATATGATGCCCGAAAGCCACGAGAGCTTGGGACATGCGTGGCAGCCAAGCTCCAAGAGATGCTCGGTGAGTAGCGCGACCCCAAGCCACCACAGAGTTCCCCTTGCGGGGGCTTGTTTCGTTTGTTTGTCTTGATCTGTAACAGTTCCAAGGCCGAAAACGGGCTAGATGTTACAGATTAAGATTATTTAGGTCGATATCGATTGTTTGTCTTGATCTGTAACATCTAGGGTCGATTTTGCCGAGTTACTGTTACAGATCGAGATGTTTGTGGGAGCCACCGCAAAGGTGCCTGTCCCCTTTGCGGCGGTTTTGGGCTGCGAATCTTAATATTGCCACATGTGGTTGACGGGGCCGGAGCCTTTGCCCATGTTCAGCCGGCGGCCAGAGCGCCTGTCAGGTATGCCTTGCCCGCATTGACGGCATCGGCAAGATCCATGCCCTGGGCCAGCGCGCAGGCGATGGCGGACGAAAGCGTGCAGCCGGTGCCGTGTGTGTTGCCGGTCTCGATGCGCTTGTGGCGGAACCACGTGGTGAGCGGATCGCCCAGATGGTTGCCCTCGTCATCGAGTGGCGCGGGTTCGGCCAATACATCGTTGGCCTCGTTGACAAGATGCCCACCTTAACGAGGGATGCGCAACCAAAGCGGCGGGTGAGGAGCATGGCAGCATTTTGCTGTGTGCGCTCGGAGTCGACCTCGTAGTCAAGCAGGGCCATGGCCTCGGGAATATTGGGCGTGATGACGGTTGCTAGTGGGAACAGGCGGCGGGTGAGCGCCTCGGCGGCATCTTCGGCAATCAGCCGTGCGCCCGAGGTGGCTACCATGACGGGGTCGACGACCACGTTTGTCGCGTTCCAGGCGCTCAGGCGGTCGGCGATAACCTCGATAATCTCGGCAGAGGAAACCATGCCGATCTTGACGGCGCTGGGGCGGATATCGTCAAATACGGCGTCGATCTGCGCAGCGACGATATCAGGGGAGATATTCTGCACGGCGGTGACACCGAGCGTGTTTTGTGCGGTGATGGCGGTGATGGCCGTCTCGGCATACAGGCGGTGCGCCGTGATGGTCTTGATGTCGGCCTGAATGCCGGCGCACCGCTGGAATCGGATCCTGCGATGGACAGGACGGCAGGTACCTTACTGCGATCCATGTTTGCTCCCTTGTTCGGTCGGAATCAAATGGGTCTTTAAGCCAGCATTATAAAGATGCCCGGGCCGACTCTATGTCGAACCCGGGCGGGCGATGCAATCTTTACGCAAATGTAAGCAAATGTTCACACGTCAACAATTGACGAACACCATGTTACCGATTGTGGCTCCGGTGACGAGTTAGTCCTCCATGCCGAGGTCGATCGTCGTGCCTTCGAACACCTTGTTAACGGTGCGGACGGCGCACATCTTGCCGCACATGGTGCAGGTGCCCTCGGTGGCGGCGGGGGATTCTTCGTAGCGTTTCTTGCCGGTGACCGGGTCGAGAGCACACTTCCACATGGCATCCCAGTCGAGCTTGCGGCGTGCCTGGCCCATCTTGTCGTCCATGTCGCGGGCGTGCGGCACCTTCTTGGCGATATCGGCGGCGTGCGCGGCAATCTTAGTGGCCATGAGGCCATCGAGCACGTCCTGGGCGTTGGGCAGGCACAGGTGCTCGGCCGGCGTCACGTAGCACAGGAAGTCGGCACCGGAGCTGGCGGAGATGGCGCCGCCGATGGCAGCGGTGATGTGGTCGTAACCCACGCCGATATCGGTCACCAGCGGCCCGAGCACATAGAACGGGGCATTGTGGCACAGGCGCTTCTGCAGTTTCATGTTGGCGGCGATCTCGTCGAGCGCCATGTGACCCGGGCCCTCGACCATGACCTGGACGCCGGCGGCCCAAGCGCGCTTGCACAGCTTGCCCAGCTCGATCATCTCAACGGTCTCGGTGGCATCGTTGGAGTCGTAGAGGCAGCCCGGGCGGCAGGAGTCGCCGAGCGAAATCGTCACGTCGTACTCGTGGCAAATCTCGAGCAGCTCGTCAAAGTACTCGTAGAAGGGGTTTTCGTTGCCGGTGACCTCCATCCAGCCAAACAGCAGCGAGCCGCCGCGACTGACGATGTTCATCAGGCGGCCGGTCTCCTTAAAGGTCTTGGTGACCGACTTGTTGATGCCGCAGTGGATGGTCATAAAGTCCACGCCATCCTCGGCGTGCGCGCGCACGACCTCGAACAGGTCGTCCTTGGTCAGCTTGACCAGCGGCTTTTCCATGTAGCCGATGGCGTCGTACATGGGGACGGTGCCCACCATGAGCGGCGTCTCGTCGATGAGCTGCTGGCGGAACTGGCGCGTCTTGCCCGAGTTGGAAAGGTCCATGATGGCGTCGGCGCCAAAGTCCTCGGCGATCTTGACCTTCTTCCATTCCTCGGCGGCATCGGCCTTGTCGCCCGAGATGCCCAGGTTGACGTTGACCTTGGTGGACAGGCCCTCGCCGACACCAAAGGCGCGCATGCCCTTTTTGATATGCACGATGTTGGCGGGAATGGCGATGCGGCCGTCGGCCACGCGCTCGCGGATGTACTCTGGGTCGCGATGCTCGCGCTCGGCGACTTCCTTCATCTGCGGCGTGATCCGCCCGGCGCGGGCGAAGTCGATTTGCGTGACGAGCTTGGGCTCGGTCTGTGTGCTCATTGGCACGGCTCCCTTCGTTGGCATTACCCATATCAGGTTTGCGGGTCAGGGCGGGCGCGCCCAGTCTCAGCCTGCCGTCTTGTCCTGCAAGCTCCCCGTTTATGTAATGGGCTCAAGTATAGCTCGAATGGGTACGATTGGCCTAACGAGCGTGCCTGTGGGGAGGCGAACATGGAAGACAAGCATCTATATCGAGAGACGCAATGGGATGTATCGGCCGAGGAAAGCCGTGCGCACCATGGCCTTGTCGCGATTGGTTTTGCGGTGCTTGCCGTGCTGGTGATTGCCTTTTGTATCTGGACGTTTGGCGGTCACGGCGGCGCTGCATGGGAGTTCGAGGCCGACGATGCCCTGCCGATCATGACAGTGAAGGCTACGGGCGGCAATACCGTTGCCGCGCCGGGCGACTATTGGTATTCGCGCGAAGGATTTGTCCAGCTTCAGCTGAGCGGTGGGTCTATTCCTGGTGAGGAAATCGAACGCGTGACGTATGATGCGGCGCTCAAAACGCTGACGGTGAAGCTCAAGAATCAGGCGACGTGCCTACGACTATGGATATCGCGCTGACGGAATGGCGCTTGGAGCCCCCATCGGGTGTTGCGGTGTCCGAGGTAGAGCACGTTAAGATTACCTACCAAGATGGCTCGACAAACGAAGTTGCCAAAGCCGACGGCTTGGCGGAATAGACGCCGTGCCTAGCAGCACATTCAAAAGTAGCGGTGGTCCTACAAGGTCTGTTCGTTCAGGAAGACCAAAGTGTTCTTATTTGAAAGCTCGGGAAAGTGACGATAACCAACGTCAAACGCGGTGAGCCCGCTTACATCCTCGAGCTTGTTTTCTGCCATCCAGCGCACCATGGAACCACGTGCCTTTTTGCTGGCGGTCGAGCGCTGGATGGGCTTGCCGTTGCGGATGCCTTCGCCAAAGAGGCACGTGACGACCGTGGCGTCGCCCGCGAGATGGGGCAGAACGGCTTTGGCGTACTCTACGCTGGCGAGGTTGACGATCGTGGTGTTTGAGCCTGCCGGGGCGATAGCCCGCGCGAGCTTGTCGCTCCAAAACGCATAGAGGTCTCGGGCATCGTCAACGGCGAGCTTCGCGCCCATCTCCAGCCGATATGGTTCGACGGCATGAAAGGGGCGAACGCACCCGTAGAGGCCAGAGAGGATCCACAGGTGGCTTTGCAGCCATGCGAGCTGCGCGGAATCCATCACCTCGGGCGCCATGCTCTGGTATTGAATGCGTGGTAGGACATGACGGCAGGGGAGAGGTGACAGGCGAGTGCGGGATTGTCGAGATCGCCGTTTTTCAGGATGGGCCCGAACTCATGCAGGGTGTTGAGGCAAGGCCCCAGCAGTTTGTCACTCACGTTCCATAGCGCCTGCAGCTGTCGCTGCCTTCATTCCGCTCGATATCTAGCAGTGCGCGGTGGAGGCGAGCCGTCTCGCGCGCAAAGGGTGGAATGCCCAGGACTTCAAAAGCATCTTGGGCCGCGCGCATCTGCTTGGCGGGCGAAATGACGACCTGCAGCATGGACTCTCCTCTGCCAAAAAGGAAGTTGCGGTGGAATACGGTCTGTTTTGGCCGTTTATGGGCCAGTTTAGTCTGTATTTCACGCAACTGATGAAGGGTTGGTTACGCGCGCTCGATGAAGGCCTTGTAGCGCGATAGGCCTCGTAGATATCGGCCTTGTTAGCGACCTCCCACAGGGCGTGCATGGACAGGACGGCAACGCCAGAGTCGATGACGTTCATGCCATACTTGGCCATGATGTAGGCAATGGTGCCGCCGCCGCCCGCGTTGACGCGACCGAGCTCACAGGTCTGGAAGTCCACGCCGGCCTCGTCCATGATGTCGCGGATGAGGGCCACATACTCGGCGTCGGCGTCGTTGGAGCCGCCCTTGCCTCGGCTGCCCGTGTACTTGTTAAAGCACAGGCCGCGACCCATAAAGGCGGCGTTCTTGGTCTCGAACTTGCCGGCATAGCCCGGGTCGAAGCCGGCAGACACGTCAGAGGAAAGCATGCGGCTGCGGGCGAGTGCGCGGCGCAGGGCCAGCGGGCTATTCTCGCCGGCGAGCGTCATGATCTCGGCGACGGTGTTCTCGAAGAAGCGGCTCGTCATGCCGGTGGCGCCTACGGAACCAATCTCCTCTTTGTCGACGATGAGCGTGATGCTCGTGCGCTCGACATTGGCCACATTGATCTGGGCGAGCATGGAGGGGTAGCGCAGACGCGGTCGTCATGGCCATAACCCAGAATCATAGAGCGGTCGAGGCCCATGTCGCGGGCGGGGCCGGCGGGCACGACCTCGATCTCGGCGGAGAGGAAGTCCTCCTCCTCGACGTCGTACTGCTCCTTAAGGATGTCCAGGAACATTTGCTTGACGGGCTCCTTGGGGGCGTCCTTGTCGTCCTCGTCAAACTTGACGGGGCGGCCGCCCACAATCACGTCGAGGATCTCGGCGTCGACGGCGTCCTTGGCGGGCTTGGCCATCTGCTCGCTCGAGAGGTGGATCAGCAGGTCGGAGATGGTAAAGACCGGGTCGTCAGCCTTGTCACCGATGTTGATGTCGACGGTGGTGCCGTCCTTTTTGCAGATGACGCCTACGAGTGCGAGCGGGGAAGCGACCCAGTGGTAGCTCTTGACGCCGCCGTAGTAGTGCGTGTCGAGGTAGGCCATGTCGCCGGCCTCGAAGGCGGGGTTCTGCTTGAGGTCCAGGCGCGGCGAGTCCACGTGAGCGCCCAGGATGTTAAAGCCCTGCTCGAGCGGGGCGGTGCCCAGGTTGACGAGCATAAGGTCCTTGCCGTGATTGGCGGCGTACACCTTGTCGCCGGCCTTGAGCGCGCGGCCCTCGGAGATCACGGTCTCCAGATTGACGTAGCCCGCCTCCTCGGCCATCTTGATACCGGTCTTGACGCACAGGCGCTCGGTCTTGTTCTCACTCAAAAACTGCTTGTAGCCGCGGCAAAGCTCCTCGAGCTCCTCGATTTGCTGTGGCGTGTACTTTTTCCATGCGCAGGGACGCTCCATGACGCAGGCTCCTTTCGGATCGATCGTGCTGGTTGATGTACCGTGAGCCATCGTATCACGCGCGGGCCCGCGGCGGCAGGGAAGCCTGATGTGCGGTGGCCGTGGGGCGGGGAGCGTGTAAACTGATGTGAGCAAACCGTGCCCAGCCCAAAGCGAGGTATTCAATATGTCTGACAAGCGCCGTACCTTTGCCGTTATCGACGGCAACTCGCTCATGCACCGCGCCTTCCACGCCGTGCCGCCCACCATGAACGCGCCGGACGGTCGCCCCACCAACGCGATCTTTGGCTTTCTGAACATGTTTCTTAAGATGATCGACGCCTTTAACCCCGACGGCGTCGTCGTGGCGTTTGACAAGGGCAAGCCGCGCGTGCGTATGGAGATGCTGCCGCAGTACAAGGCGCAGCGCCCACCCATGGACCCCGATCTGCACGCGCAGTTCCCTATGATCAAGGAGCTGCTCGGTGCGCTCAACGTGCCGATTCTGCAGTCCGAGGGCTGGGAAGGCGACGATATCCTGGGAACCATGGCGCGCTTGGGTGAGGAGGCCGGCTGCGACATGCTGCTGGTGACCGGTGATCGCGATATGTATCAGCTCGTGACTGAGCACGTCAACGTGGTCTCGACCCGTAAGGGCCTGTCCGACGTGGCGATCATGACGCCCGAGAGCGTGGACGATCTGTATCACGGCATCACGCCGGCGCTCGTGCCCGACTTTTATGGTCTGAAGGGCGACACGTCCGATAACATTCCCGGCGTGCCGGGCATCGGCCCCAAAAAGGCGAGCGCGCTCATTGCGCAGTACGGCAGCCTGGACGAGGTCATCGCACACGCCGATGAGGTCAAGGGCAAGATGGGCGAAAACCTGCGCGCACACATCGACGACGCGCTGCTGAGCCGTAAGGTGGCGACCATCCGCACCGATGCGCCCGTTGAGCTCGATTTTGAGGCGACGTCCTTCCCGGCGTTTTCTGCCGATGAGGTTTCCGCGGCGCTGGGTACGCTTGGTATCACCGCCATGCAGAACCGTTTCTTGGCGTTGATCGGCGGCGAGGGCGGGGTTGCTGCCAGCACGTTTGAGATTCCCGCCGTTTTGCGCGCAGCCGCCGGCGATGCTGGCGCGCTTGGTGCCGTTGCGGCTGAGGTCTCCCGCGTGATTGATGCCGGCGAGTGGGTCGCCGCCGTGGTGGACGATGACAAGGAAGAGGGCGCGCTCTTTGGGCTGACGCGCACGCTGTGGTTGGCGACGTCCAAGGGCCTGTTTGCGCTCGAGGAGGGCGACAGCGGTGCGGCGGCTGAGGTTGAGGCTTCAACTTCGCCCACGGCGTGATTGCCGGCGTGCTCGCGCGTCTGTTTATGGAAGGCCGTGTGGCGAGCCCGGATATGAAGGCGCTTCTGCATGAGCTTTCGCCCATCGATTCTTCTGAGCTCGAGCTCATGGATCCGCTGGCAGTCGATTCCACGCGCATCTTCGATACCGTTGTTGCCGCCTACCTGTTGGATTCCGACCGCTCCGAGTTTGACGAGGTGTATCTGGCCGATACGTATCTGCAGATGGCGCTGCCTGCGGCGCGCGGCGCAGAGGGTGCTGGCGAGGACGCTCCTGCGCCCGCCGCTCGCACGGCGGCCTTGACGCTGGCGCTGGTTGCACCGCTGCGTGACCGCATGGCCCGCGAGAACGCCGCCAACGTGTTCGATGGGATCGAGATGCCGCTCGTGCCGGTGCTTGCCAAGATGGAGCGCGCGGGCATGCTCGTGGACCCCGACCGCCTGCACAGTCTGTCCGAGGGCCTGGCGACCCAGATTGCCGATGTCGAGCGCAGCATTCGCGACCTGGCCGGCGACGAGACCTTTAACATCGGCAGCCCCATGCAACTCTCGCACGTGCTGTTTGATGTTATGGGACTTCCGACCAAGGGCCTCAAAAAGACCAAGCGCGGCTACTATTCGACCAACGCCAAGGTGCTGAGCGACCTTGCCCGCGACCACGAGATCGTGCGCTGATTTTGGACTGGCGTGAGAAGTCCAAGATTAAGTCGACCTATCTGGACACGCTGGGCCCGCTGCGCCGTGGTGACGGGCGTGTGCACACCACGTACAACCAGACCATCACCGCGACGGGGCGTTTGTCTTCGAGCGACCCCAATCTGCAAAACATTCCGACGCGCTCGGAGCTTGGGCGTACCGTCAAGACGGCGTTCTCGGCGGGCGAGGGCAGCGTCTTTTTGGCGGTGGACTACTCGCAGATCGAGCTGCGCCTGCTCGCGCATCTTTCGGGTGACGAGCACCTGGTGCGCGCCTTCAACGAGGGCGAGGATTTCCATGCCGAGACGGCCGCGCGCGTATTTGGCGTGCCGGTGTCCGAGGTGACACCCGACCTGCGTAGCCGCGCCAAGGCCGTGAACTTTGGCATCGTGTACGGTCAGCAGGCCTATGGTCTGTCGCAGTCGCTGCACATCTCGATGGCCGAGGCGCGCGATATGATTGATCGCTACTACGAGGCCTACCCGGGCGTGCGCACGTTCCTCGACAATGTGGTGGCGCGAGCCAAGCAGACGGGCTATGCCGAGACCATGTATGGCCGCAGACGCCATATTCCCGAGCTCAAGGCCAAAAACCCACAGCTCCGCGGCTTTGGTGAGCGCACGGCCATGAACCACCCCATGCAGGGCACCGCCGCCGACATCATCAAGATCGCCATGGCCCGCGTAAGCCGCCGCCTGGAAGAAGAGGGTTTTGCGGCCCACATGATCTTGCAGGTACACGACGAACTGGATTTTGAGTGCCCCGTCAACGAAGTCGAGCGCCTAACCACCATGGTCCGCGACGTCATGGAACACGTAGTAGACCTCCGCGTACCGTTGATCGCCGAAGCCTCAACCGGAGTAACCTGGGCCGACGCCAAATAGGGAAGTGCCCACAACCCCAAAGTAACCAAAAGCAGAAGGGGGCTCCTTGCCAACAAGGAGCCCCCTTCATTCCAAAAAATCAGCCAAGTATCTAGGCGCCAAGTCGCCATCCAGGCGGCAAGCAAGTAGCCCAAGGACCTGGCCGGGCGAGGCGGGTAAGTTTTTCGTAGATTCCGCACGAGCCGGAAAGCACTAAATGTGCTTTCCGAGCGAGCCCAGGACCTGACCGAACGAAAAACTTACCCGCCTCGCCCGGTCAGGTTCGACGAGCAACGTTAACGTGCCGCCAAGATGGCGTCGATGAGCGTCAGTACGCCCCCGTCGTTGTTGCTCGGAATGCGCCATTTGGCGTGCGCGTTCATGTGCTCCTCGGCATTATCCACGATAAAGCTATGCCCGACGCGCTCCAGCATGGGGATGTCGTTGTACGTATCACCCACGGCGGCGGCATCAGCGATATCAATGCCCAGCTGCTCGCACAGGTGCGCGACGCCCGACCCCTTGTCGACGCCCAGGTTCATAAAGTCTATCCACTCGCGCCCGGCGTTGGTGACGTAGAGCTTGTCCGAGAACTCGGGGCTGTAGTTCTCGCGAAACGCGGGCTCGGCATCGTAGGCGGGGAAGAAGATCGAAATCTTGTTGGACTCGATATCAAGGCCCTCAAAGCTATCGACGTAGTTGATCGTGTTGTAGTACACGCTGATCTCGTCGTGGTACTGATGGTCGCGGGCGAGCACATAGAACTCGTCGTAGCAGCACAAGACGGGAACGGCACGCGGGTCCTCCGAGGCACGGGCGAGCACCTGCTGATACAGCGCCACATCGATGTTGCTCTTATAGATATAGCTGCCGCGATAGATGACGCAGGCTCCGTTGTCGGGACAAAAAGTAAGTCGGTTCTTAATGCTCTCGAACATTTCCTCGAGTTTGGGGGCGGGGCGTCCGCTGGCGGGGCAGAATACAATGCCTGCGTCGGCGAGCTTGTCCAGGCGCTCATCAAGACCCTGCGGCAACACGCGCTTGTCGGTGAGCAGCGTCTTGTCCATGTCGACGGCGAGAATCTTAATGCTTCCGATATTGGTGTCCGATTCGTAAGTTTGCATAAAAGCGCGCCTTTCGTTTCGAAATTGTTTCAGACGTTATAACCATCAACCAGTAACTGAGCGTATTGTCGCAGGAACGGAGCGTATTTGCACCACGCTTCACAAAGTAATGAAAAAACTTTTCAGAAATTTGAATTTGTCGCTTGTGCTGCGGGCACTTTAGCGTAATATAGCGACCATCGAAAACGGAGACGGAAATACAACCGCTTACCGAAGAAAAGGTACCGTTTACGATATTAGAATTGCGCCCGGCGATAGGTGAAAGGAGAGGCAGATGCAGTTCGTAAAGATCATCACTACTGCAGACAATGCCATCCGACGCCAGCGCGCAATTTCCCGACGACGATAACAATCGTCTCTGTCCGTATGGGGCGAATTGCCTCAACAGAGTCATTTTGAGGTCGTTGGGTTTTAGCACGACATTGCTGCATGTTTCTAGGGCATGTTGTGCTGCTTTTTGCTATTTAACCTGATATTGCACGGTTTTTGACCTCGAAATGACTTGCAACTGACCGATGTTCTAACTAGCTACCAAGGGCGAAAGGAAACAGCCATGAGCAAGGAAAAAGTCGTTCTCGCATATTCCGGTGGTCTTGATACATCCGTATGTGTCAAGTGGCTCCAGGACGAGAAGAATCTCGATGTTGTTTGTGTCTGCGGCAACGTGGGCCAGGAGGAGACCGGTCTGGACGCCAAGAAGCAGAAGGCCCTCGACCTGGGCGTTCTGGATTGCCAGGTGCTCGATCTGCGCGACGAGTTCTCCGATGAGTTCCTGACTAAGGCTATCGCCGCAAACTCTATGTACGAGAACAAGTATCCGCTGCTCTCCGCCCTGTCCCGCCCGTTGCTCGCCAAGAAGCTTGTCGAGGTCGCTCACGAGTTTGGCGCGACCTACGTCGCTCACGGCTGCACCGGCAAGGGTAACGACCAGGTTCGTTTTGAGGCTGCCGTCAAGGCCCTCGACCCCGAGCTCAAGGTTATCGCCCCGGTTCGCGAGTGGACCTGAAGTGCCGTCCCGACGAGGTCGCCTACGCACATGCCCACAACGTGCCGGTTCCCGAGGGTGCCAACGACAACCCCTACTCCATCGACGACAACCTGTGGGGTCGCGCCATTGAGTGCGGTCACCTGGAGGATCCCTGGAACGAGCCGCTCGATGACGCCTGGGTTATGACCAAGAACCCCGAGGACGCGCCCGACACCCCGACGTATACCGAGATTGAGTTTGAGGCCGGCAAGCCCGTCGCCGTCGACGGCAAGAAGATGAAGCTCTCCGAGATCGTCATCGCCCTCAACAAGATCTCTGGTGACAACGGCTTTGGCCGTCTCGACCTGGTCGAGGATCGTCTGGTGGGCCTCAAGAGCCGTGAGTGCTATGAGGTTCCCGGCGCCCTGACGCTCATCACCGCCCACAAGGCACTTGAGGACATCTGCGTCGAGGGCGACCTGCTCAAGACCAAGATCAAGCTCGAGCAGGATTGGGCCACCGCCGTGTACAACGGCCAGTGGTACAGCCCGCTCAAGAACGCGCTCGATGCCTTTATGGCCGATACCCAGAAGTTCGTGACCGGTACCGTCCGTCTGAAGTTCTTTAAGGGCAACTGCCATGTCGTCGGTCGCAAGAGCCGTTTAGCCTGTATGACTACGGTCTGGCTACCTACGACCGCGACACCACGTTTGACGAGAAGGCCAGCGCCGGCTTTATCGAGATCGATACGCTGTCGCTCAAGACGTGGGCAAAGGTCCAGGGTCCCAGCTCCGCTGCCGCCCAGGCCTAACGCCTCCTTTCCTTGGTATCCGCGCGGCCCATCCGCGTGATACAAAACGGGCGCACGGGGTCCCTACCTTTCGTTATGCTTGCTGACACTTCTTAACATCGGTGGCCCCTACGTTCCGCCCGCATATATGACGCCGCGCCTGCGGCTGAGTCCGAGCCCCGCCGGGGTTGTCCGGCGGGGCTCCTTCTATCAATTTGGCGGCTCTGTGCCTATATATATGAGGAGTATCCATTATGTTCAACGCTATCGCGCATGCCTTACTTGCCCTCGCGCCCGAGTTCGATGCTGCAAAGGTCGAGGACGTTCCTATGAGCCTAAAGGCCTGGATCGATGGTTCGCAAGGCAACATCCGGAGGGAGACGTTGGGCGCCAAGTGCCTGGTGCGTCACTTCTTTGCAAATTAGCAACATGGTCCCGCGCACGGTGGGGATTGTGTAAAACTAGCGGTTGAAAAATCGCTTTAGCGACATGGCGCATTGCTTTGGGCGCTTGTTTTGGTATTTGGAGAAAGGGGACGGTTCCATGGCTCTTTGGGGCGGTCGTTTTGAGGCGGGAGTGGCCGAGGTCACGCAGGAGTTTGGCGCGTCGCTGCCGGTCGACAAACATCTCTATAAGCAGGATATCGCCGGTTCTAAGGCGCATGCCAAGATGCTGGCGGCCCAGGGCATCATCAGTGCCGAGGATGAGCAGGCGATTGCCGAGGGCCTGACCGGAATCGAACAGGATATCGATGCCGGCAACTTCACCTTCGATATCAACGACGAGGACATCCATATGTCCATCGAGTGCGAGCTGACGCGTCGCATCGGCGAGGCCGGCAAGCGCTTGCATACCGGACGTTCGCGCAACGACCAGGTGGCGACCGATACGCGCCTGGGCGTCAAGGCGTTGGCCAAGGAGCTCATGGAGCCAACCTGCAGTTGCGCCACGTGCTGGTGGATGCGGCCAAGAAGTACGACAAGGTGATTCTGCCGGGTTACACGCACATGCAGCATGCTCAGCCCGTGCTGCTGTCACATCATCTGCTGGCGTATTCCTGGATGTTCGCGCGCGACTTACACGTCTGAAGCCGCCTTTGATGCCGCCGACAACTGCCCGCTGGGTGCTGCCGCGCTTGCCGGTACGAGCTATCCGCTCGATCGCCAGATGACGGCTGCCGAACTTGGCTTTGCGGGCGTGATTCCCAACTCGCTCGATGCGGTTTCCGACCGTGATTTCCTGCTCGATCTGCATTACGCCGGATCCGTCATGGCGATGCACCTGTCGCGTCTTTCCGAGGAGATCGTGCTGTGGTCGAGCTCCGAATTTGGCTTTATCACGCTTTCAGACTCCTACTCCACCGGCTCGTCTATCATGCCGCAGAAGAAGAATCCCGACTTTGCCGAGCTTATCCGCGGTAAGAGCGGTCGCGTGTACGGCAACCTGGTGCAGCTGCTGGTAACCATGAAGGGCCTGCCGCTCGCTTATAACAAGGACTTGCAGGAGGACAAGGAGGGCGCGCTCGATACCGCTCACACGCTCATGCAGTGCCTGTCCGTTATGGCCGGAATGATTTCGACCTGGACCGTCAACGAGGATGCCATGGCGCGCGAGTGCGGCGTGGGGCATCTTGCCGCCACCGATGTTGCCGATTACCTGGCTAAGCGTGGTCTGCCGTTCCGTGAGGCACATGCCGTGGTGGGCCATCTGGTCCTGATGTGTGAGAAGCACGGCTGCAATCTTGAGGATCTGCCGTTTGAGGTGTTCCAGGAGGCAAGCCCGCTCTTTGAGCGCGACATTACCGAGGCGCTCGACATCCCGTCGATTGTCGCCGCACGCACGACCGAGGGCGGTACCGCCCCTGCCGCCGTTGCCGTGCAGCTGCAGCGTGCCGAGGCGCAGCTCGTGGCCGACGAAGGCGTGTTTGGATCGCTAACCAAGGTTGTCGAGATGGGTCACGGGGCAAAGTAAAGGTTTGGCTGAAGACGTATTGTCCATTTATTGATAAATCGTTTTTGCTTTACGGGCGTCTGCTGATGCGGGCGCCCTATTTTGCTGCTATGGGGGAGGGGCTTGTCGAGAACTTCTGTAGGACCTTTGGGCAGGTTGTGAAGGGGGTACGTTCGCGGGTGGCAACCGACCGCCCGCTCTGTTCGATGTGGTTGATGAGCGGTCGGATGGTACTCTAATCGGGCTTCGAAACAGAAGTGACACATATGGAGCGCTTTAATAAATTGCAGCGTTTCAATAAACAGCTTTTTGTTTAACTGCAGCTAAAACTCTGTTACGATGCAGTCCAGGCGGGTGCCGGAATGGGACTTGGGCACGCGCGAACCTACTTGAAAGGCTACCTTATGGCTATCGAGAAGACCTTCATCATGATTAAGCCCGACGCCGTGCGCGATCGCAAGATCGGCGAGATCGTTGCTCGTATTGAGCGTAGCGGCCTTGTCATCGAGCGCATGGAGATGACCACGCTCGAGCGCGCTACCGTCGAGGAGCACTACGCCCATCTGGCCGACAAGCCCTTCTTTGGCGGTCTCTGCGACTTTATGACGAGCGGTCCGGTCGTCAAGATGGTCGTTTCCGGTCTCTCCGCTGTCTCCAAGATGCGCACCCTTATGGGCGCTACCAACCCGCTTGATGCTGCTCCTGGCACCATCCGCGGCGACTTCGCCGTCGATGTCAACGCCAACGTGATTCACGGCTCCGACTGCCTGGAGAACGCCGAGATCGAGATCAAGCGCTTCTTTGGCTAAACCAGCTTTGACTCCTTAAAGCTGTTAGCGTGTGGCTTGGGCGCCGCGGAACTCCATCCGCGCCGCCCTTTTATATTCCAGTAGATTTTTGGGACATGCCTAGAAATCTACTAAAGAGCCCCCGCTGGAATGTGCGTGCATTCCAGGCGGGGGCTGTCGCTAGCGTATGGCGTTGTAAGTCTTTAGGCCTCGTCGACAATCTTTAGTCCGCGGGTCTGGTCGATCTCGTTGAGGAGGTTGACGCGACGCTCGTGGCGGCCGCCCTCGAACTCGGCGTCGAGCCACTCGTCGACGATCATCTTAGCGAGCTCGGAGCCAACGACGCGGGCGCCAAAGGCGAGCACGTTGGTGTTGTTGTGCATGCGGGAGAGCTTGGCGCTGAAGGGCTCGGAGCACACGACGGCGCGTACGCCCTCGACCTTGTTGGCAGCCAGGCTGATCCCGACGCCGGTACCGCAGATCAGGATGCCCAGGTCGACGTCGCCGTTGGCAACGGCCTTACCCACCTTGTAGCCGGCGATGGGGTAGTCAAAGCTCTCGGAGGTGTCGGTGCCAAAGTTCACGACCTCGCAGCCGCGCTCCTTCAGGTGCTCGGAAATGATGTTCTTGAGCTCGACGGCGGCGTGGTCGTTACCGATACCGATCTTCATGAGTGGTTCCTCTCTGGTCTGTGCGGCGCAAATGCTAAAGGTGTTTACCGCGTTCGACTGCATGATAGCGCGACTTTTGTGTAAACGCTCGGGCGTTTTTTGATCAAACGCTTTAACAGGCAACAAGACCTGCTTTTCATGAATGAATGCCGCCAGTTTGTGCTTGAGCGCCGTCTGCCGGAACCATGGTTGCGGTTTTTGATGCATTGTTATCAAATAAAGGAGCTAACTTTTTTGAGAGTCCAGCCCGTTATGCAAGCAGGAGATACCTATGCCTACCGATTCCATCCGTGATGCCGCGTTTTGCGATGTTTTGAACCGCGAGCTTGTCTGTGCACTCGGCTGCACCGAGCCCATTGCCGTTGCCTATGCAGCGGCGCTGGCGAGCCAGACGCTCGGTTGCGAACCCGATCATATGGATGTTGCCTGCTCGGGTAACATAATCAAGAACGTTAAGAGCGTGACCGTGCCCAACTCGGGCGGTATGCACGGTATTGAGCCGCGGCCGTGCTGGGTGCCGTGGGCGGCGACGCTAAGAGCGCGCTTGAGGTGCTCGAGAGCGTTAACGATGAAGACCGCGCTCGTGTGGCCGAGCTCCTCGCCGACGCTGGCTACTGCGATGTGTCGCTTGTCGAGGGTGTGCCCAACCTCTACATCAAGGTGACTGCGACGGCCGGGGGCCATACCGCGGTCGTCGAGATTACCGATCACCACACCAATGTCACGTGCCATACGCTCGATGGTATTCCGGTATGCGGCAAGTCGGCGGGGGAGTGCGCCGCCTGCGCCGAGCGCGTGGTGGCCGAGCGTGCGGCAGATAACGCCGATACGCCCATGTCCATTGATTCCATCATCGACTTTATCGAGGACGGTGACATTGAGGCGCCCGCGCTGCCGTTGAGCGTCAGATTGAGCTGAATGGCGCAATCAGTGCCGAGGGCCTTGCGCACGCTTGGGGCGCGAGGTGGGTCGTACGCTGCTGGGTGCTCGTGCCGATGACGTCGCCTGCCGTGCCCGTGCCCGTGCGGCCGCCGGGTCCGACGCCCGCATGAACGGTTGCGCGCTGCCGGTCGCCATTGTGTGCGGCTCGGGCAATCAAGGCATTACCTGCGCATTGCCCGTCATGGAGTATGCCGAGTACCTGCGTTGCGACCACGAGCGTCTGGTGCGCGCCGTGATGCTGTCCGATCTTATCGCCGTGCATATCAAGAGCTATATTGGTGCGCTTTCGGCGTTTTGCGGTGCTATTTGCGCCGCGTGCGCGCCGGCGCTGCGATTACCTGGCTGTGCGGTGGCACGCGCGAGCAGATTGGCGCGACGGTCTCGAATACGCTCGGTAACGTGGGCGGCATCGTGTGCGACGGCGCCAAGGCGAGCTGTGCCGCCAAGATCTCGGCTGCCGTCGATGCAGCGATTCTGGGCCATGATATGGCCATGCAGGGTCGCGGCTTCCGCGCCGGCGAGGGCCTGATCCAAGATACCGTTGAGCAGACAATCGCCAGTATGGGCTACGTAGGCCGTGTGGGCATGAAAGATACCGACGTCGAGATCCTCAACATCATGATCGGCAAAACCAAGTGTGCTAGGACAGTTCGTCGGCTACTTGGTGTTCGTAGAAGGCTTCTACTACGGCGTTAAAGTCGCGGGCGAAGCCTTCCATGGTTCCGCGCCAGGTGACTCGGTTGGGCTTGCCCTGGCCTACATAGCAGTCTGAATGCCGCAGGCGGGACTAGGGAAGTCGCGTTTGGGATCGTTGCCCACCATAAGGACCTCGTGCGGTTCGAGTCCCATCACCTGAAGCTGCTCTAGATAGTAGGTGGCATCAGGCTTGCAGCGGGTGGCGTTTCCCATGTGCGTGACGAGCTCAAAGGGGGCGTCGGCCAGGTCGCCCCAACCCATGCGGCACTCGATGGCCCCCTGCGGAAAGCTGGGGTTGGTAAAGAGCGCGCAGCGCAGCCCTGCGTCCTGTACGGTCTGAAGCGCGGCGTGTGCGCCCGGCATGGCATGGGCGTTGATGAGTTCGTCATTCTTGTACGGAAGAACTTCGCGGTCGTAGTAGGTAAACGCCTCGTAGATAAGTGGGTCCGAGAGGCAAATGCCGCATCGGCGCTCGACCTCTTCTTGGTAAAACTCAAGATTGGTGCGATTGTCCGTGCTGCTGCGGCGATTGGCGTTGAGGTCGACCAGGATGGTGCCGAGGCGTGCCATCGTGCCACCGCGCTGCGGCGACCGATATCCGCGAGCATCGAAGAGACATCCTTAAAATATCGAAGGATGAACGCGTTGAGGTTGATGCTAAGAAGCGTTTCGTCCATATCGAAAACGACTGCTTTGAGCACGCGGGCACCTTTCTCGAAAAATCGATCTAGAATCGTTGGCTCCGGATACTTTACCCCAAAGCCGAATGCCTGGCTGGTTATCGTCAAGTTGCGGAGACGTGTGTTCATAAGATTACGAAAAAGTCTCCACACGAGTAAAAAATCGCAGTTCACGCTTGAAATCGAACTCATTTCCCCGTAACCTATACGAACGTGATTGCATAAGCGTCACATTAGTATCTGTCGGCTCCCGAGTGTTCCTAAACGTTGTGTGCTTGTCGCACCCTTCTGTAGGTCCTAGCAATCGGGGCCCCGTAGTTCGAAAGGGGTCCACCTTTGAGTGAGATTCAGAACTCGTCCATTTTCTCTCTTGACGATGTCAACGAGGAGGAGATGAACAACCTCATCGACGGTACGATTACCGACTTTGATGAGGGCGATCTCGTTAACGGCACTGTCGTTAAGATCGAGCATGACGAGGTGCTCGTTGACATCGGATTCAAGTCCGAGGGCGTTATCCCGGTCCGCGAGCTGTCCATCCGCAAGGACGCTAACCCTGCAGACATCGTTGCACTCGGTGATCCCATCGAGGCTCTGGTTCTCCAGAAGGAGGACAAGGACGGTCGTCTGGTCCTGTCCAAGAAGCGTGCCGAGTACGAGCGTGCTTGGAACCGCATCGAGGAGAAGTTCAACTCCGGCGAGAACGTCGAGGGCGAGGTTATCGAGGTTGTCAAGGGCGGCCTGATCCTCGACATCGGCCTGCGTGGCTTCCTGCCCGCTTCCCTCGTCGACCTCCGTCGCGTCAAGGACCTCACCTCTTACATGGGCACCCGCATCGAGGCCCGCGTCATCGAGATGGACCGCAACCGCAACAACGTCGTCCTCTCCCGTCGCGTCGTGCTCGAGGAGTCCCGTAAGGCCGAGCGCTCCGAGATCCTGTCCAAGCTCAAGTCTGGCATGCGTCTCCAGGGCACCGTTTCCTCCATCGTCGACTTCGGCGCCTTCGTCGACCTCGGCGGTATCGACGGCCTCATCCACATCTCCGAGCTCTCCTGGAACCACGTCAACCATCCTTCCGAGGTTGTCAAGGTCGGCCAGGAGGTCGAGGTCGAGGTTCTCGACGTCGATCTCAACCGCGAGCGCATCTCCCTGGGTCTCAAGCAGACCACCGAGGATCCGTGGCGCGCACTGGTCAAGAAGTACCCCGTCGGCGCTATCGTCGAGGCACTGTGACCAAGCTTGTCCCGTTTGGCGCTTTCGTCGACCTGGGCGAGGGCATCGAGGGCCTGGTGCACATCTCCGAGATGGCCAACAAGCACGTCGACCAGTTCTCAGGTTACCCACGTGGGCGACAAGGTTCAGGTCAAGGTCATGGAGATCGACCTCGACCGTCGTCGTATCTCCCTGTCCATGAAGTCCGCTGCTGAGACTCTGGGCGTCGAGATCGAGGTTACCCCGCTGCCTTCCGAGAAGAAGGACGAGGAGACTGACGCCGAGTAATTCGGTTTGACGATCACTTGTTTTAAGGGATCCGTCCGTAATGGACGGGTCCCTTTTTGCATTTGGCACCGAGATGCGCAATGCTGCCGGGCTGTCCACAGGCTATTGGATTGTCGGTGCATGAAAAAAGCCGACATCCCGCCTCGGGGAGGAGGCGGGAACACACCGAGTAGACGGAGGGGTGCGGAGCGCGGTCGCGTCTCGACTGACGACGTTGCCCATCGACAGGACTATTGTAGCGCATGGCGGTTCTTGGTTTATCGTGTCGAGCGTTTGCGTTGTGCCATTGCCTGCGGCAACGGTGTGTTACACTTTTGCATTGCTGAGTGGGCCAGACGGTCGCGCGATGTGCTGCTTGCAGTACGCGTGAGGAAAGTCCGGGCTCCAGAGGGCGGGATGCCGGCTAACGGCCGGGCGGAGTGATCCGACGGAAAGCGCCGCAGAAAAGAAGACTCCCACCTGCGCCGCAAGGCGTAAAGGGAAAAGCTGAAACGGTGGTGTAAGAGACCACCAGCGTCGTGGCAACATGGCGGCTTGGCAAGCCCCATCCGGAGCAAGCGCGAATAGGAACGCTATGGGCCGGCCCGGTCCGCGTTCGGGTAGCGTGCGTGGAGCTGCACGGTAACGTGCAGACAAGATAAATGACCGTTCACGACAGAACCCGGCTTATCGGCCCACTCGGCACTTTGTTGACGCTGCGAACCCGTCAGCGCGGCAATCTGCCTTTCAAACCTTCGGGCATGACCATAAGGTCAATGCCCTCGGCTTTCAAGGCACCTTGCTCGCGCTGACGGGTTCTCGCTTTCGTTGACGGAATCATCGGCGTTGCCATTCTTTTTACTAGGGTTATCGTATTATTGAGGCTGTTTGTTGCTGCGCTTTATTTTGTTGAGGGGCTTTGTTGGACAGCTATTTTACTCTGCAATCGAATAATGAGGCTTCGGGCGAGTTTGTGGACCGCAAGAGCCGGTTTATTGCCCAGCTGGTCCATATTGAGTCCGAGGATGAGGCGAATGCCTTTATCGAGATGGTTCGCAAGCGTCATTATGACGCTCGACACAATGTTCCCGCGTGGATTTTGGTCGATGGACGCGAGCGCCAGAGCGATGATGGTGAACCGAGCCGCACGAGTGGTATGCCGACGCTCGAGGTGCTGCGCGGTGCGGGGCTCAAAAATGTTTGCTGCGTAGTAACGCGCTATTTTGGTGGCACGCTGTTGGGGCCTGGTGGTTTGGTGCGTGCCTATACCGCGGCGACGCAGGCGGCGTTGGCCGCGGCTCAGGAGGCCGGGCAGATCGTCGAGATGACGAGCGTCGTGCCGGTTGATGTGCATGTGGCCTATCCACAGTATGAGCAGGTGCTTCGCTTGGCGCAGGATTCGGGTGCCAAGGTTTCGGATACCGATTACGCGGATGCTGTGACACTTCACTTGGTGTTTAAAGCGGGGGAGCAAGAGCCGTTTTGCGCTAAGATGTGCGAGCTTATGGCGGGGCGCGAGGAGATTGAGGTCAGCGCTCCCGTGTTTGCTGAGTTCTAACGACGACGGCCGGCGTGCATTTGGATGAATCCCAAGCGCGCCGGCTGTCGTTTTATGTTGCTGCCGTTTACTCGGCGAGCTGCTTTAGCACATCGCAGGCGATCTCGACGGCATCGTCGATGCAGCGGGGCAGCTGCGGAGCGGACCCTTGTCCGATCCGATGCCCTTGAGCGTGCCGCAGACGGTCGTCGTGTTCTTCTCGCCAAAACGCTTGGCGATTTCGCGCGACAGCTTGTAGGTCTGACCCTTGGTCTTGGGGTTCTCCATGCCGTCACTCATTACAAAGCCCATGATGGCCACGGCACCCGAGATGGCGCCGCAGGTTTCGGTCATGCCGCCCATGCCGGCGCCAAAGCCCTCGGTGAGGGTAAAGGCGACCTGGGGGTCGAGCCCGACGGCGGGCGCGAGCGTGCAGGCGACGGCCTGCGCGCAGTTAAAGCCGCGGGCGTGGTACTCGGCAGCCTGAGCCTGACAGGCGGTGATGCCGAGCTGGGCTGTATCGATTTGCTTCATCGGTGTCTCCTTGATTACGGTGTACCCGCCTATGGTACCCTTGCCGGTGTATGTAATCATTGAGAGCTTCAGGTATGCCTCATTTATATCCATCGAACAAATGCCTAAGGCTGAGACGAATGCCCTGATTCATTTGTCCCATAACCTATCGGCGGGATGGGTTGAGAGGGGTGCGGGGTAGCGGTATCGTGAACCGAATAAAACAAAACCCAAGTAAGGGAGTTGGATATGAGCGAGCAGACCATCGGTACTACATGTGTTCAGGGCGGCTATCACCCGGGAGATGCGGAGCCGCGCCAGGTGCCCATCTACCAGTCCACCACGTGGAAATACGACACGTCCGAGCACATGGGCAAGCTGTTTGACCTGGAGGAGTCGGGCTACTTCTACAGCCGTCTGCAGAATCCCACGTGCGATCTGGTTGCCGCCAAGATCTGCGAGATGGAGGGCGGCACCGCTGCGATGCTCACGAGTTCGGGCATGGCCGCGAACTTCCTCGCGATCTTTAACGTGGCCGGTGCCGGTGATCACGTGGTCGCGAGCTCTGCTATCTACGGCGGTACGTATAACCTGCTCGCCCACACCATGGGCCGCATGGGCGTGGCTTGCACGTTTGTCGCCCCCGACTGCACCGATGAGGAGCTGGAGGCAGCCTTTGAGCCCAATACCAAGCTCGTCTTTGGCGAGACGATTGCCAACCCCGCCCTTGCCGTGCTCGATATTGAGCGCTTTGCCAAGGCCGCGCATGACCACGGCGTGCCGCTGATGGTCGACAACACCTTCCCGACGCCCGTGATGTGCCGTCCCTTTGAGTGGGGCGCCGACATCGTCACGCACTCTACCACCAAGTACATGGATGGGCATGCGGCCTACCTGGGTGGCGTGATCGTCGACCACGGCCAGTTTGACTGGATGGCCCATGCAGACAAGTTCCCGGGTCTCACCACGCCCGACGAGAACTATCACGGCGTGACCTATGCCGAGAAGTTCGGTCGCGAGGGTGCCTTCATTACCAAGCAACCGCTCAGCTCATGCGCGACCTCGGCCCCATGCAGAACCCGCAGGCGGCGTTTTTCCTGAATAGCTCGCTCGAGAGCCTGCATGTGCGTATGCCGCGTCATTGTGAGAACGGCCTGGCCGTTGCTAAGTTCCTGCAGAGCCATCCCAAGGTGCGCTTTGTGAGCTATCCGGGCCTGGAGGGCGATAAGTACTATGACCTGGCTCAGAAGTACATGCCCAACGGTACCTGCGGCGTCGTGAGCTTTGGCTTTAACGGTGGTCGCGCGGCGGCCGAGACCTTTATGAAGAGCCTCAAGCTCGCCCAGATCGCCACGCACGTGGCCGACGCCCGCACTTGCTGCCTGCATCCCGCTAATGCCACGCATCGCCAGATGAACGATGAGGAGCTCATCGCCTGTGGCATCTCCGCCGACATGGTGCGCCTGTCGTGCGGCCTCGAGGATACGGCCGATCTGATTGCCGACCTTGAGCAGGCACTCGAGCAGTGCTAGGCTAGCGTTCGCATAAGGCGCCGATGCTGGCAGAAAGCTTCGGCGACCTTTCGTTCCGATTCCGTAGGCGGGACCCCAATCGCGACTGTTTGTAGGCGATTGGGGCCCCGTTTTTGCGTTGTGCCACTCGAAAGGATGGATATGGAGAAAACCGCAGAGCAGCTGCGCCGCGAGCACCTTGCCCTTGAGGGCGACACCCATGGCAAGAACAAATGGGCGATTCTGTTTACCGTGCTCATCATGACGTTTATGTCGTGTCTGGATTCGACCGTCGTGACCGTGGCGTTGCCCGTGATGCAAAAGGAGCTGGGCGTGGGCCTCGACCGCATCCAGCTGGTGAGCTCGGTGTACCTGCTTGCGACATGCGTGGCTATGCTGCCGTTTGGCCGCTTGGGCGACGTGCGCGGCAAGGTGGGCGTATTCCAGCTGGGCGTAATCGTTTTTACGGCCGGCTCGCTGCTTTGCGGCCTTTCGAGTTCGCTTGAAGTTCTTATTCTGGCACGCATTGTGCAGGGCGTCGGCTGCGCGGCGGCATGGCTAACAACATGGGTATCATCACCGAGTCGTTTCCGGCGCGCGAGCGCGGTCGTGCCATGGGTATTCTCGCGACCTTCGTGGCCCTCGGCATGATGTGCGGCCCCGTGCTCGGCGGCATGCTGGTGGCAAGCTTTCCCTGGGAGAGCATCTTCCTCATCAACCTGCCCATTGGCGTCATCTCGTTTATCGTGGGACTCTATACACTACCGCATGTTAAGCCGGAGGCCGGCGAGCGCCCCATGTCCCTGATTGAGGCTGCTCGTCGCTGCTTTGCAAATTCGGCCTTCACCATCAACCTTGCTTGCATGCTCATCGTGTTCGTTGGTATTGGCGCATCCGAGTTTATCCTGCCGTTCTATTTTCAGGACGCTCACGGCTTTGGTTCCGACATCTCTGGACTACTCTTTTTGGCGCTGCCGATGGTGAATGCCTTTATCGGCCCGCTTTCGGGTACGGTTTCGGACCGCGTTGGCTGCGAGGGCCCCACGGCGGTGGGCCTGGGTGTGTACGTGTGCGGTCTCTTTGCGGTAAGTACGCTCGACGAGCACTCTTCCATCCCTGTGATCGTGTGCTGTGTCGCGTTTATGTCGTGCGGCACGTCGATTTTCCAGAGCCCCAACAACTCGCTGTACATGGGTTCGGCCCCGCGCGAGGCACTTGGCTTTGCGGGCAGCTTGGGTAGTCTGGCGCGCTATGCGGGTATGGCAGTGGGCATTACAGCGGCGTCGCATATCCTGTATGGGCAGATGAGCGTGGCGATGGGTGAGGCCGTGACCAGTATTGTTGCAGGCCGTCCGGATGTGTTCCTGTTTGGTTTTCGTTCGGTGTTCTATGTGTTGATGGCTGTGGCCGCTGTGGGCTTTGCGTTCGCCATGGTGCGTTTGGTGAGGATGCGCGCCCGCCATTAGCGTGTTGGGAGGCTGTCTGCCACGATTCGCGCCGTCTCAAAAAGACTCGTTTGTGGTGCGATGCGGCTTGTGGGGCGGGCGGGGGTCGGTCCGTGGTAGACTATCGAACAACGTTTATTAATCGCGCGGTATCGTTGCCGCGAGAAGGGGTTGCGCCATGCAGGAGCTTGAGGATCGTATTCGCCATGACGGCATCGTAAAGGCCGGTAACGTCCTTAAGGTTGATGCCTTCCTCAACCACCAGTGCGACGTTGAGCTGTTCGACCACATGGGCGCCGAGTGGGCCCGTCTGTTCAAGGATGTCGAGATCAACAAGATCCTGACGATTGAGGCTTCGGGCATTGGTATGGCTTGCATCGCGGCTCAGCATTTTGGCGGCGTGCCGGTGGTTTTTGCCAAGAAGGCACAGTCCATCAACCTCGACGGCGAGCAGTATGCCACGACCATCTACTCCTTTACCAAGCAGAAGGAGTACCCGGTCATCGTCGGCAAGCGCTTCCTGTCCGAGGGCGACAAGGTCCTGATTATCGACGACTTCCTGGCCAACGGCTGCGCACTCGAGGGCCTTATCAAGATCTGCGAGGCTGCGGGTGCCGAGGTTGCCGGCATTGGCATCGCGGTGGAGAAGGGCTTCCAAGGCGGTGGCGATAAGCTCCGCGAGCGCGGCTTCCGCGTTGAGAGCCTGGCCCGTATCGCCGATATGGACTGCGACACCGGCGAGATCACCTTCGCTTAAGCGCGTAACACAAGCGATTGGTATGCGATGTGACAAAGGGACTTTCCCTTTGTCACATTTTTGTATGAGGGGAGGTGTTGATATGGATGAGAACAAGATGGGATGGCGCGAGTATGCGCGCTATGCCGAGATGTCGGTCGAGAGGTTGGCACGCGACTGCGAGGTTCAGGTGTTTCGCGCGACAGGTCCGGGCGGACAGGGCGTGAACACGACGGACTCGGCGGTGCGTATGAAGCATGGGCCCACGGGGATTGTTGTGACGGCGCGCGAGAGCCGTAGTCAGTTTCAGAATCGCGCGAGCTGCCTGCGTAAGCTGCGCGCAGAGCTTGAGCGTCGTGGCCGTCCGCCGCGCCGTCGCGTCAAGACCAAAGTGCCCCAGCGATCGCGCCAGCGCAGGCTCAACGACAAGCACTTCAATGCCATTAAAAAGGCCAACCGTCGCAAACTGGGCAGCGACGAATAGCCTCCTCATAAGTTGCGTGAATAGGGACTGTTTTGCGGCTTTAGCTGCATAAACAGTCCCTATTTCACCGCAACTTAGGTGGGGCTAGCGGGTGGGGTGCCAGACGTGGAGGCGCCGGCGAGGATGTCGACCTCGATGCGCGAGGCGACGATGGGCTCGCCGTCGGCCTGGATGGGGGTAGTCGGGCTCCTCAAAAGTTAGCTCGGCATGGCGGCAGCGGCGCATGCGAACCGGCGGCAGCTTGGAGTGGTGTCCGTCCTTGGCCGAAAGAAACATAGGCAGGGCAACCGCGCGAGGGACAGGGCCGCATGCGTAGCAGACGTCGAGCATACCGTCGCAGGGGTCGGCATCGGGGCAGATGCGATAGCCCGAGCCATAGGTAGGACCAAGCTGAATTGCCATGATGATCGCCCTCACGCGCTCGGCGGGCGCGCGATCGAAGCTGGCTGTCATGGGGTAGTTGCGATAGCGCAGACCAAACTGCTCAAGTCCCGAGAGGGTGTAGAGCGGAGCGCCCGTCAGGCCAGTCTTTTTGCGCAGCTCGGTGGTGCCCAGGCCGATGGCGGCATCGATGCCGACCGAAAGCGTCTGGTCGTAATGCTCGACGGTCGCTTCGCCGCTGCCGCTTGCAGGGTTCCATGAGCGAATGCGTCCGATATCCTGGTGCTGCAGCTCGCAGGTGAGCAGCGCGCCAAAATCTTTGCCGGAGAAATCGTCGATACCGAGGGTTTGGGCAAAATCGTTGCCAGAGCCAACGGGCAGGATGGCAAGGGCGGGACGGACCGCCTCTTCCTGCGTCATGAGTCCATTGACGACCTCGTGGATCACGCCATCGCCGCCAAGGGCGATAACGGTTCGATAGCCCTGGGCTCGCGCGGCAAGCTCCTTGGCGTGCCCCGTGCGTTCGGTCAGCACCAGGTCAAACTGGGATGCGCGCGCGGTCATGTCCAAAAAGCGCTGCAGGCGTTCGGCAACCTCGCGCGCGGCGCCCGACTGGGCGACAGGATTAGCGATGATGAGCGTGCGACCAAAATCAGTTGCGTGCATGGAGCGACTCCCGGCGTATAACGTGACGGTGCGGTCGCGCTCGGGTCGAATTGCCCCCGATTGTGGCTGCACGGCGAATACTAACGTCTACTCTATCAGGTCGTTGTGGCGCTCGATAGCATCCGCTACCGTACCGCCCTCATCCACAATAAGCGAACGGCGCTTGGGAGAGATGATGCGTTGGGCAGGGTACACGCCGCGGTGTCCGCCGGTTAGGTAGCTGATAAAGGCCACGATGACAAAGAAGCCCGCAGCCGTTCCGTGGAACAGGTCGATGGCCATCATGCAGGTGGTGATGGGCACGTTGAGGCCGGCGCAGAACACGCCGAGCATGCCGAGAGCCGCCAGAAAACTGGGGTCAAGCCCGGTAAGGCAACCGATCCAGCACCGAGTGCCGCACCGATGCCAAACAGGGGCGTGACCTCACCGCCTTGGAAGCCCGCGCCCAGGGTAAGCGCTGTGACGACCAACTTGATGGCTGCGTCCGCCAGGGCGGTGTTGCCTGCAAATCCGGCGTCGGAAAGCCACGTGGAAAGGCCAGCGTAGTCCCAGGCGTCGAGGAGGGCATAGGCGGCCAAAACCACGAGTGCGCCTATGAGTGCGCGAACGAGGTAATTGCTGATAAATCGATCGTACAGGCTCTTGACGGTTCGAACCGACCAGGCAAAGAGGCGTGCCGTCAGGCCGAAGATAATTGCGCTGATAACAACGATAACGACCGTTTTGGGCGTCATGGCGGGAACGCTGGCGATAACATTCGCTTCGTACTCGGTTCCCAAGGCAAGCGACGTAAAGTAGCCGGTAAACGAGGCAACCAGGCAGTAGATGCCCGCGGTGTAGTCGATCTTGCCGATAAAGCACATCTCCATGCCAAAGAAAGCTCCGGCAAGGGGCGAACCGAATACGGCGCCAAAGGCCGACGAGATGCCGGCGAGCATGAGGTCGTGGTGGTCATGCTTTTTGAGGTGGGCGAGGCTCGAGATGTTGCTGGCGATGGTGCCGCCAATCTGCACCGCAGCTCCCTCTCGACCGGCCGACCCGCCCGTTAGGTGCGTGAGCGTGGAGCAGACGAAGGTGAGGACGGCCATGCGCATATGGATGAGGCGTGTGCCCAGAGCAGAGTCGATGACCAGGTTGTTTCCGCGTTTGGCGGCAAGACCGTGGTTTTTGTACACCCATGCGGTGGCAACGCCCACAACGGGAAGTAGCGCGTAGACCCACGCATGGTGCTCGCGATAGTTGGTCGCGATATTCAGCGAGGCCAAAAACGCCCAAGCGGCAACGCCCATGGCGAGCGAGACGATGACGACGAGCACGAGCAACTTGGCGCTCGCGAGTAGGTTGCGGGCGTTGCGGCGCGTGTCGGCAGCTAAGAGATGCTCGGAGCGGGTGAGCTGTTGCCTGCCTGCCATGATGACGTCGTTAAGGGAGAAAAAGCCGCCGTTGTCGAGCGGCTGGGAATGATCTTGCGCCTCGTTTGCGCTTTCGAGTTTGTCGGTAAAAGCCATACGTTCCTCTTTTGGGTTGCAACGCAAGCATTATAAAACGCGGTAAACGCGACGAGCCGGTGGGTTGGTTTTGGTATTGTTTCGCGGCTTGCGGCCGACAGATGTATTCGCGGCCGCGGGCCAGGTCTTGAGCAGTCGGCGAGGGATTATACTGAGATAAACATAAAGAATCGGCGCTTTTGTTGCGCGCCGCAGCATGCTAGAGGTGCATATGGCTGAGAAACTCATTCCGTTGGAGGACGCACAGGCGATCGTCTTGTCGCACGTGAATCGCACCGAAGTCGTCGAGGTTCCCGTGTGGCAGGCCGTCGGTCTTCCCTTGGCCGAGGTGCGGTGGCCGATATCGACATCTCGCCGTTTGCCAACAGCGCTATGGACGGATATGCCGTGCGCTCGTCGGACTTGGCGCGGGCATCTGGCGAGGCGCCGGTGACGCTCGACGTTATCGGACACGAGGCCGCGGGCCGTGTGTTTGAGGGCGCAATCGGCGCGGGTGAGACGGTCCGCATCATGACGGGCGCGCCGGTACCGAAGGTGCCGATGCCGTGGTGAAGTACGAGATCGTCGATGTGCTCGATGGCGACGGCAACGAGGGCTCGCGTGTGAGGTTCTCGGCGCCTGCAAGGTGGGGAGAACGTTCGCTCTGCCGCCGAGGAGGCGCATGCCGGCGATATCGTGATGCGTGTCGGCGAGGTTGTGGCACCGGCGGGCGCCGGCTTGCTGGCGAGCGCCGGGTATGCGAGCGTGAAGGTGCATGCCGCTCCGCGCGTGGGCATTATCTCGCTGGGGACGGAACTGGTCACACCGAGTAAGGTACCGGCGCGCGGTCAGATTCGCGATTCCAACTCGTCGGCGTTGATGGCCGAGGCGCTCGATGCAGGAGCCGAGCCCGTGTTCTACGGCATTGCGCCCGATGATGAGCAGGCGATTGCCGAGCTGGTGCATCGTGCCGTGCAGGAGTGCGATTTTGTCATTACGAGCGGTGGCGCCTCGGCGGGCGATTACGATTTCGTGACGGCGCTCGTCCGGCGCGAGGGCGAGGTGCTGTTTGACCGCATCTCGATGCGTCCGGGCAAGGCCATCACGTTTGGCTTGCTCGGCGGCAAGCCGCATCTGGGGCTTTCGGGCAATCCCGCGGCGGCGTATGTGGCTTTGAGATGCTCGCGCGCCCGGCGATTCGCAAGATGCGCGGTTTTGCCGAGGGGGCGCGTCCCGTGCAGCAGGCGACGCTCACGCACGGCGTGAAAAAGCGACAGCATCGCCGCTTCTTCGATCGCGCCACGGTTTTGCGCGACTCCGAGACCGGTGAGCTGTTGGTGACCGAGGCCAAGACGCAGAATTCGGCGTTGCTCGGCACGATGCAGCGGGCCAACTGCCTGTTGCGTATTGACGAAGGTCCGTGCGAGCTCAAGGCGGGCGACGTCGTGGATGTCGTGCGTGTCGACCTGCCTGAGGGCGCCGTGTTGTAGGAGGAATGCTATGGAGCTGAAGATATCGATCGTGACGTGTTCGGATACGCGGGGCCTTGCCCAGGACGAGGCCGGTGCCGCACTCGAGGAGCTTATCGAGGCGCAGGGATGGACGGTCGCCTCGCATGTGGTCGCGCGCGATGACGTCAGCGAGATTGGTGATGCTATTGTGGAAGCCGCCGATGAGTGCCACGCCAATGTCGTGCTCACCTGCGGCGGCACGGGGCTTTCGATGCGCGATGTGACGCCCGAGGCGACGCGTGCCGTCTGCGATCGCGAGGTGCCGGGTATTGCCGAGGCGATCCGTGCGTACTCGATGACCAAGACGCGCCGCGCCATGCTCTCGCGCGCTATTTGCATGCAACGAGGTCATACACTTGTCGTAAACTTTCCCGGTTCTACGAAGGCCGCTCGCGAAAGCTGGGAGGCCATAGCGGACCAGCTGGAGCATGCGGCTCAGATGACAGCGGGCGGCGGACATACCAACTAAGCGATTTACCTGCGGCGGAGCGACCTGAACGGCTGCTCCGCTTTTTATTTGCGCCCAAGGGGACGGCATTCTGTAGGCATGCCTGAAGCTATATTCTCAGAAGAGAATAATTTCTCATAATCATTATTCGCACCGAAGTATAATTTAATTACAGAATAAAGCCCGCGGTGGGGTACCCGGGCACAAGGTCCGAAAGGGTTGAACATGTTCGATATGGTTTCTCGCCGCGGATTCGTCTCGCTCTCTACTGTCGCCGCTGCCGGCCTTGGGCTTGCCGCTGCTCCGGCAACAAGGAGCCTGAGGCGACCGGCTCCGATGCCGCTCCGCCAAGGCCTCTTCCAAGAAGGAAACCGTCGAGCTGCAGGTCTTTGCTGCCAACTCGCTCGAGAAGCTTTGCCCGAGGTTCAGAAGCTCTACACCGAGCAGACCGGTACCACCTTTGCCGACACGCAGTTTAAGGCGTCCGGCGACCTCGTTGAGCAGATGCGTGCCGGTGCCACGGTCGACGTGCTCATCACCGCTTCCAAGGGCACCATGGATGACGCTGAGACCGTCGAGCTCGTCGATGCCGACACGCGTGAGGATATGTTCGTCAACGACCTTGTGATCATTCGTGCCGAGGCTCCGACACCAAGGTCGAGGCCATCGCCGACGTCGCGAATCTGGACGGCAAGATCGCCATTGGCGACGCCAAGACCGTTCCCGCCGGCAAGTACGCCAACCAGGCGCTGGCTTCTGTGGGCCTCTATACCGGCACCGAGGGCGACGACGGCGAGTATGCGCCCGAGATCGCCGACAAGGTCGCACTGGCAGACAAAGTTGGTACCGCCGCCGCCTATGTGTCTACAGGCGACTGCGTTGCCGGTTTTGTCTACAGCTCTGACATCTACCGCTACAACGGCATCGAAGAGGCCTTCGTGTGCCCCGAGGACTCGCACAAGCCATCGTGTATCCGGCGCCGTTGCCGAGAGCTCCGAGCATGCCGACGAGGCTAAGGCGTTCATCGACTTTTGCCTGTCCAACAAGAAGGCTCAGAAGATTTGGGCTAAGTACGGCTTTGAGCTTTCCGCGTAGTGCGGCTTGGCGCGATAATTCCATCGTTTTGTGTTTCACTCCGTCCTTGTATTCGCTTGGAGCTTTTCGTGCTTAATAGATTCCGCATGCTTGCCGCCTGCGCTTTGACCTTCGCGCTTTGCTGGGTGCCGGGATTTGCGTTTGCTGGGGACGCTGAGGACGGGGCCCAGGTTGCTGCGACCGCTCATGGGCTTTCCTATGGGATCGAGGGTTTTGAGCGGTTGGCCAAGGGGACCGCTCGTGCCATGGAGGGCCAGCCTGAGGGCTTCCGGTTTCCCGTTGACGAGGACGTGGACCTTGTAGTGGTGCCTGCTGCCGATCGCGTTGTGGTGTGGATATCGCCCAAGGCGGTCGAGAAGTTTGGATTGGATCCGCAGGACAACGAGTGCGTATCGGGTCTCAAGGCCCTCGTCTGCGAGCTCGACAGCGCAAACTCCATGGGAGGTGCGCAGCTGGGGGACGTGGATCTTCCTTGGTGTGTCACGGCGGAAACAACGTTTAATGCCGGCGGGTATACCTATGGCTTTGATGTGCGTGGTGCGGATGGGGACCGCTATGTGGTGATTGCATCAGCCTCGGGTGATGCCAAGGGCGGCGCGCGTTGGCTTGATAGCGCTCAAATTGTAGAGGCATCGTCTGTCGTGTTGCGGGATGAGCAAGGGCCTTGACCTCTCTGGCTTCCTTTTTGGGCGACATCGACTATCGCCCGTTTTGGGTGTCCATTAAAACGAGCGGCCTTGCCCTGCTGATCTCCTTTGCGCTGGGCTTGTTTGCCGCGTGGAAGACTATGGGTACCTCGAGTCGCATCAAGGGCCTGCTCGATTCGGTCTTTACGATTCCTATGGTGCTGCCGCCCACGGTCTGCGGCTTTCTGCTCCTCATGCTGTTTGGCCGCTCGACCGGGGTGGGCCAGTGGCTGATCGCGCGCGGCATCTCGATCGTCTTTACCTGGCCCGCGGCGGTTATTTCGGCCGTCGTTGTGTCGTTTCCGCTGGTCTACCGCACAGCGCTCGGAGCCTTCGAGAGCCTCGACACGCAGATGCTCGACGCCGCACGAACCCTGGGATGGTCCGAGCTTCGCATCTTCACCAAGCTTATGATGCCGCTCGGCTGGCCCTCAATCGCGGCGGGCACGGTGCTCGCCTTCGCTCGCGCGATGGGCGAGTTTGGCTGCACGCTGTTCTTTGCGGGCAACTACGCCGGCATTACGCAGACCATTCCCATTGCGATTTACTTTGAGTGGATGGGCGGCAATACGTCGGTGGCTCTCTTTTGGGTCGTGGTCGTAATAGCGTTCAGCTTCCTGGTCATCCTATTCATCAACATGTACACGGCGCATTCTCAAAAGTATCGCGAGCGGGGCCTTTCCCGTGCGGAGCGCAAACAGGCCAAGCAGCTGGGTAGCCAGATCGATTCGCTCGACCAGTGGGCGGCGATGCGCTGCGTATCGATCGCGAGGCGCTGGCCGAGCTCATGCGCGATGACGCCGTCTCGAAGGGAGGTCGATAGACCATGTCGCTTGTCCTGGATATCAAAAAGCGTATCCGGGTTATGCTCGACATGCAGCTCGATGCGGCCGAGGAGGCGTGTGGCGCTGCT